>JAEEGL016782138.1_pt1 | contig 21910 bp, 18 predicted proteins | sample 9134231 | NCBI WGS metagenome assembly JAEEGL01 (sample SAMN16246548, study PRJNA631951) | gut metagenome | biome: gut microbiome; feature: rumen; material: fiber-attached | host: Bos | place: Iran: Karaj | collected 2018-10 | reverse complement strand
TCAACGTACTCCTTGATACCGCCCTCGTAGTGGAATTCCTTAACCTGCTCCTTGCCCTCACGGCAGTCGCGAAGGATGATCTTGATGCCCTTTGTAAGGAAAGCCATCTCACGAAGACGCTGCTTAAGTACGTTATAATCAAATATTGTCTCCTCGAAGATACTCTTGTCGGGGAGGAAAGTGATAGTCGATCCCGTACGGTCCGAATCACCCACTTCTTTTAACGGGTAGATGGTCTTGCCGTACTCGTAGCGCTGCCGGTATTTCTTGCCGTCACGCTCTACCGTGACCTCGAGCCACTCGGAAAGCGCGTTAACTACGGACGCACCTACACCGTGAAGTCCGCCGGAAACCTTGTATCCTCCACCGCCGAACTTGCCGCCGGCATGAAGTATCGTAAATACGACCTCTACCGTTGAGATGCCTTTTTTCTTGTTGACCTCAACGGGGATACCGCGACCGTCATCAATAACAGTCACCGATCCGTCGTTATTAAGCGAAACATCAATAGTATGACAGAAGCCCATCAGTGCCTCGTCAATCGCATTGTCAACGATCTCGTAAACCAGGTGGTGAAGTCCTCTCGCCGATGTACTTCCTATGTACATACCCGGTCTCTTTCTTACAGCTTCCAGTCCTTCCAAAATCTGGATCTGATCTGCACCGTAATTGTTGTCACTCATCACTGTCTCCTCTTTAGAAACGGTTTTTACCGCATCAGATTCATCTCCCGACACAAAACTTTGTATCGGGGTCCTCATATGTGAAGTATAAACCGTACTGTTTAAATTTATCTAAGAAGCTATCTTTTTCTTCGGTCAGGTTACTGTTCCTTCCCCAACCTTAAAAACTTTATTGATGCCTGTCCTCTGCATTACAAATTCTTCAACGCCGGTACAGGTGATAAAAGTCTGTACTCCCTGTGTGAACCCTAGCAGCTGTGTCTGTCTGTTTCTGTCAAGCTCCGAAAGCACATCGTCAAGAAGCAATATCGGCGCTTTGCTGCTTATGTTTTTAACAAGTTCAATCTCCGCAAGCTTCAAGGACAAAGCAGTAGTTCTCTGTTGTCCCTGAGAACCGAACGTTCTTGCATTTTTCCCGTTGATTTCGAATTCAATGTCATCCCTGTGAGGACCCGTAGTGGTAAAGGTCGACATTATATCTCTTTCTCTGTTCATAAAAAGCCTGTCTTTAAAATCCTTGATTTGTGTATCAGGGACATATATAAGGCGAATGTCCTCTTTTTCTCCGGAAACCGCTTTGTGGACCGGTTTGGCTATTTGTTCCAGTTTTTCTATAAATTCTGCTCTTTTCTCTATCAGATAAGATCCGTATTCCACAAGTTGTTCATCCCAAACATCCAGCGTTCCCAGAAGTTCTTTGTTTACGGAGACTTGTTTTAGCAGATTGTTGCGCTGCGCAAGAACTTTATTGTAAGATGATAGATTATGCATATACAGCCTGTCTGTCTGACTGGCTTCAACATCAATAAAATGTCTGCGCTCGCTTGGACCAGCTTTGATCATTGAGAGATCATCGGGACAAAACGATATTATCCCAATAAGTCCAAAAAGCTGCCCCGCTCTCATGAGAGGCTGTCCGTCCAGTGCAACGCCCTTGCCCTTTGATTTTGAGAGCTGCATGTCAATACGCCGCTCCGATATATCGTCCGAAGCTATCATCCTCAGATGCGCTTCATCGCACCCGAACCTTATCATGTCCTTTTCCTTGCTCTGTCGCTGGGAACGTGTAGTTGCACACATATATATAGCTTCTAGTATATTCGTCTTTCCCGCAGCATTTTCTCCGTAAAGAATGTTCACTTTATCGGAAAAATTAACATTAAGAGACTCATAATTTCTGAAATTGGCGAGTTCAAGTCTGTTTATCTTCATTAGTCAACTCTTACCGTTGTTCCTTCGAACGAAAATATGTCGCCCTTGTATAATTTTCGGCCGCGGCGATTTTCTTCATCGCCGTTTACTTTAACACGACCCTCTTCAATAAAAAGCTTGGCTTCTACTCCGCTGTCGGCAAGCCCTGCAAGCTTCATTGCCTGTCCCAGCTTTATATATTCGTCTCTGATTTCTATGTTTCTTTCCATATATCAAAATTTCCTGTCTGCTTTTGGTTTCTTTTCTTTATTTTTCTGATTTCAATCATGCACCAATATTTACAGGAAGTATAAGATACAGATAAGATCCGTCTGCAGCTTCTATTTTCATAGGGGCCTTGCTGCTCACAAGCTTAACGTCAATCTTTTCATCATCAATCACTCTGAGCGCCTCAATTATGAACTTTGGATTGAATCCTATAACGAATTCATTTCCTTCCATCTCTACGGGAACTATTTCATTCATCGATCCCAAAGTGGTCGTAATCTTAAGCTCAATACTTTCCTCACCTATTCCTATAACAACAGGTCTGCGATCTGTTTCTCTGATAAGCAGCGATGCTCTCTCTATCGAATCAAGAAAATCCTTTTTGTTTATCTTAAGAATGGTATCGAAGTCTCCGGCTATCATTTGATTCACATTGTAATATTTTCCTTCTACAGTTCTGGAAATGATCGTAGTTGTACTGCTTACAAATTTAATCTGTTTTTCCGAAAGAGATATTCTTGTTTTTTCTTTTGCATCCTCTTTTTCGGCACTGTAAATCTTGGCAATCTCATTAAGCGTCTTTCCTATAACCACAGCATCAAATGCTCCGTAATCATCATCAAGAGTATACTTAACTATAGCAATTCTGTGCCCGTCAAGGGCAGTAACGGTAAGCGTTTTTCCGTCAATTTCAAAATGTTCTCCCGCCATCAGCTTGTTGGCGTCATTATCCGTAACCGAAAACAATGTTTTTCTTATAATCTCTTTGAGATCAAAATTGGAAATTTCAAAACCTTTTTCTTCCTGTACCACAGGAGCGGCGGGATATTCACGAGTCTCTCTTCCGGGAATAACGAATTTTGCTTTCATGCATTCTATGCGAACATTCTGGTTTTCATCGCTTTCTATGCATATATCTCCCTCGGGAAGCTTGCGGATGATATCTGTAAAGATCCTGCAGTTAATGCATATGCTTCCTTCCTCAACAATATCCCCTTCTGCTTTTGTTATAATACATAATTGTAAGTCATTACCGGTGATGGTTATTGTATCCTCATGAGCGTCAATAAAAAAACATTCAAGAATATCTAATGTGGTTCTTGTAGGAATAGCTCTTGAAGCAGTTGTAATACTTTTCAACATCTCTGCCTGTGAACAAACGATCTTCATCTCTCTCCTCCTTTTCGACCGTCAATATAATAAAATAAAATGATATTAGTAATAGGGGACGTTTATATGTTTATAACCCCTGAATGTCCTCAATTAAAGAGGTTTTATCAAAATGAAACTTTTCGGATAAAATTGAAAAGTTGTTTTTTTATATTATGATAATTTGAGGAATACATTATGTTTTCAACAGCATATCATTATTTATCCCCGGAGTATTAACATGTTTTCCTCAAATTAATAAACATCATAGGCTATGTTTTGTTAATGGCTTAAATCCGGACGTTATCAGATGTTAAGCTTTTTTGTGATGATATCGATTGTTTTAGAGGTTTCATCATCGCTTTTAAGTTTTTTTTCTACATTGCCGATTCCATGCAGGATAGTTGCATGATCCCTATGGAACACCTTTTCAAGATCAATGGTTGAAAGGCTGGTATAACGTCTTGCCAGGAACATGCATATCTGACGGGGGATGATGATATATTTGTCTCTCTTGTCGGAGAGTATTTCATCAACCGATACGGAAAAATGTTCACTGACAACGTCAATAATATATTCGGGTGATATTGATTTTTTCTGGTTAGGAAATACTATGTCGCGGAGGGCTTCCTCTGCGAGTTCAATGTTTATGGGTGTTCTCTTGATTCGCGAAAGAGCAATGAGCTTGGTGAGAGCGCCTTCAAGAGAACGGATATTGGTGGTAATGCTTTGGGCAATGTAGGAAAGAACATCATCGTCCACATTGAGCCTGATATTCGATTCATATTCCTTGATTTCAAGCTTTTTTTGAAGAATAGCCATTTTTGTTTCGAAATCGGGAGCCGTGAGATCAACGGTCAGACCGCATTCAAAACGTGATCTGAGTCTTTCTTCGAGATTATTGAAATCCCTCGGAGGTTTATCTGATGAAATTACTATCTGTTTTTTTGCTTCATAGAGATAATTAAAGGTATGGAAAAATTCCTCCTGAGTACGTTCCTTCCCTATTATGAATTGAATATCATCGATAAGAAGAACATCGATATTTCTGTATTTTTCACGGAAATCGGAAGGAGCGACACTACCGTGACGAATTGCTTCAACAAGCTCATTCATGAAAACTTCACTCGTAACGTACATTATCTTAATGGAAGGAGTGTTTTCAAGAATAAAATGAGCAATTGAATGCATCAGGTGGGTTTTTCCGAGTCCGGGATCCCCGTAAATATAAAGGGGGTTGTAGTATTCACCGGGTGCTTCCGCAACCTTTAGCGCTGCTGCGTGAACTATTGCGTTACTGCTTGAAACCACGAAATTATCAAAAGTATAATCGGGGTTAAGCTTAAGTCCGAGCAAAGAAGATGATTGTGCGGTTTGCTGGGGAGTACGTTCTGATTTTTCGGTAACGACATCATCGCTGACGATATCGATATTGATCTCATCGTCAATGATCTCTTCAATCGCGTTTTTAATAAAAGCACCGTATTTGTTTTTTATAAATGAGAGGTTTGGTCCGATCGAAGGATCGGAAGAATGAAGAATAACAAGGTCATCCTTAACATCTTTGACCTCGAGATTTTTAAGCCATGTATTGAATGATACTTTTGTGATGTTAAACTGAGTGCGTAAAAACTCAAGTATCTCATCCCATCTGTCAATGAGCAATTCCTTCGATGTAGCTGCATTTCCGAATGCAGTCATGTCATTGCCGCCTACATCACCGTATGAATCAAGCTTCATGGCGTTCTCTCTTTCGAATTCTTAGTATTCTGAAAATAGCAATAATAATAAGGAAGAAATTTGTTCGGAAACGATAAAGACCGAAAAATCCCAACATTAGTATTTTATAACATATACGTTGTTTTTTCAAGGAAGAAATCCACAAAACAAAAAGTTTAGGTAAAGAACAGAAAAGGGCATTTACGGGCATTTAAGGGCTGTTAAAATTTAAAATATATGTTTCAAACACCAAAAAATAATTATCAAATTTATCAACACAGGTTATCAACATATCAACAAATTTTGTGGAAAACTTTAAGATACTAATGCTTGACTATTTACTCACCGCTCAATATAATGGTACTGCTGTGTAAATTCGCAAAAAATTACATTTTTTGTAATTATCATAACAATGGGTTATGTATTTAGCGAATAAAACAATAAGATATATATCTGAACCGAAGAGGAGGTGACTATATATGAAGATGACATTCCAGCCCAAGAAAAGGCAGAGAGCAGTTGAACACGGTTTCAGAAAGAGAATGAGCACCAAGAACGGTAGAAAGGTTTTAGCTGCAAGAAGAGCTAAGGGCAGACATAAATTAACAGCCTAGGTCGCATTTATGTGGCCTTTTCTTCTACTTTAGGAAGGGAGGGCAAATGTCTGCAGTAATCACATTGAAGAGCCGTTTTGAGTTTGAAAAGGTATATCAAAACGGCAGGTCATGCGCAAACCGATTGCTTATCATGTATATGGTTCCAAACGGGATGTCTTGCGACAGATTCGGATTGGTCGTAAGTAAAAAAGTCGGTAACAGCGTGATCAGACACAGAGCAAGAAGACTTATGAAAGAGTCGGTAAGATTGATGGGTCGCATCGGAGAAAAAGGATATGATGTTGTCCTTATAGCGCGACCGGGGATCAGGGATAAGAAAATGCCGGATGTTGATGAAGCGTTTCATCATCTCCTGAAGATCTTGAGGCATAAAAAGCCGGAACGGTAACGGTCCGTTCTTTATATTTTGAAACACAGCGCATGAAGAAGATTCTTATAGGACTAGTCAGGTTTTATCAAAAAAGAATATCTCCTTTAAAAAAGAGAGGTTCATGTATTTATATCCCAACCTGTTCCCAATATGCTCTGGAAGCCCTTGAAAAATACGGGGCTGTTAAAGGAACATGGCTCGCGATAAAGCGTATTTCGCGATGTCATCCTTTTGCTAAAGGGGGATTTGACCCCTTGCGATAAGAATTATTACTGACCCCTACCATGATAATGGGTAAGGGGCGGGGAAGCGAATGAGGTAATTTACTTCATTTGAAGAGGAGGCTAATTTGAGCTCAATAGTATTGGCAACATCAACATGTTTCGGTTGTAATTCAGGTCCTTTTAAGTGGATCATGGATTTTATGGGATTGATCCTTAATTGGATATTCCAGTTTGTAAATCTTTTTGGTATACAGAACATAGCTCTTTGTATTTTCCTTTTTACTTTTGTTACAAAGATGCTTATGCTTCCGCTTACCATCAAGCAACAGAAATATTCAAGACTTCAGTCAAGGATGTCGCCTGAGCTCTCCAAGATTACCGCAAAATACAAAGGGAAGAAGGACGAAGAATCCCTCAGACGTCAGCAAGCAGAAACACAGGCAGTATATGCAAAGTACGGCACCAGTCCAATGGGCGGATGTCTTCCTTTGCTTATTACGCTTCCCATAATGTTTGCTCTTTATCAGGTTATCTACAATATTCCTTTTTATGTAGATCAGATCGGTGACTGGTACACACAGATCGCAAATGCGATTCAGGGTATTTCTCCCGATGCGGCAGCTGTTGCATCAAATGTTGATTCATTTGTTCAGAATTCACTCGGAAATGCCGCCCAGACCGTGCCCTCGCTTGTTAATTCCGCTTATGTTCCCGGATCTGCAGAATATACATCTTCTATCGTAGATATTCTCGTTAAATTTACGAGCGGTAATTGGGATGCGTTCTTTTCGGCGGATTTCTTTAAATCGATCGCTACACCTTCGATTCTTGCGGCCAAGGATTCCATTCTTTCAGCCAACAGCCTCTTCGGATTGAGCATTCTTGATACGCCTTCGGCAAGTTATTGGTATGCGTACATTATTCCCGTTCTTGCCGCAGCCACTCAGTTTATTCAAGGTAAGCTTCAGGCCGGTAACAATCCTGCGGCCAATGACCCGAACAACCCCGCAGCCGGTACTTCAAAGGCAATGACCACGATATTTCCCATTATGTCCGGTGTATTCTGTGTCATGTTTCCTATCGGTATCGGTCTTTATTGGATTGCGTCGGCACTTGTGACAATCATCCAGTCACTGTTCATTAACAAATATCTTGACAGAGTCGGCATTGATGACCTTATTGAGAGAAATCTTGCCAAATCCGCTAAGAAAAATGAAAAACTCGGTATCAAACACGATGACAAGATGGCTGCTGTTGCCCGGACAAACACTAAGTCTGTTTCGACTGATAATGTTCGCTCTATCGAAAGCACCGATAATACGTCATATAAGAAGAATAAAAACCGTAAATCTTCAAGCGGATCCGATTATAAGAGAAGCGAAGTTTCGTATAAGGCCAGCAGCATCGCAGCAAATGCCAATCTTCTTCTGCATAATTACGAAGATAAGAAGGATGAGAAGGATGCTTCATCAGATGACAATAATGGCGGAAAATCAACTACCGATAATTTGGATAAGGTAGATTTCGACGCTTCCGATAATTCATCCGGCGAAAAGGAATGAGAAGATATCTTTCGGAGAATCAACAGTAGTTTAGAAACAGTCCGGTACATGGTTGTGTATTGGGCAAGGAAACAGAAGCGATATAATTGCTTCTAAAGAGGAGAAGAAATGAACGAATATAAAGAATTCAGCGGCAAGACCGTTGAAGAAGCAATGGAACTTGCAGAAAAAGAATTTGCATGTGGTTCCGACAGACTTGAATATGAAATAATAGAAAGAGAAAGCAGCGGATTTTTGGGACTTAGGTCCAAGCCGGCACGCATTAATGTCAGATTAAAGGAAATATCACCCGAAGAAACGGCACGTGAATTTGTAAGCAAGGTTCTGGGCTGCATGGATATCGAAGCCGGTGTTACGGCAGAATTAAATGAAGACGGAAGTGAACTTTCGGTTCAGATTGACGGTGAGGATATGGCTGTTCTTATCGGGAAACGCGGACAGACGCTTGACTGCTTCCAATATCTTGTCAGTCTTGTAGTTAATAAGACTTCCGGTTCATATATTAAAGTAAAGCTTGATACGGAAAACTATCGCGAAAGACGTAAGGATACCCTTGAGAATCTAGCAAAGAATATTGCAGTCAGAGTTAAAAAGACACATAAGCCTGTATCTCTCGAACCTATGAACCCCTACGAAAGAAGGGTTATCCATTCTGCTCTCCAGAATGATAAATATGTAGAGACTCACAGTGAGGGAGAAGAACCTTTCCGTAAAGTGGTAGTTACTCCCAAAAAGGGCGTTGTTTACGAGAACAGAAAGAACAACAGATTCGGAGGAGGAAACAGACGCGGAGGTTACGATCGTAAGCGTCCTATCAGCAGCAAGGAATTTCATAAGAAGTACGGTGCCGACACAAAAGATTACAGCACCGATTACAAAAAGGATTATGCTGCGTATCTTGAATCAAAAGCCGCAGCGAAGGCAGCTGCAGAGAGTGCCGGTGGCGAGAATAAGGACTGATTTTCAGACATCACGCAGTCAGCCTTTACGAGGAGTTTTATCAGCGGGTTTATTTGATATAGACCCGCTGTTTGTTCTATTGTTATGATCTGTTTCACGCTTTAGGAGGTGATCTTTGTGTACACAGGAGATACAATTGCTGCCATAGCAACAGCTCTGTCACCTGCGGGCATCAACATCATCCGTATCAGCGGTGAAAAAGCGTTTTCCGTTACTGCGGGGATTTTCCGTTCAGCTAAAGGAAAGGATTTTTCGAAAATTCCATCCGGAACTTTAAGCTATGGATATATTGAATATAACGGTGAAGTTATCGATGAAGTAATTATGCTCAAGATGGCGGCTCCTCAAACTTATACCAGAGAAGATGTTACCGAAATACATACCCACGGAGGAATTCTTGTTACAAAAAGAGTTCTTGAGGCAGTTCTTTCCGGCGGCGCGCGTCTTGCAGAAAGCGGTGAATTCACGAAGAGAGCTTTTCTGAACGGAAGGATAGATTTGTCGCAGGCGGAAGCTGTTATGGATATTATCGGATCCGGAAGCGATCTTGCCAGACGTAATTCTATGAAACAGCTGAGGGGAGACTTAAGAGCAAAAATAGAGAATATCAGAGAACGCATTATCCTTGAAACAGCATATATAGAGGCTGCTCTCGATGATCCCGAGCATATCAGTCTGGACGGGTTTACGGACAGCCTTTTTCCTAAAATAGGCAGTATATTGAAAGAATTAAAAGAGTTGCTTGCTTCGTTTGATACGGGAAAAATAGTAAAGGACGGCTTAAATGTTGTTATAGCCGGACGACCGAATGCCGGAAAATCTTCTCTTTTAAATGCTCTTCTTAAAGAAGAAAGAGCAATCGTCACCGATGTAGCGGGTACCACACGTGATACCATAAGCGAAAGTCTCGATATTGGAGGTCTGGTTCTGAATCTGACGGATACGGCCGGCATCAGACGGTCAAATGATGCGGTCGAGAACATAGGAATAGACAGAGCGCTAAAAGCTGCTGCGGAAGCACAATTGATACTTTATCTTATAGACGGTCCGCTTGGCATTACGGATGATGATCGTGAGAATCTTGAAGGATTTGTCGATAAAAAGGTAATTTTGATCATCAATAAAGATGATCTCGTTTCCGGTGGGGCTCCGCAAATTCCCGGGAAAAACCGGACACCGATCAAACCGGAGACAGACGATCTTTCGGACAAGAACGAAAATGATATGTCCGTTTTTCGTTCCGAGAGTGATAAGGAGAAAAGCGCTTCATGTGTGCCTTTGTCATGTGGTGCACCGACTGTCAGGATTTCGGCTCTTACCGGTGATGGCATAGAAGATTTAAAGGAAACGATAAAGGACATGTTTTTGTCGGGCAATGTTGCTTCCGGACAGGATATCATGATAACGAACGTCCGTCATGCACGACATATCGGTGACGCCGTGGATTCCCTTGAGCTTGTTCTTTCGGGAATTAAAGACGGAGTGGACGAGGACCTTTTATCCATAGACCTTATGGATGCATATAAATCTCTCGGTATGGTTACAGGGGAAGAATACCGCGACGATCTTGCGGATAAAATTTTTTCTACATTCTGCATGGGAAAATGACTATAATTTACTAAAACATTTTGAGGAAGAATATGATTTACAAGGAACACGATATCATTGTTATAGGCGCGGGGCACGCCGGATGTGAGGCGGCTCTTGCGGCAGCCCGACTCGGCCTTTCTACGCTCATTTTTACAATGAGTGTTGACAATATTGCAATGATGCCGTGCAATCCCAACATAGGCGGCACATCAAAGGGTCATCTTGTCCGTGAGGTAGATGCTCTTGGTGGTGAGATGGGACGTAATATCGATAGGACATTTATTCAATCACGAATGCTTAATACTTCCAAAGGTCCGGCTGTTCAATCTCTCAGAGCACAGGCAGACAAGAAGGACTACAGCGCGACCATGAGAAAGGTCCTGGAATCGACCGAAGGACTTACGATACGTCAGGATGAAGTTGTAGAGATTCTAGTTGAAAACTGTTCGGATACTCACGATAGGCAAGATTTGTCTTCCGTTTCCGAATTAGATGAAAAAACTGTTGAAAACGCTGTTGATAACATTGTTGACAGAGATGTGGATAATAAACGGAAAATCAGCGGAGTCCGCACAGTTTCAGGAAATATTTACCCCGCTCGTGCTGTAATTTTATGCACAGGTGTATATCTTGAATCGAGATGTATTTACGGAGAGGTTTCTGTTCCTTCCGGACCGTCGGGTCTTCCGAGAAGCTGTGGTCTTTCAGAATCGCTTCGAGCGCTTGGTCTTCCGGTCCGTCGCTTTAAGACAGGAACACCGGCGCGTATTGCAAAGTGCAGCATCAACTTTTCTGTCATGGAGGAACAGCAAGGAGACGAGCATGTAGTTCCGTTTTCTTTTGAAAATATTGGCAAAAACATGGACAGGGAACAGGAATCCTGCTGGCTCACATATACAAATGCCGAAACGCATAAGATCATTAGAGACAATATAGACAGATCTCCCCTCTACAACGGTAGAATAGAAGGGGTCGGTCCCCGATATTGTCCCTCTATAGAAGACAAGGTAATGCGGTTTGCCGATAAGGAAAGACACCAGGTTTTCATTGAGCCGGAAGGTAAATATACTGAAGAAATGTATATTTCCGGTATGTCCAGCAGTCTTCCCGAGGATGTTCAATACGCGATGTACCGCTCCGTTCCCGGTCTTGAAAACGCAGTGATAGTTCGAAATGCATATGCCATTGAGTATGATTGTATAGATGCTTTGTGTCTGAAGCATACTCTTGAGTGCAAGGATATTTCGGGATTGTATAGTGCGGGACAAGCTAACGGAAGCTCCGGATATGAGGAAGCAGCCGCACAGGGAATCATTGCCGGAATTAATGCTGCTCTTTCTTTGCTTGGTAAAGAACCGCTCATTCTTGACCGATCCGATGCATATATAGGAGTTCTTATTGATGATCTTGTAACTAAAAGTACCCCTGAACCTTACAGAATGATGACCTCGCGCGCTGAGTACAGATTGCTTCTCAGGCAGGACAATGCCGATCTGAGACTTGCTGATTACGGTCACATCGTCGGACTCCTTTCGGATGAAAGATATAAAGATGTGTGTTTCAAAAGATCAATGATCGCTTCGGAGATAGAAAGAGTTAAAACAGTCGGAGTTTCTTCTTCAAAGGAAGTGAGCGATTTCCTTTCTGCCCTTGATTCTACACCTGTAGCAAACGGAGCGATTTTATATGATCTTATCAAAAGACCCGAATTGTCTTATGAATTACTTGCGCCATTTGATCCGGATCGCCCTGAAGTCAGACCTGATATAGCGGCTCAGATTAATATCGAGATAAAATATGAGGGTTATATAACACGACAAAAAACACAGGTAGCACAGTTCAAAAAGCTTGAAGAAAAGTTGATACCTCCCGGTATTGATTATGATCTTGTTCCTTCGTTGCGTATCGAGGCTCGTCAAAAACTTAAATCGATACGTCCCGCGTCTATCGGACAGGCATCCCGTATTTCCGGTGTCTCTCCTGCCGATGTAAATATATTGTTAATTTATTTGGGGCGTGGTGGTCATTAAGAACAAAACGAAGATAATTAGATTATGTTACTAACGAAAGTAATCCGGACGGCAAATTATGAATTGATAACTAATTGTTCAGATCGTAAGGAGAAAACAAAATAAGAAGCGGCAAACAACGTTTACGAGGGCAGATCATGGATGAAACAGATGTATTGGAGCAGATTCTAAAAGCAAACGGTATTCCTTCTTTTGATGAAGTAATACTCTCCCGGCTTGTAAAATTCTATCATCTTGTGATTGAAAAGAATAAGGTGATGAATTTAACGGCAATCACTGAATTTCGAGATTTCGCCAAAAAGCATTATGCTGACAGTCTTTCTGTATTGAGGATTTTCAAACTTAACGTGGGAAAAATGATCGACGTTGGTACGGGGGCAGGGTTTCCCGGGATTCCGCTTGCAATATGTTGTCCTCAAATATCATTTACTTTAATTGATTCATTAAGAAAACGAATTGACTTCCTCTCGGACTCCGTGAATCTGCTTGGTATTAAAAATGTAACGCTTGTACATACAAGAGCAGAGGAACTCGGACGGAATCCGGAATTCAGAGACTGTTTTGATATAGCGGTTTCAAGGGCAGTTGCCCCTCTTTCTACGCTTGTAGAATACGCACTTCCGTTTGTAAAACCTTCAGGTACTTTTATTGCATATAAAGGACCGAATTCTGCTACAGAAATAGCTTCTTCTTCTAACGCACTAAATGTCCTGTCTTCACGGGTTGATCATTTTCATTCGTTTGAGTTGACTGACGGTTCTAATGATGAAGAAGAAAAGAGTGTTCGTACTCTCTTGTTTATAACAAAAGATAAACCGACACCTCAGGGATATCCCAGATCCAGTGCGAAAATTTTAAAGAATCCGTTATAACATAATTGAATAGATCGTTTTTGTTGACGGTTATTTGAAATCTTGATATTATATTTTTGCCGTGCAACAAAATGTTTCACGTGAAACATTTATTGTTTTCATAAATAAATACACAAACAGAAATCGGAGATATAATGAGTAAAATAATAGCTATCGCAAATCAAAAAGGCGGAGTCGGAAAGACTACCACATCTATTAATCTTTCGGCGGCATTAGCACAGAAAGGAATGAAGGTGCTATGTGTTGACAGTGATCCTCAGGGAAATGCGACCAGTGGTCTCGGCATAGATAAGAATTCAATAGAGAGCTCTCTCTATCAGGTTCTTATAGATGAATGCGGCATTAGGGATGCTATAATTCCGACAAACATCCCGGAATTGAGCTTGGTTGCATCAAATGTTAATCTTGCCGGAGCGGAGATAGAACTGATCGGCACACAAGAGCAAGAATATATAATGAAGAAAAAAATAGAAGAAGTACGTTATGATTTTGATTATATTTTAATTGATTGTCCGCCTTCACTTAATATTCTTACAGTTAACGCCATGACATGCGCGGATAGTATAATTGTTCCCATACAGTGTGAATTTTATGCGCTTGAAGGACTCTCCCAGCTTCTTCGCACAGTTGAACTTGTAAAGGCAAGACTAAATCAAGATCTCACAGTCGACGGCGTTGTATTTACAATGTTTGATGCAAGAACAAATCTATCTACACAGGTTGTAGATGATGTGAAGAATAATCTTCCGCATCCGGTATTTAATTCTGTTATACCAAGAAATGTACGACTTGCAGAAGCTCCATCTCACGGGCTTCCGATTTCTGTATATGATCCCAGGTCTGCGGGGGCAGTGGCATATTCGGATCTTGCGGAAGAATTAATGATCAAGGATAAAAAGATTGTACCGGAATATAGATCCCGGATAACGGATTTTAAATAATTATTCAAAATGTAGTAAGATTATACCGTTGGTCGGCAAATAAAAATCTCGACTTGGTTCACTATGATGAAAAGAATGTGGAGGAACCCTGTCTAAGCAGTCATCAATCAGATGAGATATAATAGAATCGTTAAACACATGTATGAATGTAATAACCAAGAATAATGGGAAGAGATAATGAAGTAATATCCGGAACAAATTATACAATAAAGAATTGACGAATATATCAACAAATGAAGAGGAGAATGGCATGGCAGCAAAAAAAGGACTTGGTAAGGGTCTCGGAGCACTGATACCTAGTGCAAATGAAAGCAACAAATCATCGAAAGAAGATGTTTCACGTGAAACATTAAAGTTGAACATAAATCTGATTGAGCCCAACAGCACACAGCCGAGAAGAAAATTTGACGAGGATGCGCTTGTAGAGTTGTCAGAGTCGATAAAATTACACGGATTAATCCAACCGATAATTGTTCAAAAGAAAGGCGATCATTATGAGATAATCGCCGGTGAAAGAAGATGGAGAGCATCGCGTCTTGCAAAGCTGAAGGAAGTGCCTGTTATTATCAAGGATTACAGTGAGGATGAAATCTTCGAGATTGCTTTAATAGAAAACATTCAAAGAGAGGATCTTAATCCGATAGAAGAAGCACAAGCATATCAGAGGCTGATTGAAGAACATAACCTTAAACAAGATGAAGTGGCAGAGAAAGTATCAAAGAGCAGAGTGGCAATAGCAAATTCATTAAGACTACTTAAGCTTGATGAAAGAATCCGTGAGATGATAATAGACGAATTGATCACATCCGGACATGCAAGGGCGCTTTTGGCGATATCAGATCCTGAACTTCAGCTTGAAATTGCAAACAGAGTTCTTGATGAAAAGTTAAGTGTCAGGGAAACAGAAAAGCTTGTTAAAAGCTATGTTAATCCTAAGGCAAAGAGGACAAAGAAGAAGCTTGATGATGAAGCGATATATAATGAATATGAAGAAAGACTCCGCAATATACTTGGAGTAAAAACTGTAATAACAAGGAAAGATACAAATAAAGGACGTATAGAAATCTCATTTAACAGCACAGAAGAATTTGAAAAAATTTATGATCTGATAAAAAAGGGTAACTAAACAGAAAAATCAGAAGGAGATATATATGGGCTTATTTGAAAGACTGGGAATAGACGTTAGCTATATAGTAATAGTACTGTTTGTTATCAATGTAGCGCTGATCGTGGTAACAGTTTTGCTTTATAACAGGCAGAAAAAAATGAAGAATAATCTTAGTGTGTTCATGAACGGAAAAGATGCTGAGTCTCTTGAGGATGCCATGGTAGAGAAGTTTTCAGAGATAAATGAAATCAACCGTCTTGGAAAGGCAAGCGCGAAGGAAATAATTGACATAAAAGACAAACATATGTTTGCATTTCAAAAGTTCAGTATAGTAAAATATGATGCCTTTAAGGAAATGGGTGGCAAGCTAAGCTTTTCTGTATGTATGCTGACCGACAACAATGATGGATTTATTATTTCGTCTATGCACAGCACCAGCGAAGGATGTTATGTATATATTAAAGAAATAATTGCCGGCGAGGCATATGTTCTCCTTAGTGAGGAAGAAAAGAAAGTACTGAACGAAGCAAAAACCAGAAACAATGTACCGGAAGTAGAACTCTGATTACAGAGTGCGGAGAAAAAGATGCATAGCTTTTTACGTGCAGTCGGATATAGTGAGATAGAATACCAGGAACAAGTTGAAAATCTGATCAGACTCATAGTACACGACACAAAAGACAGGCAATTTATAAGAAAAGGAAGCGGACCGATATTCGCCGAATACCGCGGAATGGTTTCGGAATCAATCGGGATCTGCATCTGTGGAGAGGAAGACAATATAGGAAAGTTCCATGCAACTCATTACTTTCCGTTTTGTAAAAATGAACTGGGACGAGACGAGGAATTTGTGGCATTTGAAAAGAAGATATCGGGAAACGGATATACCGGTATGTGCGATGACGATTCTATCGGAGCTACGATAATCTTTTTTGTATCAAATGTAGTGGATTACCTTTTTAAGCATAAGGGAGAAAACAGCATAGATAACATGAGCGTTGCATTCAGTGCTCTTTCTACAAAAGGAAACATAATTCTTCCGACGCTTGTACGAGATGAAGATGCCAGTACGATCATTAAGAACAAAAGAAAAGAAAAGCTGGTAGAAGAAGCAAAAAACGGTGATGAAAAAGCAATAGTGTCGCTTTCGATGGAGGACATCGATAAATATGCGATAATTAACGAACGCGTAAAAAAAGAAGACATTCTGAGTATAGTAGAGACAAGTCTTGTTCCTCTCGGATCGGAAACCGATTCATATATGATAATCGGAACCATAAGGGATGTTCATATTGAAACAAATGCATATACAAACGAAGAAGTTTATATCCTTCTTATAGATCTGAATTCTATTCCGATAAATGTTGCGATCAACAAAAAGGACCTTTACGGAGTACCCGAGATCGGAAGAAGATTCAGGGGGAACATTTGGCTACAGGGAAAGGTAACGGATCCCAAACCGTATATTTAGCGAAATGACGTGTGGATGCCGTGTTATGATGTCGAGAAAACGAACTGAACAGAACAGGGAACAAAGAACTATAGAACAGAAAGAAATACATTCCGTAAAATAACCTCGTCAGGAATCCAACGAGGTTATTTATCTTTTATTGAGGTAAACAAACAGAGTTTACCGGACACGGTTTTCGTATGTGTATTTAGAAAGATCGATAGTACCTGTCTCGCGATAAATGTTCTTATATTTGATATAATCTTCGCGACGTTGTTTAACCCAGTCATAACGGTTGTCCGGATTGATGAGTTGCCCGAATCCTTCAACTATAGGAGAACCGTTTGCCATGGTCTTGATCATCAGATCTCCGACCTCATAATTGTAGTGGCTTTCATTGTAGAAGTTGTAAGGATTAAAATTTACATCATTATAGCCGCTGAAATCCCATACTTCCCCGAAGATGTCAATGATCTGGACAAGATAAGCCCAATAAGTTTTTGCTTCATATTCGTAGATCTCATTGATAAAGGAAGCGCCAATACAAACCTGTAATTCAACACCTGCATCATTGCAAAGTTTTTTTATCTGTTTCATATAATCAAGGGATTCGTTTATGGCTGCATTCTTTGGTGTTACCTTGAAAAGTCTGTGGAGGTGATCTTCATAGTCATGAAGAACGGCTGTTGAAATATATCCTTCAGGGTCAGCCAAAAGTCTTCTGTACCGATATTCGATGTTACGGAGTCCATCCTCTTTTCCCGGGACTGTAATATTGTAGTCACCGCTTATCATACCCATCAGATTATCCCAGGATAATGAAACATCTTTTCCAAGAAACTCTATGAATTCCGCAATTTCGGAATCACCGGTAACAACAGCGGGAGTTTGATAAACTTCTCCCAAAACGGAGCGATCCTTCTCTTTTACTTCAGGACCGCTTATATGAAGCAGAATCTTCTTGGCATCGGTGTTCTCGAGAATGAACTTGGTGTAAAGATAGTATTCACGGAGGTTTCCTGAAAGGATCCAGCAGTTAAAATAATTATAACCGTCAACCATATTAAGAGTTTCGGGGCGAAGCGCACCGGCCTTTGAACCGCCAACAATGAAAGCGTCGTATTTGCCATCGGAGAATTCTACCTGCTTAGCTTTAATATATCGGAAGTAAGCATCCTCGGAATCCTGAAATTCCGTGAACTGACCATCTGTGAATCTGAAATAAGAAAACGGATCGACAAAGTAATTCATTAACCCAAGAAAAAGAATAACTGCTCCGAAACCGATCAGAGTTGAAATAATCCATGATTTTCCGGAGATTTCTTTGCCTGAAAAAAGTTTCTCAAATAATTTCATATGAGACTCCTTATAAAATAAATGAAAACATTTGTTAAACCAATGAGAAGTATTGGCATTGGTTCGAATTATTCATCGAAAAATTCAGAATTGGAAGTAAAGGAATTGTACTACCTTGTCCATATTCAGAATACAAGCACCGAGTAATACGATAGTAAGTATAACCGAAAAGCGAGTTCGTCTGAACTTTGACGCTATCTGAGATGAATTGGGAAGGAACCATGCCCAAAGCAGCGAGCAAGCAACCATAATAATATTATGAACATTTTCTTCAAAGAAGGTTCCGATCTGTACCCAACGTGAAACATTCGCATCCCCATACATATATCTTATGTCAAACATGCTCTTGATAACATGCCATGCTTGTGTAAGGTATGTTGAAACAAACAGAGCGCGTGTGATAGTTACAAACATGAGCGTAACGGCCACCGCGGGAACAACAGGTATGTGAATCTTCTTTCTGTTCATCCATGAGGCAATACAAACAAGCGCACCGTTAACTATACCCCATATAACGAAGTTCCAACCCGAGCCGTGCCAGAAGCCCGAAACGAAGAAGGTCACCATTGTAGCAACGTAATAGTTGCGGTATTTGACGCCTTTCTTATATACATTACGGAAAATATAATCTCCGAGAAATCTTGAAAGTGTCATATGCCAGCGCTTCCAATAATCCTGAAAATCACGCGCTTTAAGAGGGGAGTTAAAATTTTCGGGGATTTTGATATTAAACATGGCGCCCATACCTATCGCCATATCCGCATAACCGGAAAGGTCAAAATAATAAGCCACGGCATATTCCAGTGAATAATACCACGAAGAAAGCATCGGGATTTTATCAAGAGAATCAACGCCGTCAAAGAATAACTGCGCGTCCGTACTCATCGTGTCCGCAAGGAACATCTTCTTTGCGGCACCGAGCGCAAAAAGAAAGAGACCGAATGAAAGGTTTTCCGGCTTAAGTCTTAAGTTGTCTTCGTTCTCAAACTGGCATACCATCTCGGAGTGATGAACGATGGGACCGACTATCAGCTGCGGGAAGAATGTGATGAAAAGCAGGTAATCAAGGATGTTATAATCTTTGGTAAGCTGTCGGTATGAGTCGACAATATATGCAATCAGCTGGAACGTAAAGAATGAGATTCCGATGGGGAGAACTATGTGTTGAAGCTCATAATCCGTTCCAAAAATGGCATTTGTATTCTCAATAAAGAAATCCGTATATTTGTAATAACCGAGAAGCGCAACGTTTCCGAGTATGCCAATAAGACACAAAAGTTTACGCTGAACTTTGTGCTCGGGGTCCATTTTACCAAGGGTCGTACCGACCATGTAGTTGCCGAATACGCTTCCCATAAAGAAGGGGAAGAAATCGGGCGTACCCTGTGAATAGAAGTAGAAGGAAGCTATGATCAACCAGAACTTTGAAAGCGAAAACCATTTAAAGTGGTTGAAGACATAGTAAACAACAAGCACTGTCGGAAGGAACAGCAGTACAAATTTGTAGGTCGTGAAAATCATGACGTTGCCTCTCTTCTATATATAGTGAATAAATATATTCCAATAACAAGAAAATGTATCTATTACACTTCCACATTATTATGGGGGTATAACAGATACTTTTCAAGAAAAAAATGCGATTTATAAGGGAATATTCCCATGTTTTTTATATAAAGCAGTCGTTTTGGTTTTTCCTGAGAGCATGAGGAGATCTTCAAAGAGGCGTTTTCTTGTCTCGGAGGGCTTGAGAACGTCATCCACATAACCGTTGGCAAGACCGATGTCCGCATTCATATAGAGGTTGTTGTACTCTTCAAGTTTCTCGGCAACAAAAGCGGCTTTTTCTTCTTCCGACATGGTTTTCATCTGTTTGCCGTACAGAATGTCGACAGCACCTTCGCCGCCCATAACCGCCATCTGCGCGGTGGGCCAAGCATATACGTAATCTGCACCGAGGTGTCTGCTGCACATTGCTATATATGCGCCGCCGTAGGCTTTACGCATAATAACTGTAAGCTTGCTGGTTGTTGCTTCCGAATATGCAAAAAGAAGTTTGGCGCCGTGGCGGATGATGCCTTTCCGTTCCTGGTCACTGCCGGGGAAGAAGCCGGGCACATCGGTGAGCGTAATGATCGGTATATCGTAGCAATCGCAGAACCGTATAAAACGGGCAGCCTTATCGCTGGAATCGCAGTCAAGGACTCCGGCCTTAAAAGTGGGTTGGTTGGCGATGATACCAACGCTTATGCCTGAAAGCCTTGCAAATCCGACAACTATGTTCTTGGCAAAATCTTCCTGCACTTCGAAGAATGTGCCTTCGTCAAAAATGGCATCTATAACAATTTTCACATCATATGCTTTGTTGGGGTCTTTGGGAACAAGGAAGTTGACATTCAGGGCTTCCTGATCCACATAAGCGGGTGGATTATCTTGTGTTTCGCCGCATGAATGAGGGATGTAGGAAAGCAAGCGACGAACCTTTTCATAGCAGTCCTGTTCGGTGGGGCAAGTAAAGTGTGAAACTCCGCTTACCGTACCGTGCACTTTGGCACCGCCGAGATCCTCGGTTGAGACAACTTCGTTTGTGACCTGTTTGATAACCTTAGGTCCGGTAACGAACATATTGCCGATATCGTTGACCATGAATATAAAGTCGGTAATGCCGGGGGAATAAACCGCACCGCCCGCACAGGGTCCGGCAATGATGGAAATCTGAGGGACGCAGCCGGAGGCCGCTGTATTGGCGAAAAAAATATCGCCATAGGAAGCAAGAGAAGCTACGCCTTCCTGAATTCTGGCTCCGCCGGAATCATTGATCCCGATGATGGGGCAGCGATATTCCACAGCCTTATTTATTATGGAAGCAATTTTTTGACCATGATTATGACCGAGTGTTCCGCCGGCCACCGTAAAGTCTTGGGAATAAACGCATACGCGCTTTCCGTCGATTGTTCCGTAACCGGTAATAACACCGTCATAAGGAAGGGTGCCGCCTTTAAGACCAAGCTGTGTGTCAATGTTCGTGATACCCGTGCCGATTTCTCGGAAAGAACCCTCGTCAAGAAGAGACTCGATTCTCTCAATGGCATGAAGTTTCCCCTTTTCATGTTGTTTTGTTATATTGTAGTTCCTCATTATTATCTCCTCTTCGAAAGCGGCAAAAGCCGCTTCTTTTCCTCACCAAACACTTGAGTATGTATTAAGCTGAACTAAAGCGACGGTTATTCGCTGCTGATCTCCCAAACACATTATAGAAAGAAAACGCAACAACTCTTAAGGTACAATCTTCAGTAAAGAATTAAGATCCTTAAGAGGGGCGGAAAAACCACTTCCTAATTATATATGATAATCCCAATCTCGAAAAGTTATTATACATAAGAGGAAGTGTAAAAGCAAATAAATAAAATATTAAAACTATTTTGTGCGTCAAGTAAGAAAAGCTACATATATAAAATGAACATATCAGAAAGGTCAAAAAACTTTTATAAAAAAACATAAAATTGTTGTTGACATGGAAAAATACGGGTGATATAATATCTTTTGCTGACGCGCTTTAGGACAAACAAAACAGAGCGTTTGTTGGTAAAAAACCTGGTACTTCGGTTAAGTGTGGTACGAGGAAACGCAATCGAATACTTCGATTGCAAAGAGAACCTGGTACTTCGGTTAAGACCGGGACAAGGAAACGCAGTCGTAAACGACTGCAAAGAAGCCTTGGTACTTCGGTTGAGTGTGGTACGAGGAAACGCATGCGTTTCACGCATGCAAAGTGCACCTTGATAATCGAATAATGAAACAACCTTGAAATTTCTTGAATAATTTCTAGGACGTAGACATATGTCTACTACCCAAAAACAGTA
>JAEEGL014431445.1_pt1 | contig 21911 bp, 20 predicted proteins | sample 9134231 | NCBI WGS metagenome assembly JAEEGL01 (sample SAMN16246548, study PRJNA631951) | gut metagenome | biome: gut microbiome; feature: rumen; material: fiber-attached | host: Bos | place: Iran: Karaj | collected 2018-10 | reverse complement strand
TGGTGCGATTGGCTGTTGATCCGAAGAACTTTGATAGAGCAGCGAGCTTGGCAAAGGCTATCAAGGAGAGATACGACATCGAGGTGGCGTTTAACGTGATGTATATGTCCACATGGGAAGAAGGATTCTATGGGAAGTTACATCAGTTAAATGGTATAGCTGATTTATTCTGCATGGTTGACTCCTATGGAAGCATAACTCCACATGAGGCTAAGAACATTACTGAACGAGTTAAGGCAGAATTGCAGTGTAAAGTCGGTTTTCATGGACACAACAATTTGCAATTAGGGTTAATCAATACCCTTACCGCTATCGAATACGGCGTTGATTTTGTAGATGGAACAATACGCGGAATGGGACGCGGTGCAGGAAATCTCAATATGGAGTTGTTGCTGACATATCTCAATAGACATCAGGAACTAAAAGTAGATTTCAATGTATTAGGCGATGTGGTATCTGCTTTTGAGCCCCTTCAACAACAATATCAGTGGGGAACATCGTTGCCCTATATGTTGTCAGGAGCGAACTCTATTCCTCAGAAGGATGTGATGGAGTGGGTGCAGAATCGTATATACTCGTTTAATAATATCGTTCGTGCCTTGGATAACCGTAAAGGACATGTGGCAGATAATGCTAAGTATCCGGTATTTACTGCGGCACATAAGTATAGCCGCGTTCTCATTATTGGTGGTGGACCAATGGTACAACGTCATCTGGTTGCGATAAAAACATTCATAGAGAAAGAGGCAGATACAGCAGTTGTTTTCGCGACTTCTCGATACGCGGCACAATTCAGAGACGTGTTGAACGATAAGTTCTATGTATTGGTAGGTAATGAAAGCAAACGTCTAGAGCAAAGTATACCAGAGTTCGGGAATGCCGAAAAGTGCATATTACCCCCTTATCCGAGGACTATGGGAACCGATGTTCCAAAGATGGCGACAGAGCAAACCTACGAATTGGAGTCAATTTCATTTATAGATAAGTATCAAGACTCTTGTACCTCAATAGCAGTTGAGATAGCGAAGGAGATTACGGATAGAGAAATATATGTCGTTGGCTATGACGGATATAGAGATGCTAAGTTATCCGACAAGGAGATAAAGTTGACTCGCGAAAATGAGGAGATATTTGAGCGATTTGCTTCTATGGGAAAACTGTTAGTGTCGTTAACTCCATCATTGTATAAGCAATTGGAAACGAAAAGCATATATAGTATTTTATAAAATCACAAGCATATGAAAATCATAGCAGTTATTCCTGCGAGATATGAATCATCTCGTTTTCAGGGCAAGCCTTTGGCTGAGATTTGTGGTAAACTGATGATTGAGCGCGTTTATCTACAAGCCAAGCAAGTAAAAGAGTTTGACGAGGTGTATGTGGCAACTGATGATGATCGAATCATGTCGGCCTGTCAAGAACGTAATATACCTTGTGTGATGACGAGTACATCACATAGAACTGGGACAGATAGAATAGGGGAGGTTGCGGAGAAAATTCCGGCTGATTTGTATGTAAATATTCAAGGCGATGAACCGTTGATTGAGCCAAACACGATTCGCACAGCTATAATGCCGTTCTTGGAGAATCCGAATACAGACATTCAAGTAACAAACCTGATGACGGAGATAACAGAACCGGTAGATTTGATTAACTTTACCGTTCCGAAGGTGCTTACTGCAAAGGACGGAAGAGGAATCTTTTTGACACGTGCAGCTGCTCCATTCCCCAAAGGGAACATCGATGTAAAGTATTACAAACAGGTATGCGTATATGGCTTTACTCCGCAAGCGCTGAAATTCTACTGTGATTATGGAAAGCAGTACGGTAAGGCGAAATTGGAATCGGTAGAAGATATCGAGATATTGCGTTTTATAGAGAATGGGTATCGTGTGCAGTACATCGAGGTTGATAGCGAGACAATCGCTGTAGATACACCGAATGACTTGAAACGTGTGATTGAGTTTGTGAAGGAGAATTATTTAGAATAGACTATATATCATGTTCAAATGAATAAAATAGGAGAAAAGATAGTGATATTTGGTCATCAGGTATTGACACAAAGGCTGATGGATGAATTGTGTTTGGATGACTTGGCTAAGGTATTTAATGTGGAGTACTGGAATTGCAATGCGCTTTGTGTTCCACATGTAGAGTTAATGAAAAATCAGATTGAGCGTCCGTGGGTATATGAAGTGAAGGATATCAAAACACTAAAGGGAAGATTAAATGATCTGCCACCTCATACAATTGGTGTATTAAAAATCTTTGTAAATGCGGATATGTACCAAATCCATAAAATTATTGGCCCCAAAGTATCATGTGGTATTCTTTATTATCTAAATAAAGGAATATGGGATTGTATGTTGGGGACTTTTCATACAAAAGAAGATGACAAACCAACTCCTAATATCACAGTACACTCAACTACCCCTAATATACTAAGAAGGCTAAAAGCGCTATTGTATAGAAATGAAAAAATTCTACTGCTTGGGAAATTTATAAAATATGGGGGGGGAAAAGAATATCAAGCATATAGGAAGAATTACAAAATTCAAAAAATGCTAAGCTATTACCCGCATGTATATTACATGGGAGTGGATCCAAACTACGATTTTGTAACAAGTCACCCAGATTTTGATAAAATTTTGAAATTAGGAGATGTGAATAAGGAAGCAAAACCATATATTGTTTTTATAGACGCATTCTATCCTTACCATGCTGATTGGAAAGAGCGTAATCCATTATTTGATTGGAATGCAGTTGCAGAGCCGTATTATAAGTCTATGAGAGATTTCTTTGACAAAGTGGAAGAGCAATACAAATGTGAAGTCATAATTGCAGCACATCCCAATGCTAACTACGAGAATAACCCCTATGGGAGACGAGAGTGCATAAAATACAAAACTGTAGAACTAGTAAAAGATTGTAAAGCAGTTATATTGCATTCTAGTAATTCTATTAATTTTATCGCGTATTACAATAAGCCTGTTTGCTTTGTATCAAATGCTGCTATAAAGGCTGGAGATTTTCAGTATTGTTTATATCAAATGGCCTCTTCATTATCAAAAGCAGTAGGTTTGGCATTATACGACATAGACCATATGGATCATGTAGAAAACATATTTAAGTCTATCACAGAAGACGTACGCAACGTAATTATTCAAAGATACTTTGGGGATACATCTAAAGGGTTGCCTAATGCCGAGATATTGAAAGAACACTTTAGTACAATATTTAAAACCATAGAATAATGTATCAAAAAATGATTATAGGATATACAACAGGTGTGTATGATATGTTTCATATCGGACATCTTAATATATTGCGCAGGGCAAAAGAGCAATGTGATTATTTGATTGTGGGGGTTAGTACAGATGAGTTGGTGCAAAAGGAAAAGCATAAAACTCCCATTATACCATATCACGAGAGATTCCAGATTGTGGATGCTATTAAATATGTTGATAAGGTTGTTCCTCAGGAAGATAAAAATAAATTGGGAGCGTGGCAACGTAATCATTTTGACAAAATGTTTGTTGGCTCTGATTGGAAAGGAACACCTCAATGGAATGAGTATGAAAAACAATTTTCAAAAGTAGGTGTTGAGATAGTGTATCTGGATCATACTGATGGGATTTCCTCAACGATTCTTAGAGATAAGTTGAATGAACAACACAATAATGAATAATAAGCACATGGATAATATTGTCGTTATAACCCAGAACGTCAAGTTGGAGTCTCTGTCGAAGTTGACTGGATTTGTCAAACCCAATAGTGAAACCCTTGTAGTCTCCACTCAACTCATTTTTGAGAATGAAGCAGAGTTGATAGATAGCATATTCAAAAGTAGATGTAAATATATTAATTTTTCTGATTTGCTAAATGATAAAGAGTTAGAAGCCTGTGACGTTGATGCGTTCCATCCCAAAGACACTCCGTACGATATCTATCAATTTGACTTAGATATTAAGATTTTGAAGAATAGAAGAATTATTAATAAGATAACCGAGCAATATCCGGCTCAGAACAAGTTAATCGTTTGTGATGATCTTGGCTTGTATTTAGATGAATGGATAGCGGCTGGTTATACAAAAGTAGATTGTGAGTATTACTATACTTCGGAAACAGGCAATTATGTGGCTTCTGCAAAAAAGAAAAATCCAGTAGTAAAGATATTAAGAACAATAAAAAATGTTATATACCATGTTTTTACAGATAAACATTTATCAGTTGCATACTATGAAGGTAAAAAATATGTATTTTGGGGTAGTTTGAATAGAATAGCTTATAGGCTTAATTTGAACTTTAAACCGGCAGGATATCTTGAATATCTGCGAGCTTATATCGATCGGCATATAAATACACAACCCCAAACGATTCGTTTGTCAACATTCCATGAGGGATATAACAAATGGTTGGATAAAGAGGGTATGAATGTTTATTTGATGCAGGACGGATACTTACCACCAAACTATACAAGCAATTATTTATATTACTATGGTCGACATACTACATTCTATGCGTGGGACAAGTTAGGAACAGAGACCTTTAAGCACTTTAATCTGCCGTGCGAGATAATGCCTTTCAGAAAGTTGCTGTTTTTGCCTCAACCTATTTATCCCAAACAGATAAAAAAGATCTTGTGTGTGGCAAGTGGAGCAGGGGATTGGACTGCAATCAAGAATAGGAGCGATGAGGATAAAATGTTGCAAGTGTTTGGACGGGTAGCAAAAGCATTTCCCTATATAGAATTTGTATACCGTTGTCATCCTGTATGGATTCATCCTGAATATCAAGGTGTGAATTCTATTAACCGTGCGGCAGAGTATATAAGTTGGTTGAATTTACCCAATTTTAGATTATCTTCTAATATACCTAACGCTAATGAAACGGAAGGATTTAGGCATTCGTTTAGTAGAAGTTCATTTGCAGAAGACTTGAAGGATGCAGATATCGTGTTTGGCGAGCATTCTGTGTCTATGTTAGATGGAGGGTTTAAACAGAAAGTATTTTGTTCCGTTAATGTGACAGGACGCAGAGATTTATTTGCCGGAATTACAAGACTTGGTTTTCCCCACTGTGAAAACTATAGAGAGATAGCCGAGTTTATCAATAGTGTTGGGACTTCATCTATGATAGATAAATATGCGAAGGCAATCAACAATTATAATGAGATGACTAAGTTAGACAAATAACACAAACGAATATGAACACGTCTCAAACGCCACTTGTTTCGGTACCTATAATTACGTATAATTCGGCAAAGACAATTGTAGAAACGTTAGATAGTGTGTACAATCAGACATATAAGAACTTAGAATTAATTATTAGTGATGATTGTTCTACCGATAATACAGTTGATATATGTACAAGGTGGCTTTCCGAACACGAAAACAGATTTGTGCGAACAAAGCTGATTACAACAAAACACAATTCTGGGCTGAGTGCAAATCAAAATAATGCTTTGACCGAATGTCGTGGAGAATGGATCAAAGATTTCGATGGGGATGACATTATGTTACCTCATTGTATCTCAACATACATTGCATATGTGTTAGATCATCCTGAAGTTGAGTATGTATTTAGTAAAATTAAATGTTTTGGTGGCTCCGAAGAGAGACGTAATAAAATGGAAGTTTTTTTTAATTACGACTTTTTTGCGTGGACGCCAGAACAACAATATGAATTCCTTACTTTAGAACGTAATTGTATTCCATCATTAGGAAGTTTTTATAATAGGGAAGCGATAATTAATAAACATGGGATTATTTATGACGAGCGAATTCCGTTGATTGACGATTGGCCAAGATGGATTAATTTATTGGAACACGGCATTCATATGTATTTTATTGATGAGGTGCTTTCTTTATATAGAATGAGTGATAATGCATTATCTTCTCAGACAACACAAACAACTACATATAACAAGTCGTATGCACTCGTTTACAAATATTATGGTTTCAAAAACGATTTTAAAAAGCGCAGTAAGAAAGATGCAGTATATAAGTACTTGCGAAATGAAAAACTACTGCACGATGACGGATTATTTTGGGCGATAGTATGTAAGTTGTATAAACTTATTATCCTGCATAGATTATGATATCTTCTTTTGACATATTTGACACATGCCTTGTGCGGAAGTGCGGAACGCCGGAAAACTTTTTTGACGTGTTCTCGTTGCGGGCATTTGAGCATGAACCACCGGAATGGGCAAGGCAGGAGTTTGTGGCGGCAAGGCGTTTGACAGAGCAAAAACTCTGGGCAGAGAATCCGCATTACGCACTCCAAGATATATGGGCAGAGATGGATTGGTCGCATCCATTCTTGAAATCAAAGAAAGAACTTAGCGAGTTGGAACAGAAATTGGAGCAAGAGGAGCTTGTACCGGTGCTCGCTATGCGCGATAAAGTGAACGAGTGCCGCAAGAAGGGAGATAAGATAATCTTCATTTCCGATATGTATCTTTCTTCCGCATTCTTAGTTGATGTGATGCATGAACATGGCTTCTATCAAGAAGGCGACTCGCTGTATGTGAGCTGCGAATGTCAGGCAGCCAAATGGAATGGTGAGTTATTCCGGTACGTCAAAGAGAAAGAAGGGCTTTCTTCATTCCGCCAATGGCATCATTATGGAGATAATAAGTTAGGCGATTATAAAACTCCAAAGAAACTCGGCATCAAATGCACATTGATCCATCATGAGTACACCCCATACCAGAAGCAATGGAAGGAGAATGACTATTCGCTTGGATTTAAGTATCCGAGTATTTTAGCCGGACTTGGCAGAGCATTGCATTATAGTACTACGGAATGGAACACCCATACGGATTTTGTTTTGGATATCATTGCTCCGTTCTATTGCTCATGGATGTACATGGTATTGGAAGATGCACAGCGAAATGGCATCAAGCGATTGTATTTTTGTGCGCGCGATGCGTACCAGATCCACAAGATAGCACTGGTGATGCAACCGTTATTTCCTGAAGTAGGGATAGAGTATGTCTATATGTCACGAAAGGCTCTGTATAACGAAGAAAACGATGCAGCAAAGATTGCTTATTATGCGCAAATAGGTTTAGCTACTAAAACGGATAAAGTAGCTATAGTAGATACAACGACTTCCGGCAAAACGCTTGTCGTTTTGAATGAGTTTCTTACTGCGCATGGCTGCAAAGATGTGACGGCATATTACTATCTTCTTTGGAATAAAGTAGAGGGAGTAGATAGATCCAAATATCATGTGCAGGTTTATGATGAGTACTTGAAAACAAATGACAATTGTCGTTTTCTATTGAAAGAACTATATTTGTTTGAGAACTTTTTTGCATTGAACAATGATAATAAAACTATAGATTATAAAGATGCACAACCTGTTTATACAGGGCAAAAAGAGCACGATGATTATATATTAACTGATAAGGTGGATTGGGCTGCTATTCATGAGGGAATTATGACAATGTATGCTAAAGAGTATATTCGTGTAGGACTTGGCATGTATTCGTCAGATTTGTATCGTCATATCGTAATGCCCACTTTATGTCAATTCTTTAGAAACCCTGAGAAACATTATTTACAAACATTGGAAACGTATTCTATATATAAAAGTAATAGGAATAAATTTGTTCCATATGTGGAAAAGATGCCCATTTGGATGCTTCCATTTAAGCGAGGAAAGTTTTCAATTTGGCGACGAGCGACATTCATATATAGTTTGCCGGATTGGTTTAATAAGATTTTATATAGATATTATAAATCTTGAGTGAGTTATGAAATCAAAAATTGCAGCAATAGTAGTAACCTATAATCGTAAAGAGCTTCTTGCGGTATGTATGGATGCAATACTCCATCAGGAGTACAAACCGCATTCTGTGTTTGTCATAGATAATGCTTCAATGTATTGAAAGATGTGAGTAGCCGAATAAGTTTATCAAACTTAAATTAATAACCATACAAGTAATATGAAATTATCTAAACTTAAAATTTATAACTTTAGGAAATTGAAAAATGTTGAATTTGAACTATCTGATACAACATTTTTAAATTTACAAACATATGATGAGGAGTTGAAACTATATCTATAATACTATAAAACCATGTTTCGAATACATTCAATTAAAATTATAAATCATCCGATTCTAAAAAATTTAGAATTGGATTTTAAACATGAGAGTAGGGGCTTTCGACCGGATGACTTATTCATAACTGTAATCATTGGTAAAAATGGTGTAGGAAAGAGCCGCATCTTGCGTGTAATTTGTGATATTTTGAATTATATCCACATTATGCAAAATGTTCAACGGCCAGACAAATTAGGCTATAAGTTTAATATTGAATATTGTATCAATAATGTAGTCTATACATGTGATAATTTGAATGATGGATTTTCAAATTCACTTCATTTTACACGCAATGGACAGGTAGTTAGCAATGACGAAATAGAGATTCCACAAAGAGTTATTGCTAGTACTATGACAATAACGGATAAGTTCCATGCGAAATCTACACCGTTTTACCGATATAAAGGAATAAGAAACGAAGGAGCACCTAATACCTCGGGAACAAAAATCCTTATACGGAAGACAGTAAATGACATTATCAATTGTTTGTCAAATAAAGAGAATTATAACGCAGAACTTAGAGAGTTGTTGAAAAATCTTGGTTTCATGGAAGAGATGCGCATATCCTATAATATACGCAGGCGAGATTTGTTTCTTCGCCCCGATATGTCATCGGAGATGCTTAGAGATATATTCACAAACTGGGAACAATATTTTCCTAATCGCAAGTCAGAACCATGGAGCGTAAAAGTATTTCAGCGAATATGCAATGAAGACTATTATGATGTAGATGATATAGCTCTATTTTTGCGTCAGCATGCAGACTTGCGAGCAAATAAGTCACAGTTAACATACGATGTATTAGATAACAATGGTGTTCTTATTCGTGAAGGTCGCATATTACAATTATTATCTTCTCTTGATATAATAACTTATCCAACTATTAAAATACATAAGGTAGATAGTCAATTATATCCGTTTGAAGATAGTAGTTCAGGAGAAATGCAATTATTATGTCAATTCATAGGAATCCTTTCTGAAATAAAACAAGATAGTCTTATTATTATAGACGAACCGGAAAATAGTTGTCACCCGGAATGGCAAATGGCTTATATTGACTGGTTAGATAGAATATTACATAATTATTCATCATGCCATATTTTAATTGCCACCCATTCTCCACTTATCTTAACAAATCTCAAACAAGATAATTCTTCGGTGATGATGCTTCAAAAAAATCTTCAGCAAGGTGGAGATGTATCTATAACAAGACCAAGTCCATATAGTTGGGAAATTGAGGAGATATTGACAGAAGTGATGGGTTTAAGTAGTACTCGTACAAAAGAATTTGACGAATTAAAGGCTCAATTCGAGAATGCAATCAGTCATGATGAGTACGAAGTTGCTCATAGCGCTTATGAAGAAATTACGAGACTTTTAAATCCAAATAATATATTACGAGAGGTCATGAAAATTCAAATGGTAGGAATGGGCTATGATTCAGTTGACGCGACCAAATAAACCAGCAGAACTGACGAAAGAGTGGCAGGATGCTCAAACACAGATTTATAAGAATGACCATACTAAGTCTGTGTGGTCAGTACAATTTATCAAAACTGCCCTTCTTGAAATGACACATGGAAAATGTTGTTATTGTGAATGTCCTGTTACTGACGAAAGTAATTATATGGAAGTTGAGCACTTTCATCCTAAAAGTATATATGAAGACGAAGTGCTGGAATGGAGCAATTTGTTTGCGGCTTGTAAAAGGTGCAATAGTGGGAAAGACAACTTAGATACAGTTAGAGAACCATTTATTAATCCCGAAACAGATAGACCGCAAGAACACATGTATTTATATGCTGGAATAATATTTCGTCATAAAGACGACAAAGGAGATATGACCATCACCAGATTAGGATTGAATGATTTGGAGCGCAGAGAAAAACCACGTTATGTTTTGGTTTGTGAACTATCTAAAAAGATTTTAGATATTAAAGAAAAATTGACTGAATATCAATCTTCCGAAAATAAGACGGCACTTAAAGCCGGCAAACTGATAAAGGCAGTGGGAGATTTGCTCAATGAATGTCAACCCGAAAAGACATACTCAGCTATAAAATCAACGTGCGTTCTCTCGGATCCAGAATATGCTATTGTAAAACAAATTATGAATGAAGAAAATTTGTGGACAGAAGAGATGGAGAATCTTGAACGTAATATGATTCAAAATAAATATAATACACAACCGTAGGTGTGACATTTCATATATGCAAATAAATCATGTATTTTTATGAATAAATGGTTATCACTGAATGAATACCAAATCTCGCAACATATCAGTTGAACTGCTTCGCGTGTTGTTCATGCTCAGCATCGTGACATTGCATAGTATCATCTATCGCAATGGCGGAGCAGGTGTATTGCCGATTGACGGGGGAGAGTGGACGTCATGCGTTCGGTATGGGCTATTGGGATTAAGCCATATCGGAGTAAGCGGCTTTATCTTCATATCCGGTTACTATGGCATCAAGTTCAACTGGTACAAAGTATGGAATATATGGACGCAGGCTTTGTTCTACTCAGTCATAATTGCGATATTGGGGTTAACCATATGGCATGTACCATTTGTTAAAGAGGCACTTCATTTCTGTATGCCTATCTCGCGTAGTGAATGGTTCGTAATGGATTATGTGGTTTTAATGTTATTGTCGCCTTTTATACAGAGCGGAATAGAGAAAATCAGCCGGCAACAATTCCTTGGAATCATATTATTCTTAAGCCTCATGTTGTATGTCGGTCGCTTCTTCTCGTTCGATACCGGCACCTCGTTCATGCTGATGTTGGATATCTATCTCATAGGAAGGTATATGCGGACGTATCCCATTACATGGTTTAACCAACACGCACAAGTAATAATGGTTGTGGCATTAGCAGGTCTGTTTCTATTTCCATTTACTTTTGCTTCTTTAGGCTACACGAAACTGCTTCGTTTAGTATTGAGTAATTATAATATATTCGCTCTTTTAGCCGGCTCATCTATGGTTATCCTTGCAGATAATCATCCGCTTCAAACTCGTTATAAATTGAATTTAGGTGCTAACGTACTCGCGGTATTTCTGATTACGGAGTCTTCGAATGTTAGAAATTGGTTATGGTGTGGGGCGTTCGCAGAATTGCACCCCATGTTGCGCATAGCAATTATTCTTGCAGCATTGTTTGGATGCATGATAATAGACCAGATACGTCAATGGCTGATAGTGCCGTTGACTGATAAGTTATGGAGCCGATTGGGGAGTGAGTAATGTATAATGTGTAATGTATAATGAGTAATGTGTAAGGTGTAATGTATGAGGAATATGAAAAATACAAAGATAATAGTATGTTGCCATAAACAGGACGTGATGGCAAAACAGAAACCGTACTTGCCGGTACATGTAGGCAAGGCACTTTCGGGTGCAGAGTTGGGGATTCAGCCGGATAATGAAGGCGAAAACATATCCGCCAAGAACCGCAGTTATTGTGAACTGACGGGATTGTATTGGGCGTGGAAGAACCTGAAAGATGTGGATGTGATTGGTCTATGTCACTATCGCCGATACTTTGATTTTCATAATCAATGCGATAGTGTGATGCCGGAAACGCCATTCAAGACGGAGGACTTTGATAAAATAGATCTGAGTATTCCGGTTGATGTATTGGAGTCTATTCATGATGGGGAAGCCTATGTAGCAAAATCACGTTTCTATCGCGAGTCGTTGTTTTCGGACTATTGTCGTGCGCATATATCCGACGATATACGGACGTTGGAGAACTATATCATGACAACGCAACCGGAGGATATAAAAGAGGCGTGGTTTGAGTATGTGCATCGCGGATGTCAATTGCGACACTATAATATGTTCATCATGACATGGCACGATTTTGATGCATATTGCTCGTGGCTGTTCCCGCTGCTCGAAGAGATGGAGCGGCAGATAGATATCAAGCATTATTCGGCTGTGCAGGGACGGATATTCGGGTATATGGGTGAGCGGCTGATGAACGTATGGCTGTTGGCAAATGGTTTTAAGTTGCATGAGCGACCGGTGATTTGGTTTAATGACTATCCCGGAAATGCATCGCGCAGTCATCTCAAGTATTATCGTAACTTGCTCCGCAGTAAATTGGCATTGGCTATCACACGCGGTGAATATAAGAATTTCAAGAAATCCTGGGAATGAAAAAAAATTGTGCTTATGGCTAAGAAATACGATTATCTGATAGTAGGTTCGGGCTTATTCGGCGCGACGTTTGCGTATAAGGCGATGCAAGCGGGAAAGAAGTGTCTGGTAATAGACAAACGTCCGCATGCCGGAGGAAATGTGTATTGCGAAAAGGTAGAAGGGATTAATGTGCACAAGTACGGTGCGCATATCTTCCACACGAGCAATAAAGAGGTGTGGGAGTTTGTGAACTCGTTGGTGCCGTTTAATCGGTATACTAATTGTCCGGTTGCTAATTATCATGGGGAGTTGTATAATCTTCCGTTTAACATGAATACGTTCTCGCAGTTATGGGGTGTGCGTACTCCGGTAGAGGCAAAGGCGAAGATTGACGAGCAACGTGCGGAAGCATTGGCTGCTCTCAATGGACGAGAGCCTGCCAATTTGGAAGAACAAGCCCTCATGCTCGTCGGCAGAGACATCTACGAAAAACTCATCAAGGAGTACACAGAAAAACAATGGGGCAGAGACTGCAAAGAGTTACCGGCTTTTATCATCAAACGCTTGCCTGTTCGGTTTGTGTTTGACAATAACTATTTCAATGATCCTTACCAAGGCATACCAGAGGGCGGATACAATGTCCTTATTAATAAACTCCTTGAGAATGTTGACACGCGTGTCAACTGTGATTTCTTCAATCTACATAAGGATCCGTTCATCATTTCATCATTAAGCGCAGCGTCACCATTTGCATCATTTAAGCAAGCAGCTTTTGCGCTTGCTGATAAAATTGTCTATACGGGAGCTTTGGACGAGTATTTTGATTACAAGTTAGGTCGCTTAGATTGGCGTACGGTGACATTTAAAACATGTGTGGAAGATACACCCAACTATCAAGGCAATGCAGTGATTAACTATACCTCACACGATGTGCCATACACCCGTGTCATTGAACACAAGCATTTTGAGATGTTCGGCCAAGCAGTGTATGATTGTCCGAAGACTGTTGTTAGCGAAGAGTATAGCACGGAGTACAAACCCGGCATGGAGCAGTTCTATCCGGTGAATGACGAACGGAATAATGCTTTGGCTGACCAATACCGAGAGTTGGCAGCAAAAGAAGAGATGGTGATTTTTGGTGGTCGCCTTGCCGAGTACAAATATTACGATATGGCGCCGATAATAGAGAAAGTACTTCGTATGAAGATGTAAAGATTAATATATGTATATGAAAAATAAAACCCTTATTTCCGTTATCATCCCTTCCTACAACCGTGCGGATACGGTAGGACAGACGATAGATAGCATCCTTGCGCAGAAAGTGGATGCGGACATCGAGATCGTTATTGGCGACGATTGTTCGACCGATAATGCGCGTGAGGTGTTAGAGCAATACCGACAGAAGTACCCGGACATCATCCGTCTGTTCCTGCGTGAGCAGAATATGGGATTAGGTGCTAACTGGGCACAATGCGTCAAGGATTGTCGTGGGGAGTTCATCTGTAATTGCGATAATGACGACTATTGGCACAACCCGAACAAGTTGCAACTTCAGTTGGATTACATGCGTGCTCATCCGGAGTGTAATATTCTCATAACGAATCATCGTACGCATAATCGAACTACAGGGGAGATCAAGGAAGTAACGATACATATAGATCATAATGATATTCAACAGACGATGTGGATGGGTGGTGATGGATTGTGTAATGCAACTATCATGTACCGTGCGGATTTTATGAAAGCTCATTTGGACCTGGATGAGTTTATCAAGAGACGTTTTACACTACAAGATTGGCCAGCATGGGTAATATTGACAGCCTATACTGATACAGATGAATTGCCGGAGTCAACCGCAACGGTAGGCATGGAGACTGTGAGTATTACACGTCCGAATTCGATAGAGAAATATGCAAAACGATTGGAGGGAGATAGAGAAGTAACACGCTATTTGGGTGAGTTGTTTCCGGAGAAGTTTCCTTTTGATGATCATTCATGGGACTTGTATGCGAACGGTCGATTATGTGCTAGGGCATTTAATTTGGGAGATTTCAAATCCGCCAAACGATATGGGAAGGAATGTGTAGGAATATCAAAATTGAAAAAGTGTTGCTCACAATCAAAATTACTATTTAGTATATTCTGGTGGGTGAAGAGTTTAAAGAGAAAAATGTATGCTTAAAAATCCAAAAATATCTATAGTCCTGCCGTGTTATAACGGTGCAAAGATGATAGGTGAGGCGATTGAAAGTGTTATCGCTCAGACCTACAAAGATTGGGAGTTGATTATCGTGAATGATTGTTCGACGGACAACACCAAGGAGGTGGCGGAGAGTTATGCTGTTAAGGATAAACGTATCCGCGTGTTCTCGAATAAGAAGAATTCCAAGTTGCCGGCTACACTCAATCATGGGTTCCGGGAGGCAAATGGCGAGTACTGGACTTGGACATCGGATGATAATCTGCTGCTGCCGACAATGCTAGAGGATATGAGTGGCTATCTGGATGCACATCCGGAGGTGGGATTTCTATGTGCTGATGAAGAATTCATTGACATGCAGGGGAAAGTATTGGGTACGCATATGATTCCGGACGATGTGGCGTTGCGATTGCCGTTGAACTGCTTTATAGGAGCGGCATTTATGTATAGAGCGGAAATTGCCAAGCGGATAGGGGAGTATCGAGTAGATTTGTTCCTAACTGAAGACTTTGAGTATTTCCTACGGCTGAATGATAATTGTCAGTTAGCTCATCTGCCAAAGGTATTGTATCAGTATCGCGCTAATCCGGGTTCCTTAACCGCAACGAAGCAGAAAGAGATAGCAGAGTGCTTGTGCCGGTTTAGGATTGATTATTTGGAGAAGGCTGAGGCGCATTTTGCGGATTATCCTAAGTATAGAGCCTTGTATTATTATCGCATTGTTGATAATTTGTCGGGATGCAAGAAATGGAAGTATTATTGGCGATTTGCTAAGAAGTTGCCGTATCTATTTGGAGTAAAGTATATCATGGTTCATACACCCCATAGGTGGTTTAAGAAACAAAAAGGAGATATGGTTCGGTAATGTTGACACGAAAAGAACTATATAATATGTTCGGGTGGCGGACAAAGCGCCATTTGGTACTCATTGAGTCCGATGACTGGGGAACGATACGTATGCCTTCGCGAGAGGCGTATGAGGAGTTCATGCGTAGAGGTATACGCGTGGATCGGGATCCGTATTGCCGGTACGATAATCTCGCTACCAAGCATGATCTGGAGAACCTATTTGAGGTGCTGCATTCCGTGAAGGATAAGAGTGGGCATCCTGCTGTGATAACTGCGAATACACTGTCTGCTAATCCTGTATTCGACAAGATTCGTGAGAGTGATTTTTCGCAATATTTCTTTGAACCATTCATAGAGACACTCAAACGGAGTGCAGCGCATGAAGGGGCTTGGGAGATGTGGAAAGAAGGAATGAATGCCGGTGTATTCCATCCGCAGAGTCACGGACGTGAACATCTGTACGTGAAGAAATGGTTGCAGACGCTACGCAATGGCGATAAGGTAACACGTACTGCTTTTGATTTAGGTACATGGGGATTAACATCGTTGGTGGATCCATCTATTAAAGGCTATTATATGGGAGCCTTTAATTCGAGCGAAGATGCAGATATAAAGGCATTTGAAGAAATAATCAATGATGCGCTGCGCATGTTTAAAGAGATATTTTGCTTTGACTCAAAGTCGTTCATCGCCACGACCTACGAATGGAGTCCGAAGATAGAACCGTTCTTAGCACAACGAGGAGTAAAATATATCCAAGGCACGTTTCAACAGAAAGTGCCCATTGGGGATGACGAAGGAGTGAAGGTGCTGTATCGCGGATTCCAAGGGACACGCACCAAAGCCGGCTTGATACGATTGTTCCGTAATTGCTTCTTCGAACCATCAACAAAGGAGAACTATGATTGGTATGGAGATTGTCTCAAACGGATAGAGATAGCATTCAAGCATGGCAAAGCCGCAAACATCAGTGCGCATCGCGTGAACTTTATTGGTTCGATAGATCCAAAGAATACGGATAGAACATTACCCGAATTCAAGCGCTTGCTACAAGAGATAGTATCACGTTGGCCGGATGTGGAGTTTGTAACATCTGATCAGTTGGGCGAAATAATAGAAAACTCAGGACAATATCTATGGAAATTGTAGATACATACTTAGCATTACTTCGCGCAGCGCTGTGGGGAGAGAGCGAGGCTCGATTAGAGATGAACGATGAGCGATTAGGGGAAGTAGTTCGTTTGGCGGCATTTCAAGGTACCGGTCCATTGGTGTATGACCAGCTGCTGAAACTAAAGGATGTGGACATTCCAGCAGACTTGCGGATGCTGATGAAGCAGCAATGCGTGCATTCGATGATGCTGCAGCAATCGATGGTTCCTCTATTATCACAAGCGTGGAATGCTCTTGTCGCCGCTGATATCCATCCTGTGTTACTCAAGGGATTCAGTATCGCGCAATATTATCCGCTACCGCATCTGCGCCAATGGGGAGATATAGATTTGTATGTGGGACAAAAAAACTACCATAAGGCCTGTGCTATTTTGCGACAAACGTTCCCGGATTCCGAATATGGAGAAATAGAGGATGAGGATGACAAACATTATAATTTTGATTTTCCTAATACAGCCATAGAGACCCATCGAGTAAGTATGACATTTGCTCATCCGCGGGATAGACGATATTATGAAGGTTTGGAGGAAAAGTGCATGACGAAGGATGGACCTAAGTTTGAGATAGAAGGATTAGAGCTTACTATGCCGGAAGAGACATTTAATGTGTTCTTCGTATTTCTCCATGCATGGCATCATTTTATGGAGACAGGTATGAATATGAAGCAGTTGTGTGATATCGCTATTCTGCTGCATGCGAAACGCGAGGCTATAAACATTGAACAGTTGCATGAAATGCTGCGCCGACTCCATTTGATGGAACCATGGCAGCTCATCATGTATATCATGGTGCATTATATTGGAGTGCCGAGGAGTGAATGTCCATTCTATGATCAGACGAGTAATAAACAAGCGGATATGCTTTTTGAACGAATACTCTCCGAAGGTTCTTCTCGTTTTGAGAAAAAAAATAATGTAGAAGGTATGTTATATCTTAAGCGCAAATGCTTAACGCTTCAATTGCGTCTCGATAATAGCAGATTAATAATGCCATATGCGCCAAGATATGCGCGACATATGCGTTATAGCGCAATAGTACATGGTATAGAAAGATTTATTTTAAAAAAATAATCATGAAATTATCGTTCATAGTACCCGTATATAATGTAGGGAAGTATCTACGGAAGTGCGTATTATCGCTTGTTCATCAAGATTACTCGGATTATGAGATTATACTCGTAGACGACGGATCTACCGATGAAAGTGGAAAAATATGTGATGAATTATGTGAGACGATTAGCGATGAGCGATTAGCGATTAGGGTCATTCACCAAGCGAATGCCGGATTAAGTGCGGCGAGAAATGCGGGATTGAAGGTGGCGAAGGGAGAATATGTGTGCTTCGTAGATAGTGATGATTATTGGGAGGAGAATGTGCTTGGCGGATTGATGGAGCAAGTGGAGCGAGAGAAGTTAGATGTATTGCGTTTTGATTATCAAAACGTAAATGAACACAAGGAGGTATTTGAACCCAATAAATCCTCTCGTTACATTGACCATAGAACCGATGTAGTGGATGGAGTGGCCTATCTCAACGAACGAATGAGTTATGCGTGTTATGCAGTGATGTATATTGTCCGACGTGAGTTGGTGCCGACGTTTACCGAGGGAATTCTCTATGAAGATACGGAATGGTCACCGCGGATGTTAGTCGCAGCAAAGCGTGTAAATGCGACACAAACCGTAGTCTATAATTACTTGACGCGAGAGGGGAGTATTACTAAGAAATATGATAAGAAGCATATTCAAAAGAAAAACGATAGTTTGATGCAAGTCAATCTATCTATGCAAAATCTGCTTGTAAAGGTGACGGACGGAAGATGGATAAATGGATGTATCGCAGATAATGTATATAGCATTTTGAATAATGTGGCATCCTATGATTATACGTCCGTTTCATATTGGGTGGATGCGTTGAAAAGAAACAGCATGTTTCCTATACGTGGGTATAACGTGCGAAGAATGACGTTCTTGCGCTATCGACTCATTAACCTCTCTCCGAAATTGTATTGTTGGTTGAGACATATTAGAACGACTTATTTGTAAGAAATGAATATATTTAAACGACTAACTCGCAGCAGCTGGGAAATAGGCTTTGTGGTCGATGGCTTACAAGGAGTATTCTCCGATAATCCTCAATATATATGGGTAAAAAATCCATATAAAGATCAATGCTGGTTTGCCGATCCGTTCATCTTAGACGTGACGGATGACTACATCTTCCTTCTAGTTGAGGAAATGAATTATACGTTGCGTAAAGGACGAATCGCTAAACTAACCATCAATCGGCATACCATGACGATTAAAGCGATGGATATCCTCTTGGAGGAAGATTCGCATTTGAGCTTCCCAAATATATGGCGGGATGGTGAAGATATATATGTATATCCGGAGAATCATGATAGCGGCAAGTTGAATATCTATAAATTGGTTGATAATGCGTCGCGATTGGAAAAGGATAAGGTGTTAGTAGATGCTCCGTTAACCGATGCCGTGATGACAGACATCTTTGGAGAGCAACAAATCTTCTCAACAAAGATGCCGGATCCAAATGGGAATGGATTGTACATATATACGCTCGATAAACAATTAAATGTGACGGATACTGAATGTGTGCGATTCGATGATAAACATGCGCGTATGGCAGGGCAGTTCTTTGAATACAAAGGAAAAATCTATCGTTCGGCACAGGATTGTAATCAATTATATGGTGGAGCTGTAATCATAGAAGAGGTAGAAAAGAAGGGTGATAAGCTTGTCTTTTCGCCAATCAAGCGACTAACATCTAAGCATCCGCACTTCCGTCTTGGGATGCACACGCTGAATGAGTACAAGGGTTTGGTGGTAGTAGATGTAAAGGGTTATCAATACGGCTGGATAGGAGCCGTTGTTAGCATGATGGTAAAATTTAAAAAACGTTTGAAGAAATGATACCTAAAATCATTCATTATTGCTGGATAGGCGGTGCACCATTGCCTCCTCTTGCAGAAGAATGCATTGCATCGTGGAAAAAGTACATGCCTGAGTGGGAATATAGGCGATGGGACGAGACGAACTTCGACATCGCTGCGGCTCCGTTATATGTGCGCCAGGCATACGAGGCACGCAAGTATGCCTTCGTGTCCGACTATGTTCGTCTATGGGCATTAGAGCAGTATGGCGGCTTGTATATGGATGTGGACTTTCTTGTTCATCGATCCTTTGAGGATATAATGGACCAATACCCGGCATTCGCGGGAGTCGAAGGATGCAAACGCCAAGCAGTGATGATGGGAGTAATTGCATCTGAACCACATGGAGCTTGGGTTCGTGATATGCTTGGTACGTATGAGAGTAGAGAGTTTATTAAACCCGATGGCAGTTTTGATCTAACGCCAAATACATCGTTCTTCTCTAATCGACTCGAGGCACAAGGGTATATCCCCGATGGAAAAGAAAAGGACGTGTGTGTGGATGGACAGTTCTTTTTGCATGTTCTACCGGTATGGGCATTCTGTCCTGTATTGACAACTGGGGAAGATGTCCGTACAGAAGATACCTATTGTGAGCACAAGGGGCTTGGTTCATGGAACACCCATAAGACATGGAAAGACAAAGTCGTGAAGCATCTAAGTCCAAAATGGAAGGTGCGGTTGATAAAGTTGAAGAGGAGAATTTTGGGGTGAAACCTATAGGGGATAGGACGCTGCGCTATAGGACGTCTGGAGGACTATAGGTGTTAGGAAGGAGCAAGCTCCTATAGGAATTAGGATTGAGGACGCTTCGCTGAAGAGAATAGAGCGCATGGTGAATTTGAACTAATGAATGAGTGAATGAGAAGTAGTGATTCCGGAAGGAGTTGCAACTTTTTTTGTTTTCGATTATCCTGTAAAATGTTAATCGGGTTTTATAGGGACGATTGACTCCTTTGGATGACAAAAAAAAGAAAAAATCCATAAAAATATAAAAAAATCCGTTGAAAATTTGCATAAGCAGAAAAAAATCCGTAACTTTGCAGCAAAATTGAATGATCATGGAAAAAAATCCTACAGATTTAGCTTATCAGATACTGCGAGAAGTGGTGTTTGCCGGTGAAGATAAAAAGTCTTCGGCTGCGATATCGAAGTTATTGGAGTTAGGCAAGATTCGGCGTATTGCTCCGAAGATCTACACGACGAACTTCGAAGCACAGGATGCGGACATCGTCAAGCGCAATCTGTTCCCCATCATCGGAAGGCTGTATCCCGGTGCGATACTGAGTCATCGTACGGCTTTCGAGTGCATGCCAACGAGTCAAGGTGACATCTATCTGACGTACAAATACACGCGCAAGGTAAGTCTGCCTGGGATCACAGTGCATCTGTTGGAAGGTCCGAAAGTGGATGAGCGGGATATACCGTTTGTGGATGGGTTATACATGGCTCATCAGGCTCGTGCCTATCTGGAGAACATGCAAGTGTCGAAGCAGAGCAATGGTGCGGAGAAATGCCTGAGTCAGCGCGTGATTGAGGAAAAACTGGAGAAGATGGTGCGTGTGAACGGAGAAGAGGCGCTGAACAAGTTACGTGACGAAGCACGTGCCACAGCCGGGCGACTGGGGATGGAACGCGAGATGGAGCGGTTGAATCAGTTGATCAGTGCGATACTGAGTACGCACAGTTCGTCGATCCTGCAATCGCCCTTGACGCTGGCCAGAGCGATGGGTGATCCGTACGATGCAGAACGGCTGGACCTGCTGCAGAATGCATTTGCGAGTTTGGCGAATCATGAGTTCCGCAACGTGGAGAACAGGCAATGGGAGGACCGGGAGTTCCGGAACTTTGCATTCTTCGAGAGTTATTTCTCGAACTACATCGAAGGGACGGAGTTTTCGATAGAGGATGCGCATACCATCATCTCGACAGGACGTCCGTTGCCGATGCGTAATGATGATTCGCATGATGTGCTGGGGACGTATGCGATAGTGTCGAACAAAGTGGAGATGCAGCGTGTGCCGGGGAGTGCGGAGGAGTTTATCCGGATGCTTCAGGCGCGACATGCGGTGCTGCTGGAGGCACGAACGGCCAAGAGTCCGGGGCAATTCAAGATGCAGAATAATCATGCGGGAGAGACGTATTTCGTAGATTATCAGTATGTTCGCGGGACGCTGTTGAAGGCGTTTGGCTTGTATAACGCGCTGCAACATCCGTTGGCAAGGGCGATAATGATGCATCTGATTGTGGCCGAAGTGCATCCGTTCAACGATGGGAATGGACGTATGGCGCGAGTGATGATGAATGCGGAGTTGGTGAGCGCGAGACAGTCTAAAGTGCTGATACCGAACGTGTTCTGTGACGATTATATATTGGCGCTGAAGAAATTCAGCCATCAGCGGGACGTGTCGACACTGGTGCAAGTGGTGGAGAAAATGCAGGGTTATGCGGCTCGGATACCGTGCGAGAGTTATGAGGC
>JAEEGL012731328.1_pt1 | contig 21911 bp, 23 predicted proteins | sample 9134231 | NCBI WGS metagenome assembly JAEEGL01 (sample SAMN16246548, study PRJNA631951) | gut metagenome | biome: gut microbiome; feature: rumen; material: fiber-attached | host: Bos | place: Iran: Karaj | collected 2018-10 | reverse complement strand
ATCCCTAACTGCTGTCTCCCGTAGGAGTCTGGGCCGTGTCTCAGTCCCAGTGTGGCCGATCACCCTCTCAGGTCGGCTACGCATCGTCGCCTTGGTAAGCCATTACCTTACCAACTAGCTAATACGTCGCAGGCTCATCCCAAAGTGAAGCTTTAAAGGCTCCTTTTACTATTAAATAACGTATCATTTAATATATCATCCGGTATTAGCTATCGTTTCCAATAGTTATCCCAGTCTCTGGGGTAGATAACCCACGTGTTACTCACCCTTTCGCCACTAGGTGGAGATCCAAATCGCTCTATACAAGTACAGAGTTCAAAGGGCCACCTCGTACGACTTGCATGTCTTAGGCATGCCGCCAGCGTTCATCCTGAGCCAGGATCAAACTCTCCAAAAAAAATTTATCAAGTTTGATTTTACATAATTATTTTCCTGACTTAATGTAATTGACGTTTTGCTTAGTTTTCAAAGATCATTTCACACACTACATTTTTGGTAGTGCATTAGTAATATATCAAAAATTCATAGTAAAGTCAACAACTTTTTTTATTTTTTTGACATATTTTTACATTATGCATCTTTTTACACACAACGCTCATTAATATATCACATACGATATATTGATGTCAACAACTTTTTTTATTATTTTTTTCTTTTTTTGTTGCCAACGTCTAATAGAATATCAAATAGCTTTGTTTGTGTCAACAACTTTTTTTATTTTTTTCTTTTTATTTTAAACTATTATATTTTTCGTAGTATTTATTGATTATTTCCTTATTAAAAGCCCCCTCTTTTTTCTTAGCCATATTAATAAGTTCTTTTAATTCTTTTTTCAAAATAATATCTATTTCTTCTGGATATTCCATTATCTTTTTATGATATTTATACTCTCCTCTATCTAATATTTTATATGACTCATCAGCAAATATTCTTAAATCTAAATCATAATCAATATATTTAATAGTATTATCCTCTATTATATAAGGAGAAGCAATATTACAATAATAATAAATTCCATCTTCTTTATTTTGACCTATTATATTAAACCATTTATTTTTAAAAAAATATAATACTGCTAATTCTTTTGTTTTCCATGTTCTTCCATCAGATTCAGTTACTACAGTTCTATCGTTTCCAAACACTAAGTAATCATCAAATATATCTAATAGTACTGCTTCATCCCACGATCTATGTAATGTACCATCATGTTTGTAACTATGAATACTATATTTATTTCCTATTTTTAAAGAGTCCATTTTACAACCTTCTTCCATTTTTATATCGAAACTCTTTTTGTTTTAATATTAGTTTCCTTTATTAATCTTTTTAAATAATTTTGGAGATCTTTTTATAATACTTTTCTTAATTTTTCTTTTAAAAGTATCGTTTAAGATATTGTCAAACACCTTTTCTTCTTTTATCATCTTTTTATATTTTTTATAGTCTTCCTTGTTTAATTCAGTTATTTTAAGGATAACACTATTAGCAAGAAAACTTTTAAAATAATCAGAATCTTCAACATTTTCTACTTCTTTTATTAAATACTTATAATGATTAAATACATCATCTACTTTTTTCATTGTCTTATCATAAGACTTATTTGTCATTATACTTCCACTTCTTTGTACATAACAATAACCACAATAATTAATAGAATTAACTACTTTACTTTTAAACACTATTAAAGGAGTTAATCCAAAATCCTCATGATAAGTTCCTTTTTTAAACGAATATTTATTACTTATGTAGTATTTTCTTTTAATAGCATAAAGCCATGCTGGTTCTACATAATGATATCCCGTTATTGCTTTGAAAGCATCTTTTCCATTTAGTCCTTTAAATTCAGTTTCTGGATATTCAACTACATTATTATCAATTATTTCTTTAGCTTGAAATCTAACTACATCTGGATTATTGTCTAATGAATCATTTATATTTTTTAATAAATGTTCTTCTATATAATCATCACTATCTATAAATATTAAATAATCGCCTTTAGCTTTTTTTACTCCATTATTTCTTGCTTCACTTAATCCTTGATTCTTTTGATTAATAACTGTAACATCATAGTCTTTTACAATGTCCATACTATTATCTTTTGTTCCATCATTAACCACAATTACTTCAAAATCTTTAAATGATTGATTAAAAATACTATCAAGACATTTTTTTACATACTTTTCAACATTATATACAGGAACAACTATACTAAATTTAGGCATAAAATCACCTCATATATTATTATCTATTACTATCTCCAAATACAATTATCTTCTTAATTAACTCTACAATTGGAAAGAATATACTTGCAAATGAAGTATAAGAAGTTACTTTTAAAAGTTTTTCAATTTTCTTTATTTCACTTTTTTGAATGATATTATTATTTATTAATTCAGTTAATGCCATTTTGGATGCCATTAAATCTACCTTATAGAATATTAAATGATAAAGTAATATAAAATCAATTATAGAAAGACCAACTATTATTGTATTTACATGTCCAAAAAAGCATCCAAATAAAGTAATCAAATAACCTACAATAAGTAATATATTAATAAATTGACTTAATTTTTCTCTTATAATAAACATTTTATTATTCTTTTTATCTTGAATAGCATGAACAGACTCAAAAGATGAAATGGCACAACTTACAATCATTTCATCATTAAATACATTATCTGTTAATCTAATAACTTTTCTATTTATATCATATTTACTTATCAATTGAGTTTTTGATTCAGTAATATAGACATTATTTAAATCATAATTATCTATTATTTTTCTTGCTACTTCAAATCCAGATAATTCTTTTTTAAGTTTTATTTTTCTATATTTCTTATAAGTAACATTAATATAAATATAAAATGCTAAAGAGATTAATAAAATAAACAATAATACTGCTATAACCATATTATCCCTCTATTATTTCGTATGTAGTACCTTCTCTTGAATCTATTAACTTTATTCCTTGATCAAACAATTCATCTCTTATTTTATCTGCTTTCGCAAAATCTTTATTCTTCTTAGCTTCATTTCTTTCTTCTATTTTCTTTAGAATCATTGATTCTGTTTCATCACTAATAATGTTTTCATCATCTTCCATTATTAAATCAAGTGATAATACTTTATCAAAATCTTCTATTAAATATAATTTTGTGAAATCTGATAATTCATCATCTTTTAATACATCATATAATACAGTCAACATAGAAGAAGTATTTAAATCATTACTAATTGCATCTTGAAATTTTTCTTTATAATAATCAATTTTACTTTCATGTAAATCTGGAGTTCTATCTAATTTTTTAATTTTATTTCTTAACTTGTCATATGTCTTTTGAGCGGCATCTAGTCCATCATAAGAGAACTCTAATACTTTTCTATAATGACTTTGTAAGCAAAAGAGACGATATGCTAAAGGATTGTATCCTTTAGATTCTAATAAATCTATTGTTAAGAATTCTCCGTTTGATTTACTCATTTTTCCTTTTGAATCATTTAAATGCTCTCCATGTACCCAATAATTACACCATTTATGTCCTAAATAACCCTCTGATTGGGCAATTTCATTAGTATGATGAGGGAAAATATTATCTACCCCACCACAGTGAATATCTAAATATTCTCCAAGAAATTTATAAGAAATTCCAGAACATTCTATATGCCATCCAGGATATCCTGCACCCCAAGGAGAATCCCATTTCATTTCTTGTTTTGAAAACTTAGATACAGTAAACCAAAGTCCAAAATCTTGAGGATTTCTTTTACTTTTATCATCTTCTACAGTATCTCTTACTCCTACATATAATTCATCTTGATTTTTTCCAGATAACTGATAATAATTATTAGCTTTTGTAACATCAAAATAAACATTTCCATCAGAAATATAAGCATAACCTTTATCAAGTAATACCTTAATCATTTCTATATAAGTATCTATATGTTTAGTAGCTCTTTCTACTACTTTAGGTTTTCTAATATTAAGTTTTTCACAATCTTGGAAAAATGCTCTTTCATAGAAATCGGCTATATCGTAAACTGATTTATGTTCTCTTTCAGCACCTTTTTGCATCTTGTCTTCACCATTATCAGAATCATTTTCTAAATGTCCAACATCTGTAACATTCATAACTCTTAATACATTATAGCCAAGATACTCTAACCCTTTTTCCAATATATCTTCAAATATATAAGTTCTTAGATTACCAATATGAGCATAATGATATACAGTTGGACCACAAGTATACATTCTAACTGTATTATCCTCATTTGGTGTAAATTGCTCTACTTTTTTTGTTAATGTGTTATATATTTTCATAATAAAACCTTCTTTTCACTTAAATATACTATATTGTAACATATTTTATTATTAAAAAAAAGAGCATATGCTCTTTCATTTTACTTTAAAGCCCATGCTCCATTTACTTTTTCAGAATATGTCATAACATCTGATCTTAATACTATTACTGGTCTTAATCCTTGTGACCTTCTATTATATGGTTGCTTTGTTCCTCTTGGACTAATTGAGTATACAGTATAATTTGTTCCAGGTTGTGCAATCCAGTAATGTGTTCCAGTTGAATATAATTCATCTGGAAATAATGTTGCATTACAATTAATTAAATCACAACTAAATATTGTAGAACCATATGCATATTTACTATTAACATATTTTGCAGCCTCTGATTGCATTACAGAGAATAATGTTGAAGATGCTACTTGATCATGATATATACATTCAGGAGTACCTGCATGGATTAAGTAAACGTCGTGATTAACAACTTTAAATACTCTCCATCCACTCTTAGGTGATTCATCTCCACTAACACATTTTACACCTGTTTGTTTTGATGTTCCACTTTTCATTCCCCAATAATATCCATCTTTCTTTTGCTCAGTTCTTGTTTCATTCCAAGTACCAGCATCATAACTAACATAATCTCCTGGTTGAACCTTTGTATATAAAGGTGATCCTTTATCTATTACAAAGTTTGGTGTTGAACATCTTCCAACATGTCCATATGAATCTTTTACAATACCACGAATAGAATGGTTTCCATTATTTTGAATTGTAATACTATTTCTTTGATTATATGTTTCTGTTTCAGCTATTCCATAGTCAACAACAGTTGCTCCATTTGTTGTACCATATATTAATTCAGCTACAACATTATCTGAATATTTTCCTGTTGAATCTATTGCTGGATATGTTATTTTAATATCGCACTTAGGAGCAGAACTATTATTAGTTGGTGTTGGTGTTGGTGTTGTTCCTCCACCGTTACCACCATTACCACCAGATGATGGTCTAGTTATTTCTACTGAACAAGTCCCTTCGTTTCCTGCTTTATCTTTTACATATCCAATTACTGTAGTTTTTCCTTCTCCAGTTACAGTAAATTTATCTTGAGTATAATTCTTAGCTATACCTACACCTTTAGAAGCTATTTCTGAAATATCATCTTTTGTTTCATTTAAACCAATTACTGGTTCATCAGTATATTCTCCATTAGCATTTTTATTTCCACTTAATACTTTTAAACTACATGTTGGTATAGTTGAATCCTTCTTAATTGATATCTTACAAGTTCCTTCATTACCAGCTGAATCAATAACATGTCCTATTAATGTCGTTATTTGATTATCTTTAACTGTATATTTATCAACATTTGAAGCTGGTGGATCTGCTTTTACAGTCTCTTTTGAATCTAAACTTGTCATTTCTTTTTCTATATAATATTTAGCAATACTTAATGATGAGTTATTAGCATCCATAGAATTAAATCCTACTTCAACATCACTTCTATACCATCCGTTATCTCCAAGAGTTCCTTTAGTAACATCTAACTCACAAGTTGGATTAGATAGTGAAATATTTAAACTAATTTCGCATTTACCTTTATGTCCAACATTATCTTGAACATAACCGTATAAATGATATTTTCCTGCTTTTGTAGCAGTAAATGTTTCTTTATTTCTAGAATTATCAGAAGTTCCAATTGCTTGTTTAACTATTGTATAATCTTTTGATATTGCAGTAATATTTTTAAATCCTACTGTTACTGGTTGATGATATACACCACTGCTATCAGGAGTTATTCCATCTTGAACTTCTAACGTACATGTAATTTCACTATTCATATCATCATCATTTTTCTTACTTTTTCCGCTATTTCGAGTCACCAAAAAAATAATTAATAACAATATTATTAACACTATAATACCTATAATAATAAACAAAGTTCTTCTTTTTCTTTGTATCTCTTCGTCTGTATCGTACATACTCATCTCTCCTATTATATAACTAATTATATTTTATACTACAAGATTAACTATGTCAATTAAAGAAAAAAAATAGTGTAAACTATTTTTAATCATTTCTTCTTCCATATATTAATACTAGTCTTAATACTTGAATGATTGCTGTTGCAACACTTGCTACATATGTTAGCGCTGCAGAAGTAAGCATTTTCTTACCACCCTTTAATTCACTATCATTCAAGAATTTTTCTTCTTTAACTTCTTTAAGTCCTCTTTTTGATGCATCAAATTCTACTGGTAAAGTAACTAATTGAAATAATAAGATAACCATTTCTGCAATTATTCCTGCCCATATTAATCCCATCATACTTAAAATACCGCCAAGAATGATTGCTATATAACCAGCATATGAACATAAGTTAACAACTGGTACTAATGAACTTCTTATTCTTAAAAATACAAATTTATTCTTATCTTGAATAGCATGACCACATTCATGACATGCAACTGATACAGAAGCTATTGAAGATTTACTAAATATATCTTGAGATAATCTAATTACTCTTCCTTTTGGATCGTAATGATCACTTAAATATCCACTAACTTGTTGAACTTTTATATCTTGCAATCCATGTTTATCTAATAATCTTCTTGCTACTTGTTCTCCTGTTAGTCCTTTTTCAGTATTTACTTTTTGATATTTACTATAACAACTCTTAATATATGCTTGAGCCCCTAGAGTAATAATAACAGATACTATTGCTAATCCATAAAAAATTAGTACTTCCATTATATCCCTTCTTTCCTTATATATATTATAAATAATTATTACAAATAATTCAATTTATTTATTACATATATTTTACTAGTTTTTCTACTGTAAACTTGTTATATATCGCTTTTTGTGTTTTGAAATCACATTTTTAATTACATTTACACAAAAACTTGCATTTAGCAAGTTTTATTAGCATTTAATTTATTTACTTCATCTTCGATTACTTTTTTATCATATCTTTCATATAATGGTTTTATTTCTTCTTTAATCTTAATATCTTTAACTGCTACATATTTCCATTCATTATTATATATATTTATATAATCTTCAACTGTTTCACATGAGAATGGTAAATATGGTTTTAATAAGGTATTTACGTTACTTATAATATTTACGCAATTTAATAATACTTTATTACATTCTTTTAGATCTTCTTTAGCTAAAACCCAAGGTTGTTTTTCATCAAAATATTTATTAGCATAACTAATAAAATCAAATATTCTTACAAGCCCTGATTTTACTTCTCCATCATCTATATCTTTTCCAACTGAAGTAAATAATTCTTTTAATTTATCTTCTACTTCTGGATCTATTTCATCTTTACTTAATTTTCCTTCAAATGATTTATTTATAAATTGAAGAGTTCTATTTATAAAATTACCCCATTTACCAAGAAGTTCCCCATTAATTGAATTAATGAAATCATTCCAAGTAAAGTTAAAGTCTCTTTTTTCTGGATCATTGATTAAGAAATAATATCTCATTGCATCAGCAGGATATCTATCAAGTAAATCTCTTACACTTATATAGTTACCTTTACTCTTAGATAATTTATCTCCTTCAATAGTTAAATATTCATCTGATACAATTTTATCTGGTAAATGATAGTTTTCTTTTGTTCCTAACATTAAAGATGGGAATATAATTGTATGAAATGGAATATTATCTTTAGCATGAACAAGATATATTTTATTATCATGTCCTTCTTTCCAGAAATCTTCCCAATTTAAGTTATGAGATTCTGCATATTTTTTACTTGCAGTAACATAACCCCAAACATTTTCAAACCAACCATATATCTTCTTATCTTCATATCCTTTTACAGGAATATCAATTCCCCAGTTTAAACTTCTTGACGCACATCTATCAGGTACACCTTCTCCTAAATATCTTTCAGTAAAGAACACTGCGTTTTCTCTCCATTTATTTCTTGAATCATCAAGTAATTTCTTTAAATCATCTTGGAATCTTGATAAAGAGAAATATAAATTTTTAGTTTCTTTAATACTTGTTTTATTTCCACATATTGCACATTTAGTTTCTTTTACTTCATCTATTGTTAATAGACTTCCACATTTTTCGCATTCATCACCTTTAATGTCTGCTCCACATTTAGGACATACTCCAATAATGTATCTATCTGCTAAGAAAAGATTACATTGTTTACAATATAATTGTTCTTCTTTCTTTTCATATAGATATCCATAATCATAATATTTCTTAAACTGTTCTTTAACAAAATCTTTATGATATTGATCATCAGTTCTGTTATAAAGATCAAAACTAAATCCTAAATCTTTAAAGTCTTTAGAAAACTTTTCATGACACTCATCTACTATTTCTTTTGCAGTTTTATTCTCTTGTAATGCTTTAACATCAATTGGAGTTCCGTGGCAATCACTTCCTGAAACCATTATTACATTATCTCCATTTAATCTGTGAAATCTTGCAATTACATCTCCTGGTAAACTACTTGCCGCATGACCAATATGTAAATCTCCATTTGCAAAAGGCCAACTTATTCCTACTATAATATTCATATTATCCCATCCTTTCAAAATAAAAACCTCCTAGGACTAGCCTAAGAGGTGAATTAACACTGTACCACTCTTATTCATTAATACATCACTGTATTAACATTTATACCTACTTATGATTAAACATAGTAATAGGTTTATGCTATAACAGGCATACCTGTAACAACTTACTTATTTTCAGTCATTCACTCTTAAGGGCCATGTTCGAAAATAACTACATCCTCTTTTTCAGCTACCAGAGTTCTCTAAAATGCTTTTATTTTCTACTTCTTCCTCGCACTTGCTTTCGTTAATTGATTATAACATCTATTTATACATTTTGCAATTATTATTTTATATTATATCTTTGTTTAAATTTATCTATTTGACTTGGTCTTTTTACTAAAGACTTTGATTCTTCTTTTTCAACACGAACTAAAAGTTGAGTTATTCAAAATTAAATATTATTCCAAGAATTGCAAGTATAAAAGGAACGAGACTCGCTATCATAGTCCACATACCTATATTCTTTAATTCTTCTTTTGTTGCATTTTTATTATGTCCTTTCCATATAAGCACTTCACTATTATGTCCTTTATAAATATATAATCCTGCAAGAAATATTAGAACAGCAAATATTATCATAAAAATAGAAAAGCCAAACATAATTACCTCCTACTATTTAAAATCAATTTTAAAATAAGTAAAAACGTCATCTGTACTTAACTTAAATAGAAAACTATTTTCTTTATATTTATAAACATTAAATGTGGATAATTTTCTATACATATCATTTTCATTGTTTTCTGGAAATTGAAAATTAATAAAACCTGTAATGTTTTCATCTGGTTTTTTTACAAAAGCTTCTGTTTCCCATAACTTACTTGTAATATCTATTATTTTATTATTTTCAAGTGAGTTTAAATATTCTAAATTAGTTTTAACACAAAAACTAATAGACGCTTCCTTTTTTTCTTTATTTAAACCATTTAATTCTATTTCTATTAATGGTTCTATTTTAATATATCTTTTTCCTTTTTCATAATAACCAATTTCAAGATCACTTAATTTATAATTAAGCTCAACATCATAGATATCTTTGCCATCAATTTCAAAAACGTAATCTTGTACTTTTAATTTAATTACATCTTCTTTCTTCATATTAATCCCTTCAACCATAGTATAACATAAAAAAAGTAGATTTTTATCTACTTCCTTGCTAAGAACAATCTATAATTATCATGATCTGTTTCTTTTACTTCTATATTATTAAATCCAGCATTATTTAATAATTCTTTTTCATGTTCTACAGTTAATGGAATATCATTATGAACATTAACTTTATTCTCATTATTTTCTAAACATTTTATTTCTTCTTCATTATTTAATACTATTTTGTCACAATTAATAAATACTCCATCTTCTTTTAAGCAATTATATATTTTCTTATATAATTTTACTTTTTCATCATATATAAAATGATGAAGTGCTGATGTACTTATTACTGCATCAATATTAGTTCCATAATCTATAGTAAATAAATCCCCACAAATTAATTCGACTTTATCACTAAAATCTCTTTCTTTAATTTTATCTAACATTTTTTGTGATATATCAATAGCTTTAGTATGTACATTAGGATACTTCTCATATAAATAAATTAATTCAAGTCCTGTACCTGCCCCTAAATCTATAATAGTATTTAGATTTATATTTAAATTCTGTGTAATTAGCTTTTTTGTATTCATGAATTTTTCATGGACTAAATCATAACCATCAACTCTTTCATCAAAGAATTGCTTATTATCTTCATTCCTTTCTTCAAGTTTCATTTTAAATCACCTCTATTTATGTCTTATTACTTCAAATCTTTGTAATTCTATTTTTTCTTTTTCTTTTATATTAGCTTTATCTTTAGCAATAGAGATTTGTTCTTCAACAGTATCTACTCCTTCTAGATCAGGAAGTAATACTCCTCTTTTTAATCCACTAGTAACTATTACTCCATATTTTTTTGGATCTAACATAGATTCATCTTCTATGTCTTCCGGAATAGTTAACACATCAACGTTTATTTCTAAATCGTCTAGTTCATCTGGAGTTATTGGATTAAATCTAGGATCATTTGTTGAGGCACTTATCGCATTATTTATTATTTCTTGTGCAACACATTTTGTCATTGGAAGAATTGTTCCTATGCATCCTCTTAAATAACCCTTTTTATGAATAGACACAAAAACTGCTCTTTTTTCTTCAACTAATTCTTTAGGAATATCACTTGGTATTTTTATTACTTTTTTATTTTTAATATATTCATCTATTGTATTCTTAGCTAATTCAACATAAGGATTAATAGGATAATATGAACATATTCCATAACCTACTCCTGTTATATCTTCATGTGAATAAAATCTTGGTTTAACTTTAATATTATACAAAAATCCACTCATCATAATAAAAGATCTATGACCACATTCAGCAGCTCTATCTAAAAAGTCTAAATCAAAATCTAATAGTTCATTAAATCTTGCATTACTCATAACATCAATTATTCTTTTATCATATTCAGGTCCTTCTTTAGAAATTCCATATGGCCCATATTCTTGTAATTTATGAGATAAATCTCCACTAGCTATATATACTATATTTCTATCTAATTTTTCACAAGCACTTTTTATTATTTTACCCATTTCAAAATTAGATTCAAGAGATATATCACTTAATCCAACTACTACTAAATTATAATTAGAATAATATTTATTTACAAAATATAGAGGAACCATTGTTCCATGATCTAAACTATCTTTAGAATTAATTCTGCCACAAGGAAAATTTTTTTCTTTAGAGATTTTTTCTATTTCTTTTATTAAATCAACATCATATTTTTGATTAAATGAAACTTGTGGTGCATCAAAATTTGAAAAAGAACCTTTTGCATACTCTTCGTTAGGTAAATAAAAATAATCTCTATATAAAGGAGCATGTGGGCTAGATACAATAATTGTATCTGGTTTCAACCTCTCTATTTCTTTTGCTACTTCGATATAAGATTCTAAAGTTTTTTGAATATCTTTTATTCTTTCTTTCCCTATTTCTTCTACAATTAATGGAGGATGAGGAACCATAAAAGAACCTAGTATTTTCATAATAATCACCTTATTTATATATTATCATATTTTTTATTAATTATATTTATAATAAAAAACATCTTACTAAATGTAAGATGTCTTTAATCTTTTAATCCATTATCAATTTAATTCCTTGCATATTCGGTAGCTGCTTTCCCCAAAAAGCTATCACCTAAATATCAATATCTAATTCTTCTGCTTTTTGTTTCATATAATTATCCCATGATATATATGATTCTTTTATATTATCTACAAAATCATTTAAAGTTGTTAGAGAAGAAATAATTGAATCGTAATTACTTTTTAATTGATCATATTTTTCATATACTGTGTCACTAGTTGTTCCAGTCCAAAAGCCATTAGTTCTTACATAATCCATATCAGTGTTTGCTTTAGTAAAGATTTCACTAACTCTATTAATTCTAGAATATAAACTATTAATAACTTCCTGCATTTTATCAGTATTAATATAACAGTTTTTCATCTTCTTCCTCCTCTATGTTTAATTTTTCTAATTCTTTTTTGAATGAAGAATCATTTTCAACATAAATATTACCAGCTTTTTTTATTAAATCTGATATTTCTCTTAAAGCTGTTGGGACAGTGTTCATTTTCTCAAAATATAGTGTCATTGTATCAATTATATATTTACTTTCAGTACTATCGTATGCTTCTTTTAATCTATTTAAATCAGATATACAATTATTAAATTCTTCTTCTAAATCATTTGTATTTGTATCCATTTTATTAGCTAATTGTTCCATTTCATTTCTATTTACTTTTACATACATCTTAATCACTACCTTTTGATATTTATATTTATAATTATTGTTCTTCGTTCAAATTATTATTATTTTCTTCTTTTTCTTTATTATCTACTTGACCTGGAACAAATAACTGAAAATCATCCCCAAGACCATAATTATTTTCTTTATCTTGTTTTTCTTTTTCTTCTTTATTTTTAAAATCATCATCTTTATTGCTTGTACTATAGCCGCTAAACTGAGTTTCAGTTGATAGATTACTATTCATATTATTAAATCCTGATAAATTCATCGAATTACTATCATCATACTCTTGTTGTGCAGTTGCTATATTACTTTTTACATCATCTAAATTAGTATTTTTATTATTATAATTATCTGTTAATTCCTGTTGTTCTGTAGTTGTATTGTTATTTATATTTTCTAGATTTTTTTCATTATTATGATAATTATCAGTATATTCTTGTTTTTCAGTTTCTCCGCTTTCATTAATATTTTCTAGATTATTTTCATTATTATCATAATTATCAGTATATTCTTGTTTTTCAGTTTCTCCGTTTTCATTAATATTTTCTAATTCTTCTAATTCTTTACTGTAATTATCATTATATATTTCTTCTTCAGTTTTTTCATTATTATTAATATTTTTTAATAATTCCTCTTCTTCTTTATAACCATCTTTATATTCTTGTTGTTCTGTTTCTTTTTCTTTATTTATATCTCTAAGATCTTCATCTTCTCCATAAATGTTGTCAATGTCATTTTCTTCTGTATCATTATTGGCATTGACTCCTTTTCCTTTTTCAACATCATCAACTGATACATTATCTTCATTACTATCACGAAAATTTGATAAATCAAAATTCGTAGGTATAGATATATTATCTGCTGATGAATTAAGTGATGCTTCTGCTGTAGAAAAACTATCACTTTGGGCAGTTATTACACTAGAAGTGTTATTTAACTTATCAACAATTTTATTTACATTATTACTAATTTTTGATAGTCCATCACCCATTAATTTTCCTGTAAACATCTCTCCACTACCTTGTGGTATAGATGATAATTCTGCAGCCATTTGTCTTGCATCATTTGCAAATGCGTTATATTTATCTGAATCAAAATTAATAAAATCATTATTCATATTATTTCCCCTATTCAATCATTATATTATAATTATATCAAAAAAAACTTATAAATATAAAAAATCTAAGTTTTTTTAATTATTATTTAAATAATTTATATATGATTTAATTAAATCAGCATCCATAAGATTTTCTGGGACATCATCTGTATTAAAAAATTTTAATCTTTTAGTTTCAGAATCTCCCTTTAAATTTGATGCATCCTTCATAGAAACATCTGCTAAATATAAAGATGTATTATTGTATACTATATCTCCATTTGGATAGCTATTTTTTCTTGATTCCCCTGACAATGTATCAATTAATTTTATATTTCTTGGATCTAATTTAATTCCTGTTTCTTCATAAGCTTCTCTTGTTGCAGTTACTCTTAAATCTTCTCCTAAATCTTGGCACCCTCCAGGTAAGCCCCATTTATTTCTATCAGTTCTTTCTTGTAGCAATATTTGCCCCTTTTCATTTCTAATTATTATTGCTGCACCAGTTTGTATAAATGGTATATGACTAATTCTATCATCAAGAGCCATTCTAAATAATACTGGATATCCTCCATATTTTGAACTTAACTCTAATAACTGCTTTTCATTTAAACTTAATACTAAATTAACAAATTCTTCATGCGAATATTCTCTCATTTTTTTAAAGTCCATAATATCTACTCCTATATTTATTTATTATAACACATAAATAATAATAAAACAGGATTATTCCTGTTTAAATTGTTTTATTAATGGTTCTTTATCTTCAACATAATTATTTTTCTTTAATTTCTGTACCAAGGGCATTCATTTCTTCGGTTATTATTGTTGATGCTAAATTTCTTGTTTTATTTTTTAATAAATATTTTGCAAAATCTCTATAATTCCCATTTGCTTCTAGTAAACATAAAAAATATTTTATATCTATATCATCTATAGTACGAAATTGTGTTTCTAAAGATAATTTAGCTGCTTTTTTAGGATATATTTGATATTCTTGTTGTGTTTCATTTCCACTTAAAATTTCATTTTTTGCAGGATTATCAATATAAGATAATAAATCAACACAGTAAACATAATCTATTCTAAATAAAAAATCTTCAAATTCATAAGGATAATTATAAGTTTGTTTAGCTTCTTCATATGCTTGTCTTAATTTATTTAAACCAATATTATTCTCATTTAAATAATTAATAGCTACAAAAAAGTCTTTAGGAACATTCATAATAATAGATAATTTACTTAATATTGAATCATACATTTCATAATTATGAAGAGAAGACGTTATTACTCCATTTCCTAACATTCTTAAATTATCGGAAGGAATATCACGCTCTTCAAAAGAAACATTATGTATTTCTTCATATATTTTTTCTGCAAAATATTGTGTTTGAGCTTCCATTATCATTCTACCAATATTAGATTCTTGATTAATACCAACTTCATTTGTATTTGGATTTGTTTGTATGGCATGATGTAATTCATGATAAAAAATGATTTCTTTTAATGGTTCTTCCAAATCATTTCTAACGTATATAGTTTTGTTTTGTGGTTTTCTGATTCCTTTACAATCAGGACCTAATTCTTTATATATTTCATTATTTTCATCATAAAATACAACATTTGATGCATATAATAAAGCATTATCTATTAATTTTTCTATATTATTATTACCTAATATTTGAGGATTATTTGATAATACATAAAAATAATTAACAAATAATTCTAAAACGTTTTCATTCATATTTGGTTTTTTACTACATATATAATTTTTTATTTCTTCTCTATTCATAAACAACCTCTTAATATAATTATAACATAATATCAAATTAAAAAGACTAATTACTAGTCTATTAATTATTATCTCTTACTTAACCATTTCTTTTTAATTAAGTTTAAAGTTTGAGTAGATAAAAAGAATCCAACACAAGGAACTACTGCTCCTAAAAAAGGATTAGTTGTATCTGCTATTTTTAAATATAAAACTGCAAATATATACGTTAGTATTATTATTAATACTTTTCTCAACATTGAAGTTTCCCAAGCTTTATCTCCTTCAACTTTTTTATTTCTTTTTTCTATATCGCTAATTCTTTTTTCTAATTCTTTTATTTCATTATTCATTTCTTTTCTCCTTCTAATTATTTTCAAATAGTGATAAACCAAATAATCTTATATCATCAAGTTGCTCTACAGATAAGGTTCCTTCTTTATATAATTTTATATATTCATCATTAATATTACTATCAAAAAATAATAAATCATCTGTAGCAATTGTGACTTTTAGTCCATACTCAACCATTTTCTTTATTGGATGTTCTTTAATACTTTTTGCATATCCTAAAACAATATTACTTGTTGGACATACATTAAATACTATACCCTTTTCTTTTGCAAGTTGCATAACTTTTTCATCTTCAACAATATGTATTCCATGTTGAATTTGTTTAGGATTAAAATCTTTTATGCAATCATAAATATAATTAGCTCCTAATTGTTCTCCTGCATGAACCTTTGTTACCATATTCAAAGAGTTTGCTAAATCATAAAACTCTTTAAATTGTGAATTTGGTATCGAATTTTCCGTTGATGTTAAATCTATACCACTGAAAAATTTTGTATTTAATAATTTAATAATAATATTTTTATATTCTTCTTTATAACTATCTCTACTTATTCCTAAATCCCAAAATATTTTTAGATTATTATATTTGAAAGATTTTAAGAATTCTATAAATTTATCTACATCTGAATTAAAAGTTCTAATACAGTTTTTATAATCAATTTCTGTGCTAACATATTTAACTCCCGTATCTATGCAATTTTCAAAATTACCATTTAATAACATTGCTAATCCTTCTTCATCAAGTTGTAAAGGAGTTAAATATTTCCTACTAAAGTTAATAAGTGATTGAATATCATCAATTTTATCATTAAATATGTTTATTCCATGATCTATTAAGTATTTTTTTGTACAAGATGATACAGAATGATTATGTATATCAATTTTATCTATATTTTTTAAAGCATTCAAATCATTACTAATCAATACATTCTTAAAATTATCCACTATATCAACTCCAATATTATTATTATCTTTTTTTTGAACTTATTTTTTCAATGATATTTTCATAGAAACTAGCTAGTTCTAAAAGTCCTTTTTCTTGTTTTTCACTTATTTTTGACTGTATATAATTTAATATTGATTCCATATTAACTTCGTTATCATCTTCCTCTGCAATTATATTTAGTAAAGATAATATTTTTCTTTGCTCATCTGAAAATTTTGCTTTTCTCTTATTAACTCTCAAGTATAAAGCATGTTCTTCTTTGTTACTTGTAGATGGATAATGTCCTAAATTAATTAAATCACAAAATGCTTGATCAATATAATCACTTTCTTCAAGCTTAATAGGTATATCTATACCCAATAGTGATAATTTTTCTCTTTGTTCAGAAGTTAATAATGTACTGCCTCTACGCTGTAACTTTCTATATAAACTTGTTTCATTTGGATCAGATTTTTTAGGCTGATGGCCTAATGACATTAATTCATTAAAAAATTCTTCTGATTCTCTATCTTCGTCCTTTGTTATTGGTAACGATATTCCCAATCTTGATAATTCTTGTAATTGCTCTTCTGTTAGCCATTCTTTACCATGCCTTTGTAATCTTCCATATAGATTTGCTTCATCCTTATTTTTGCTGGTTCTAACAGGTTGATGCCCAAATTGAATTAACTCATTAAATAACTGATTGCTTCTTTCATCGTAAGTCATTTGTTTTGGAATATAAATACCATATTTAGATAATTCTTGTAATTGTTCTTCTGTTAAATATCTAGCACCTCGTTGCACTAATCTACTATATAAATTAAATTCTTCTGGAACACTTTGACTTGGTTGATGGCCTAATTCAATTAATTCTTCATACAAAATTGCTGACAAGTCTTCTTGGCTCAATTTTTTAGGAATGTAGATTCCCATTTGTTGTAAAATTTCAAGTTTCTCTTTTGTTAGCCATTCTTTACCATGATTTAATAAAGCAGTATATAAAGCAGATTCTTCTTTAGAATTCCTTCTATTTGGTTGATGACCTAATGCTACTAAATCATCAAATAATTTTTTTGCTTTTGAACTTTCATAAGTTTCTTTTGTTATTGCTTTATCTATAATATCAAACAATTCAATCATTGATGACATTTCATCAATTACTTTAAAACTTCCGATGTCAATATCTTTATATCTAGAAATTGCTGGATTACTGGTTCCTACTTTAATTTGTTGTTTTACCTGTTCATAAAATTTATCAATATCTTTTATCCCTAAACTATTATTTACTATATCAAATATTAATGGGTGTTCGTTATGTCCCACAGAAAGTGCTCTTCCTAATTGTTGTAAATAAATAATTGGAGATATCGTAGGTCTAAGCATAATAACACCATCAATATCATTTACATGTAATCCTTCGTTTAACATATTTACACAAAATAATAGTTTTAAGTGATCGTTATTTGAAGTTTCAAATTTATCTATAGTATTTCGATTATCAGAATCTTTATTTGTTGAATTAACACTATATATATCTATATTACTATTTATATTACTAAACCAATTTCTTGATTCTTCAATCATTTTATTCATATGCTCTAAATCTCTGCAAAATACAATAAATCTTCCATTTGATTTAGTTATATTTTTCGAAAATACTTTTTCTAAACCTTCGCTTTTTTCCAAAAATCTTTTTGCAGAATCAAATCTTTCTTGAAATAGTTTTTTATCACTTTCAGATGCTAATCTATTTATTTTTGATTGAATTCTTTGTATATCTTCATCAAATGAGTATAGTGCATTTATATATGTAGGCAATGGTAAAAATCCTTTAGATACTGCCTCTACTAAAGTTATTTGAGATGCAATATTATTATCAAATAATTCTTCAGCCATATTTCTACAATCATCTAAATATCTTATTGGTGTTGCTGAAAAACCTATAACTTTTGCATTACAATTATTATTTAATAAAACATCTAATCCTTTACCCCATTCTGGTGCACCACATCTATGAAATTCATCTAAAACTATACAATCAATAGAATATGTCTTTGCTACTTCCTCTGTGATATTTTGGTATAAATCAAATTTTAAATTTGGAAAATCATTTAATGATAAATCACAACTTTCTATATGTCTAATAATTTGGTCAATAATTGGTCTTTGAGATGTAAGAAATAAACATTTCTTATTTCTATTTTCATATAACCATTTTATTGCTATAAATGATTTACCACTTCCAGTTGGATGAATAACACATGTTCTATTGCTTGTCTTTAGTCTTTCTTCTATCTGTTCATATGCATATGAATTATGTTTATATAATTCTAGTGCCATATTATCAACTCCTATATTCATTGTATCACGAAAAAAGAGAATTGTTATATCCTCTTCTTTTTATTACAATATTCAAATCATTCTATTATTATATTTTATTTAATTAAATGTGCTGTAATAATTGTATAGCTATAAGAGTTAATAGTTATCTTAATATTATCAATTTCGCAATACCAATTTTTACCTTGTTTATAAATATCACATTTTTTATCCAGTATTTTACTTTTACAAAAATCAACTACATCATTTTTATCTAATTTTAAATTTTTTTTAATTCTATCAAAACCCATTTCAGTAGTATGTACTTTATCTATATTTTGTAATAATATTTCCTGATTCATTTTATATCAACTCCAATAACAATTGCATCAAAAAAACCACAATTTCTTTATTTATGATGGTTTATAGGCTTATTTACCAAAATATTGCTTGTATTTTATTCACTCCCACATGGCGTTAGTGCATTTAATATTTCAGTCACTCTTTTTTATGATTTTTCACTGCTCATATATAGCTGAGGGTATCTAAAATACTTTTTTAAAGATTTATCGGAATTTTTTAGTAAGTTCTTAAAATTAGCCTTCACTTACTTCAATATTTTCAATATTTGCAACAATAATTGAATGAACTTTTAAATCATCTGGTAAATTATTAGTTTCCTCAAATTCTTTTATCTCATTATATAATTCACCACTATTATATACTTCAGCATCACAAGAAATTTTAATTTGCTTATCATTTTGATCTTTGATATATGCATTAATAAAACAATTTGAATTTTCATTTATATTTTCTATAGATTTATTCATTTGAATATTTGATAGAATTATTCTCTCTGGTTCAACTCTACTTGGCATAGCAACAATTGCACGGGGTATATTATTTTTTGACGTAGAAAAAATTACCCATTCATTATTTTTTATTTCCTCTATTTCTTCTATTGTTAATTTATTTCTCATATTTTCAGCTCCTATCTATGATTTAGCAATTGTTTAAATTCTATATAATTTGATTCAGCATTTAAATGACCACCATTAGGTATACAATATTGTTCAGTAGAAATTGCATCAGCAAATTCTTTTTCTACATCATATTTAACATATGGATCATTATCTGAATAATAACAAATTATTTCATCACAATATTCCTTCACATCTTCTAAGTTATCAAAATACATACTTTCATTTACTGAATCATATTCTTCATTTATACCTAAATAATTATTAAATCCACAAACAAATATTAATCTTTTTACTTTAATCTTGTTATCAACTAAAAACTTACAGATAAATATTGGTGCGATAGAATGAGCATATATTACAGTGTTTTCATTTATTATTCCTGCTTCAACATATGTTTTTAATAATCTTGACCAATTATTATAATTTTGAAAACCTACACCTGTAGGAAAATCGGGCGTATATACTTCTAATCCTTGTTTTTCTAATTCACTTCTTAACCATGGTATCCAATTTGAAAAAGGACTACCAAAGCTTCCATGTACTAATAAATAATTGTATTTCATCAAAGATACCTCCAATATATAATTATATCATTTTTTTTATCTTTCAAAAATACCTATGAAAAGGTATCTAATAATCTATTTTAATAACTTTTCAAACGCATTAGCATTTAATATTGTATTTGAAACAAACTTACCTTTATAAAAGTTAGCCCAGTTATTAAATACACATGGAGCATTTTTAGCTTTCTCTAATGAATCTATTTTTATAAAGTTTAGTTTAATTTCTTTGTCTTTAGCATAGTCGGATAATTCTTTGACTTCATACTCTACATAAGGACATTCATTTGAATAGTAAATAGTAAAATCTTGGCTATCGATTTCCATCTTACGAGCTGTATCGCTAAACTTAGGTATTTCCTTATCATCAAATTGTAATGCCATTAATTCATAGTCGTTAATTGTATCCACTACTTTAAATCCATAATGTTCAAAAAATTTCTTATCTCCAATAAATGGTTTTTTCTTTTGTGTTACCAAAGTACAAACACCACTCATTTTTTTATTCTTTGCATCTTCAATTGCATATTCTATCAATTCTTTACCAATACCTTTTCCTTTAAAACTACCTGCTACCCATAAACAATAAATATGCATATAGTTTTTACCATTAATTGGAACCCAAGCTGTTTCTATTGGTTCATACTCGATAAAGATTTTACCTCTTGCATTTAATTTTCTAAATACATGTCCATCTTTTAATTTACTTTTAATCCATTCTTTCTTTTTATCTACACCATCTTGATGTTTAGGATCTCCTATTGCGCAGCAAATATGTTCTTCGTTAATATTCTTTTCATCTAAATTAATATACTCATTCATTTTCTATCAACTCCTATAATCATTATATCATAAAAAGGCCATTTTTGGCCTTTTCATTTACTATTTCATGGTATCTAAAATTCAAAAATAACACTTTTCGAGAGAAATTAGTACGATTATTTTTTATCCTTTTCTAATAACTCTGTTTCACATAATTTTTGATAATATTTATTGTTTTTTATCAATTCTTTATGTGTGCCTAAATCAGATATTTTTCCATCTTCTAAAATGAATATTTTGTCACAATTAACAATTGTTGATAATCTATGTGCAATAATAATTATTGTATAATGTCCTTTTAAGTTATCTATTGCTTTTTGTATTTTT
>JAEEGL013536113.1_pt1 | contig 21912 bp, 24 predicted proteins | sample 9134231 | NCBI WGS metagenome assembly JAEEGL01 (sample SAMN16246548, study PRJNA631951) | gut metagenome | biome: gut microbiome; feature: rumen; material: fiber-attached | host: Bos | place: Iran: Karaj | collected 2018-10 | reverse complement strand
GGTAAAACTACACTAATAAAATCTATATTAAATATTATAAAGAAAGATGATGGCAAGATTAAAATTTTTGATAAAGATTTAGAAGAACAGGAACTAAATATAAAAGAAGATATTGGTGTTGTATTAGATAATACTTTCTTCCCTGAATTACTTAATTCAAAGAATATTGATTCTATTATGAAAGATATTTATATAAATTGGGATACCAAATTATTTTATAAATATTTAGAGAGTTTTGGTATAAAAGATAATCAAATATTAAAAACAATGTCAAGAGGTATGAGAAAAAAAGTTGAAATAGCAACTGCTTTATCTCATCATCCCAAATTACTAATTTTAGATGAAGCAACAAGTGGACTTGATCCGATAGTTAGAAATGAAGTTTTAGATTTGTTTTTAGATTTTATATCAGATGAAGAACATACGATTATTTTATCTACACATATTACAAGTGATTTAGAACATATTGCTGATTATATAATTTTTATTGATAAAGGACAAATTGTATTAGAAAATACAAAAGATGAAATTATTGATAACTATGGTATTTTAAAATGTGATATTGAAAAGTTTGATGAAATTGATAAAGATGATATTATTTCTTATAGAAAAAGCAAATATAGTTATGAAATTTTAATAAAGAATAAAGATAAATGTAGGGAAAAGTACAAAGATTTTGTGATTGATAAGATAACTATTGAAGATTTAATGCTACTTATGATTAAGGGAGGAAAATAATATGCTTGGAATGATAAAAAAAGATTTATTTATGATAAGAAATAATTTAAAAAATTTATTATTTGTTATTTTTATTTATTTCTTTTACACAATGATGTTTGATAATGATATGTCATTTATTCTTCTTTTTATGACACTGATGATATGTATTTCAACATTTTCTCATGATGATTATAATAATTGGCATGCATTTGCAGCGGCATTACCTCAAGGTAAAATTAACAATGTAAAATCTAAATATATAACTACTATTACTTTAATTGTACTTGCAACTATTATAAGTATTATTTTTACTTTTATAATTAGTAATTTTAAAACAACTATTATTTTTAGTGATGTAATTTCATCTATTAGTAGTTATTTATTTGCTATGTTTATTTTAGTTTCTATACTATTTCCATTGTTGTTCAAGTTTGGAGCTGATGCAAGAATTATAATGCTTATTCTTGGTATGGGAATAGTTGTTGTAATTTTGCTGTTAAAAAAGTTTGTAAATATTAGTATTCCTACTAATATAATAACGTTCCTTGATTCTTATCACTTGATTATATTCTTAATATTATCAATTATTTTTATAGGCGTTTCTTACTTGATTTCAAAAAAAATATATTTAAAAAAGGAATTTTAGTTGTTCGGAATATTAAGATATTACGATTTTGACTTTTTAGAAATTTGTGCTATATTGACAGTAAAATTGAATTCCTTTTTATGTGACACCTAGTCAAACAGGGCATTTCTCGGTATACCAATTGAAAAAATCGTCGAACCTTTCGGCGTTGAGATAAGACTTGATTGAAAAATCAAGTTTTTTGTTGTTAAGAAAGATTGTGATAGATATGTTAAATATTATAAAAGAAAAACTTGAAATCGGAATAATGACTACTTATAATATAAAGTCATAGAAGGAGTGATTTAGATGCAAATAGTTAATCTAAGTGAAAAAGATGTTATAAGAGGTTTAGAATCACCTAAAATATATGGAGAGCATTGGGGAGATTATTATAGAAAATTTACTGAATATGATAAAAATAATATCCTTGGGCTATACTATAAAATTCTTGATTATAGTAATTATGGATCATTAGAGAATTTAATAGCTATTAGAAAAAAATGTGCTGATAGCGAATATACATGGGAACACTACAGTATGTGTAGATTATTTACATTAATTAATAGATTAGAAGAAGTATATAAAGTAATTGGTAAATATAGTGATTTAAAATCACCTGTTATTACAGGCATTGCTCTTTATAATAATTATCCAGTAGGTACTTTATTTCCAAGAGAGTTATTAAATTATAAAAATATTTCAGAAATATTTGCTAATCCAAATATTTCAGATGATGATAAATCAAAAATATTTGAAGAAGCTGGTTATATAGTGAGTCAATTAATTAGAAAAGATATATATCCAACCTGTCTTTACAGAGGCAATATTGTAGTAAACCCTAATGATTATTCTGATGTGAGATTAGATGGATTAGATGGCCCAATGGTTTCTAGAGTGGAATCTAAAGAGTATGCTAGAGTTTTAAAGAAACGTGGTGGAGATTTAAAAGAAATTACATGGGAAAATTTTAATAAATTAAGATAAATAGTTTATATTAAATATAAAAAAACAAACTCTAATGATTATTAGAGTTTTTGCTTGTTAAATTATAGAAGTTATAAAATAAAAGTATGATATAATATCCTTATAAGGAGGGAATAAAATGAAAAACAAATTATTAGTGGGGTTTTTAGCAGTTATAATGTGCTTTGTTTTGGTTGGGTGTGGTAATACAGTGATTGAAGATAATCCATCAACAAATGAAGAAAGTAACACGAATTCTGTAAATGATAATACAAATAAGGCAAATGATAATTCTAAACAATCCGGGGATTCATTATCTATATCAGAAGTTAAAGCAGCATATACAAATGATCTTCCACTCGGACTTGAAAATAATTATGTTAAAGTAAATGGAAGTGAAATAGTAATAAGAGTTCAAACAAGTGGAAGTTCTAAACAGCAAAAGAATGGACCATATTACATTTATTATAATGTATATGTAGGAAATGATACTCTTTGATTTAACTGTGTAAGAGATGCAATCTATCATCTTTAAGGATATGGTATAACAATGTTAAAAGAATTTTATGAAGAAGAGGATGCGGGAGTTAATCATGAATTCTTTGAATGGGATTTTACTTCTTCAGCACACAAAGGTGGAGATAAGGAATATGTTTTAATTTCTCTTCCAGCAGGTATAGAAGATAAAAATCAAGCAAGTCTTATGATAACTACAGATAATGGTAAATTATTGGGTGAGTTTATAGCTGATGTTGTACACGATACTAATTTATCAGGACCAGATGTTGAAAAATATAAAAATCATAGTGGAGATATTGTATTCCATTCAATTAAAAATGGTAATATTACTTATTTAACACCAACTTCTTCAATGTATAAAGAAGATTCAAATGGTAAAAAAGTAATAGATACTTCACTTGAGGTAATTGAATTAGAAGAACATTCTGTAACTATGGATAATAACAAAGCTACAGATACAAAAACTGGTAATGTATATAAAATAACAAACGCTAAAGGAAAAACATATAATTTTGGTGAATTTAGACATTTATAATATTTACTATAAAATTAACTCTAACTTATGTTAGAGTTAATTTTATATTTATGATATACTATATTATAGGTGTAATTATGAAAAAAATATTTGTAGTACTCATTTTATGTATTTTTCTTCAAGGCTGTAAAAATGATAAAATAACAAAAGAAATGGCTTATGAAGGAGTAAATAATTATTGCCATAAAGAATATGACTGGAGTATATCCAAAGATAATCCTGACATTATGTATGTAGAAATGGGTGAAGAAACAGATACAGAGTATAAAGTAATATTTAGAAGTTACACTGGAGCTGTTGTATATTTTTATGTTGAAAAATCATCAGGAGAAACAGAAATTGTAGAACGCGTTTCAACTCTTAATGTCACAAATGAAATAGGTACTATTAACATTTTGAATTATTTAAGTGAAAGTAGTAATTAAAACTAGTAAAGAAAGTGATTATATGTGTAACATTTATTTAATAAGGCATGGATTTACACCTGCCAATAATGCCAGTTATAATGGTCAAAAAGGGCTTTCTGAGATAGAGAGGGATGAGAATATGCCTCTTGAAATAGAGTATGGTAGAAAGCAAGCTGAAGAAATTGGAGATTTTTTAAAAAATATTGATGGTAAAGCTTTAGTGTTAGTTAGTCCTTATAGAAGAACAATCGAAACAATGAAGATAGCCCTTTCTAAAGTGAATTTTGATTATGATTTAAAAGTGTGTGATGAACTTAAAGAAATTAATTCTGGAGTACATTATGCAAGAACAAAAGAAGAGTTATTAAGTTTATATCCTGAAGCAGCACAAGTTTTAAATGATCTACATAAAGATCCTTTAGGAACGAAATATTTAAATGGTGAGAGTCAATATGATGTTAGAGATAGAGTTAAAGATATTTCACTAGAAATTAAAAGAGTAAGTGATTCTAATGAGTATGAAAACATCTTGGTATTTGGACATGGAACTGTTAATAGATGGATTTCTTATTGGATAACTGGTAAATATATAGATCATGTATTAAAAAATGGAGAGATAATTAAGATTATTAAAGATAATTATAAAACAGTTTTTTTACCTAATGCTTTTGCTCCAATTGGTTATATGGTTGATATAGATATTCATAAAAAAATATAATATGTATAAAGAGGTATTATGGAAAAAAGTGTTGAAATTTTAAATGGTTTATTCAATAAGTATAATATAAATGAAGAAGATAGTAATAAAATATATAACACTATTAAAGATATATTTTTACATGATGAATTTCAAAAAAGATTAGAAGGAGAGTTTTATCATCATGGGGCTGTTATGCTGGGTGAGCATATATTAGAAGATGCTATTGTTACTTATATTTTATGTAAGAAGAGTAAGAAAAACGTTGATGTTGATAGTGCTTTAAAAATTGCTATGATGCATGACTTGTATACAATGCCATGGCAAAACAGTCATATAAATAAAAAGTTTACTCACAAGCATGGTTTTTCACATCCGATAGAAGCTGTTATTAATAGTAGCGCCTGGTTTAAAGAAGAATTTACTGGTATTAAAGCTGAAATATTAGTTGATGGAATAGTTCATCATATGTTTCCACTTCCAGTAACTTCATATCAAGATTATAATTATAATAAACTAGAATTATTTAATTATGATTTATCAAAGGAAATGCCCGAAAATGTAAAAGAATCACTAATAAAATCTTCTAATCGATTCAAAACGGGTAAGGTTTCAATTGCTAGAAGTAAATATCCAGAAGGAAGAATTGTTTCTCGTGCAGATAAAATAGTATCACGTAGGCAATTAAAAGATAAGGATTCAATTCTTGCATTGGTAACTGGAAAAAATAAGAGATTATCAATCAAAAATAAAAAAAGGAGTTAATATGAAAAAAGATGTTTTTAAAATTGAACTTAATAAAATAAATGATGATAAAGTGAGGGTTAGTACTGAAGTAATCCTTGAGATGCTACCTGATTATTTCTATGAAATAGCCGCTTCTTCATCCGGAAAGTATCATCCTAAGTTTTCATTAGGTGAAGGTGGACTTGTAAGACATGTTAAAGTTGCTATGAGAATTTTAGAAGAATTATTTAGAGATGAAGCTTTTGGAGTGTATGATGAACATACAAAAGATTTAATGAGAATGGCGTTAATGCTACATGATGGATTTAAATGTGGTATAAAATATGAGGGGCATACTTGTAGTGACCATCCTGTAATAATGAGTGATTTTATTTTAAATAATAAAGGTGAATTATTAATTAATAAAAAAGATGCAGAATTTGTGTCTTCATTAATTAAGTGTCACATGGGTCCATGGAACAAAGACAAAGAAGGTAATGTTATAATGCCGACTCCTAAGACTAAAGAAGAAGTAATCGTACATTTATGCGATTACATCGCATCTAGAAATTTCTTAAATGTTTATTTTGAAAATAATGAAATAGCTGACACTGTAGATAGGACTAAAGTTTTACAAAAAGATAATTAAATTAATTGAAATTAATATAAATATTATTTATAATATTCTACTGAGGAGGAAACATATAACATGGAAAAAAGCGATATACAAACTTTAAGTGCATATGGCAAAAAGTTTATAAATAGTCAAAACGATCCTATAGTTATGGTATCTGGAGCCACTTATAGAAATATTGATTTATTAGCTATATATAAGATTAATATGATGTGTGAATTAGCGGTAATAGATGAAAAAAAGAAAGAAGAATTATTGGATTTATATCATAAAAATCTTTTATTAGAAGGAATGTTTTATAGTGAAAAAGATACAGATAAAGCAAACGCTATAGGTGAAAAATTAAAGAAAATTCATGGTATATTAGATGAATATTATTTATTACCAGAAGATTTAGACCTTGATTATTTAGTTTATGGATCTATTGTTGAGGAAAACGAAGTTAGATTAAAAAAGACTATTGAACTTTAAGAGCTCTATTATAGGGTTCTTTTTTTATTATTTAAAATATTATATAATTCTTTTAGGTGATACTATGCCTGGATATGTAAGCCACACTATTATGGCAAGGGATGTTTATAATAAATTAAATAATAAAAACATTAATCTTGATTATATGTTAACATTTTCTCTTGGAGGAGATTTGTGTAAATACTCTAAATGTAGAAAAGATTCTCACCATATAAAACAAGATGAATTTATATATAATATGGCAGACTATTTAAAACAAAATAATTTAGTAAACAATCCTAAATGTTTATCTGTTTTATATGCTCATATTTGTCATTATTGTATGGATGACACTATTCACCCTTTAATTAGAAAAATTGATAAAGAATGTATTAGAAACAAAAAGAATCATACTTTGATTGAAGGTTATTATGATAATTACTTATGTAAAAACAAATTGGGTTTAAGAGTAGATAAATATGATAATAAAATATTATTTAAAGGTAAACTTGATAAAGATATATCAAATATGATTAATTATGTATATGAAAAAACCTATAATGTATTAAATATTTCTAAGTATTACAAATTTAATATATGGCTATATAAAAAGATTAAATATCTATATAAGTTATTTGGAATTAATTTGTTAAAGAAATTTTCTGGATTTAATAAATTTATAAAAGAAAATAATAATATAGATTTATTTAACAATAATAATAAAATAGAATATAAAAATTATTGTAATGAGAGATGCAAAAATAATTTAGATAGTTTATATGATGAAAGCGTTAAAAGATCAATTAGCTATATAAAGAAAATTGATAGGTATTTATATAAATGATATAATTAGTATGGTGATAATATGCAAAAGATAAAAGTAAATGGAATTTATAGACATTTTAAAGGAGATTATTATTTAGTTATTGATTTCGCTACCCATTCTGAAACAAATGAACAATATGTTGTTTATAGAGCTTTATATGGAGATAGTAAATTATATATTAGACCATATGATATGTTTGCTAGTGAAGTGGATCATAAAAAGTATCCTGATGTTAAACAAAAATATAGATTTGAGTTTCAAAAAATAGAAAGTTTAAATAAATAGGATGAAAGGAGAAAATATGTATAAAGATTTAATCGGAGAAAATGTAACAGTAATAGTTTCATCGAGAGGAGATATTGTGTATGAATATCATGGAATTTTAGATAGTGAAAGCGATGGTGAAATTAAATTATCTGATGTATCAATTAATGCGGTTTTATCAAGTTTTCAAAAAAATGTTTTTGGAAATAATATGTCTATATATGCCAATAATTTAAAAACAGTTATTTTGAATAAAAGGTATATTATTTCATGCAATAAAAACTAATTGCAATAAAATATATATTTGTAGTAAAATTATAATAGGAAGGAGTTTAATATGAATTATTTAATGATACTAGGGATAGCCCTTGTTGTTATATTACTATGTAAGTTTTTATTTCACGTAGATGGAAGTAAACTAGTAGGGTTAATCGTTAATGCGATAATAGGTTTTGCAATTCTTTGGTTAATTAATTATACAGGTCTTGTTTCAATACCAATTAATATTATAACAGCGCTAATTGTTGGTATATTTGGATTACCTGGTGTAGTAGTATTAATCATATTAGCATTAATAGGAGTTTTATAAAAAAACACATTTATGTGTTTTTTTATTAAAGACTTTTTAATATAAATTTGATACAATTTACTTGTGAAGAGGTATTTTATGAAAGGTATTATTTTGGCGGGCGGTAAAGGTACTAGACTTTATCCAAATACAATTGCAATTTCAAAACAATTATTACCAATTTATGATAAGCCAATGATTTATTATCCATTATCAGTTTTAATGTTGGCAAATATAAGAGATATATTAATTATCACAACAGCAAATGATATAAAGCAATACAAAAAATTACTTGGTAATGGAAGTAAATTGGGAATGAATTTTGAATATAAAATTCAAGAAAAACCAAGTGGAATAGCAGAAGCCTTTATTATAGGTAAAGAATTTATAGGAAATGATAATGTATGTTTGATATTGGGAGATAATATATTTTATGGCGGAGGAATTTCTTTAGCTTTAATAGAATCTTCAAAGTTAAAAGATGGTGCAATTATTTTTGGATATCATGTAAACAATCCATCATCTTTTGGTGTCGTTGAATTTGATAAAACTAAAAAAGTTATTTCAATAGAAGAAAAGCCAAATATTCCAAAATCAAATTATGCAATTCCGGGATTATATTTTTTTGATAATAATGTTACAAAGTATGTAAAAAATATAGTTCCATCAAAACGAGGAGAATTAGAAATAACTGAGATTATAAATAAATATTTAAAATCCAATAAATTAAAACTAAATATACTAGGTAGAGGTATGGCTTGGCTTGATACTGGAACTGTAGAGGGGATGAACAATGCTTCTCAATTCGTTCGTTCTGTGCAAGCCCAACAACAGAATTATATCGCTTGCATAGAGGAAGTTGCTTATAGAATGGGATTTATAAGTTTAAAAGAATTGGAAAAATTAGGTAAAGAATTAGACCAAACAGAATATGGAAAGTATATATTGTCAATTGTAAGGAGTGAAGAATAATATGAAAATATTAGTTACTGGTGGTTGTGGATTTATTGGAAGTAATTTTTTACACTATAGTATTAATAAATATAAAGAGGATGAATTTGTCTGCTTGGATTCACTAACCTATGCAGGTAATTATGACAATGTTAAAGAACTTGAGAACAAAAACAATTACAAATTTGTTCAAGGTGATATTAGGGATGCAAAATTTTTATGTGATCTTTTTAAAAAAGAAAAATTTGATATCATAATTAATTTTGCGGCAGAGTCACACGTTGACAATTCTATAAAAAATCCAAATATTTTTGTAGAAACTAATGTATTGGGGACAGTTAATTTGTTAAATGCTTGCAATATGATGAAAGATACCCATCCAATTAAGAGATATCATCAAGTATCAACAGATGAAGTGTATGGTGATCTTCCTCTTGATGAAGATAAAATAAAATTTAATGAAGATAGCTTACTAAAGCCTTCGAGCCCTTATAGTGCATCAAAAGCCTCAGCAGATTTAGAAGTTTTAGCTTATTCTAGAACCTTTAATCTTCCAGTTACAATTTCAAGATGTTCAAATAATTATGGACCATATCAATATCCCGAAAAATTAATACCTTTAGTAATAAAAAAGGCATTAAAAGATGAAAGAATCCCGGTGTATGGAAAGGGAATGAATGTAAGAGATTGGGTAAGTGTTTTTGATCATGTAAGAGGAGTAGACAAAGTGGTCAGAGAAGGAACAGCTGGTGAAATATACAATATTTCTGGTCATAGTGAAAGAACAAATATCTATGTTGTAAAATCTATATTAAGTTATTTAAATAAACCCGAATCATTAATAGAATATGTTAAAGATAGACCCGGACATGATTTAAAGTACACAATTGATTCAACAAAAATAGAAAGTGAATTAGGCTGGAAAAGCACTCTCACATTTGAAGATGGCATTAAAGAAACTATAGAGTGGTATTTAAGCAATGAAGTGTGGTTGAAAAATTTAAATAAAAGGATAAATAAAAATGAGTAGGATACTTCATATTTTTCCTGACTCGTTATTTGTTGAGGGGTATTTAGAAACAATAGAAAATGATAAAACTAATAATCATTTATTTATACTAACAGATATTGGTGCAAATACAGAGTTTTCAAATCCAAAATATAAGAAATATATTGTTGGAAAGGTAAGTACATTTAAACTATTTGATTTTATAAAACTCAGAAAAATGTTAAAATATGTAGATTATGATAAGTTAATAATACATTCGGGATATCTAAATTATTTGTTATTGGCTTTTATATTTAATAAAAAAGTTTTAAGCAAAGCAATTCTATCTTTATGGGGAGGAACAGATTCTCAAAAATTTAATGTAAAAAACAAAAGTAAAAAGTATTTTTTATTGGCTTATTTTTATAACAAGATTAGAAAAAAGATATATAAAAAAATAAAGATAATAATGTCTATTTTGCCAGAGGATTATAAAGAAATAAAGAAAACTTATAATTTGAATGCAATAAACTATCCATCTATTTATCCTTTTTCAACTTATAGTAAAGCAAAAAATATAAAGAAAAATGATATTGTTAAAGTTCAAATATGCCATTCCGGAAGTGTTGAATGCAATACTATAGATGTAATAGACAAATTAAAAAAATATAAATCAAAGAATATATTAGTATATGCAGTTTTATCTTATGGAAACGAAAAAAATATAAAAAGAATAAGGAAATATGGAAGAGAAGTTTTTAAAGATAAATTTATTTCTATCGATAAAATAATGGATTTTAAAGAATATAATGAGTATATTGCCTCGCTTGATGTATTAATAAATAATAGCGAAATTCAACATGGATTAGGTAATATAAATTTAGCATTTCTAAATGGAGTAAAAGTTTATTTAAATGAAAATGGCAGAAATAAAATAAATTATAAAAAAGAAAAACTAATCTTTAGCGATGTATGTAATATTGATAATTTAGATTTTTATAAATTTTATAAATTTTCAAAAGAAAATAAAGAAAAAAATTCAACAAATAAATATATTAAATCTTTTTTTGAAAAAGAAACAGCATTAAAGAAATGGAAAATTGTTTTTGATAAGGAAATATAGAAATATGGAAAAAATATATGTAACAAAATCATCATTACCCAAACTGAAGGAGTATGTAAATGTAATTGAAGAATTATTTGAAACCAGACAAATAACAAACAATGGTAAATTACATAATAAATTAGAGAACAAAATAAAAAAATATTTAAATAATGATAATTTTATGCTTTTTGCTAATGGACATTTAGCACTTGAAAGTGCAATTAAAGCATTAGATTTAACTGGTGAAGTAATAACAACCCCTTTTACATTTGCATCAACAACACATGCCATTATGAGAAACGGGTTAACACCTGTTTTTTGTGATATTAATTATGATGATTATACAATTGATGCCGGCAAAATCGAATCATTAATAACTGATAAAACATCAGCTATTATACCAGTACATGTTTATGGAAATATATGTGATGTTGAAAAAATTGAAAAGATAGCAAAGAAACATAGTTTAAAAGTTATTTATGATGCAGCGCATGCATTTGGAGAAATATATAAAGGAAAAAATGTTGCAAGTTTTGGAGATGCTTCAATGTTTAGTTTCCATGCAACAAAAGTTTTTAATACAATTGAAGGTGGGGGACTTGCTTACAAAGACAAAAACTTAACTTCAAAGTTAAAAACTATAAAAAATTTTGGCATAGAAGATGATACTATAAAAGAAATTGGATTTAATGCAAAGATGAATGAATTTGAAGCTGCAATGGGGTTATGTAATTTTAAACACTTAAAGACATATATAAATAAGCGTGAGAAAATATATAATATGTATTTAGATTTATTAAAAGATATAAAAGGTATTAAATTAAATAAAATAAATAACAACATTATTTCTAATTACTCATATTTTCCAATATTAATTGAGGATGAATATGGCATTACAAGGGATGAATTATTTGATATATTAAAATCTCATAATATATATGCCAGGAAATATTTTTCACCTGCAATTAATGATACAGAGTGTTATAAGAAGTTTTTAAGTAAAACTCCAATTGCACATGACATTTCAAATAAGATATTAACATTGCCCTTGTATCCAGATTTATTAAAGAAGGATGTTATTAGAATTTGTAAAATTATTAAGAATAGAGGTTAATATGAAAAAAGTATTAGTTTTTCCATGTGGAACGGAAATAGGTTTAGAAATAAATAGAGCATTAAAGTATAACAAAGACTTTCAATTAATTGGAGCATCTTCATTAGATGATCATGGAAAATATGTTTATGATAATTATTATAATAAATTACCTATGATAGATGATGATAACATAATTGATGAAATTAACAAAATAGTGGAAAAAGAAAATATTGATTTTATATATCCGGCTCATGATAGTGCAGTGTTAAAGTTTTCTAAAAACAAAAACAAATTAAAATCAAAAGTTTTGACATCCGATTTTAAAACTTGCGATATCTGCAGATCAAAGAGAAAAACATATAAATATTTTTCAAATATTATTTTGGTACCCAAGATGTATAAAAAGAGCGAAATAAAAAAAGAGTTTTTTCCTATATTTTTAAAACCGGATGTTGGCCAAGGATCAAAAGGGACTCAAATAATTAATAATTTTGAAGATTTAAATTACCATTATAAGAATAATAATCAATTATTATTAGAATATTTACCATATGAGGAATATACTGTTGATTGCTTTACTGATTTTATGGGTAAACTTGTTTATGTATCTTCAAGAAAAAGAACAAGAATATCAAACGGAATTAGTGTTGGTGCTATTGAAATATTTGATGCACAAGTAAATGAAATTGCTCAAAAGATAAATAATAATTTAAAGTTTAATGGTGCATGGTTTTTTCAACTAAAAAAGAATAAACAAGGTGAGTATTGCCTTTTAGAAATTGCTCCTCGAATTGCAGGAACTATGGAATTTCAAAGAGGGCTAGGAGTGAATTTACCATTACTAAACTTATACAATGCGTGTAATATTAGAGTTGATATTATAAAAAATAAATATAATTTGGTATTAGATAGAGCGCTTTATAGTGAGTTTAGATTTGATTATAAATATAAGTATATCTATATTGATTTAGATGATGTATTAGTTCAAAACAAAAATGTAAATTATATGTTGGTTGCATTTTTATATAAGTCATTAAATGAGAATAAAAAAATAATTTTAATAACAAGACATAAGAACGATGTTTTTAGGACATTAAATCGTTACCATATAGATATTAATATTTTTAGTGATATTATTAAAATAAAAAGCGATGAAAAAAAATCTTCTTTTATTTCGCATAATGATAGTATTTTTATAGATGATTCATTCAGGGAACGAAAAGATGTATACGCTGTTTGTAATATCCCAGTATTTGATACAAATATGGTTGATATTTTAATGTAATCATTTGACAAAAAAATTATAATATATTATAATTTCAATTGTTAAAAACGTTGAAGAAGAGGAGTAAAATATAAATATTTTATAGAGAGTTAGTGGATGGTGAAAACTAATAAATATTATATTTGAAGGTAGCTTTGGAGTTTGATATTTGAGTTTAGTAGAATATTACGTATACCTACGTTACAGGTTAGAGTATAAATTAAGGTGGTACCACGAGAAACATTCGTCCTTTGAATGTTTCTCTTTTATTTTTAAGGAGGAAATATGGAAGAATTAGATAAGAAGTATAATCATAAAAGTACTGAAGATGGTAAATATTCTAAATGGTTAAAAAAAGATTATTTTAAATGTGATGAAAAATCAAATAAGAAGCCTTTTTCAATAGTTTTACCACCGCCCAATGTAACTGGTGTTTTACATTTAGGACATGCTTGGGATGTAACTTTACAAGATATAATTATTCGTTATAAAAAAATGGAAGGATATGATACTTTATGGCTTCCTGGTATGGATCATGCTGCAATCGCAACAGAAGCAAAAGTTGTAAAAAGATTAAAAGATAACGGAATAAATAAATATGAATATGGAAGAGATAAATTTCTTGATGCTTGTTGGGATTGGACTCATGAACATGCGGATATTATAAGAAAACAGTGGGCTAAACTTGGAGTTGCTCTTGATTATTCAAAAGAAAGATTTACTCTTGATGAAGGATTAAGCGAAGCTGTAAGAAAAGTGTTTGTTGATTTCTACAATGAAGGATTGATTTATAGAGGAGAAAAAATAATAAATTGGGATCCGGTTGCTAAAACGGCATTATCTAATGAAGAAGTTATATATGGTGAAGAAGAAAGTGCTTTCTATCATATAAAGTATAAATTAGAAGATAGTGATGAGTATTTGGACATCGCAACGACTAGACCAGAAACTTTATTTGGAGATACTGCGGTTGCTGTTAACCCAGGTGATGAAAGATATAAAAAATATGTTGGTAAGAATGTAATTCTTCCACTTGTTAATAAACTAATACCTATCATTACGGATGAACATGCAGATATGGAAAAAGGAACTGGTTGTGTTAAGATAACTCCTGCTCATGATCCTAATGACTTTGAAGTTGGAAACAGACATAATTTAGAAAGAATCATTATTATGAATGATGATGCAACTATGAATGAACTAACTGGTAAATATAATGGAATGACAAGAGAAAAATGTAGAGAAGAGGTTTTAAAAGATCTTAAAGATGAAGGACTTCTTTTAGAAGTTGAACCATTAGTTCATGAAGTGGGGCATTCTGAAAGAACAGGTGTTATGGTTGAACCAATGTTAAAAAAACAATGGTTTGTTAAAATGAGACCACTAGCAGATAAAGTTTTAGAAACTCAAAAGAAAAAAGAAGAGAAAGTAAATTTTGTACCATCTAGATATGAAAAGACAATGAATCATTGGATGGAAATTACATATGATTGGTGTATATCTAGACAATTATGGTGGGGGCATAGAATACCTGCTTGGTATAAAGATGATCAAATATATGTTGGAATGAATCCTCCAGAAGGTGAAGGATGGGTTCAAGACGAAGATGTACTTGATACTTGGTTTTCAAGTGCATTATGGCCTTTCGCAACTTTGGGCTGGCCTAAAGAAACTGACTTATTAAAAAGATATTATCCAAATAATGTATTAGTAACTGGTTATGATATTATTCCTTTCTGGGTTAATAGAATGGCTTTCCAAGGTGAAAAAATATTAGGTAAAAGACCATTTGAAGATTGTTTGATTCATGGACTTATTAGAGATAAAGAGGGAAGAAAATTTTCTAAATCATTAGGAAATGGAATTGATCCATTTGATATGATAGATTTATATGGCGCAGATTCATTAAGATACTATCTTGCTACCGATGTTGCACCAGGAACAGATATGAAATTTGATGAGGAAAAGATTAAATCAACATGGAATTATATAAACAAAATTTGGAATGCATCAAGATTTGTTTTATCAAATATTAGTGATTTAAAAGAACTAAATTTTGATTCATTAAAACCAGAAGATAAATGGATTTTAACAAAGTATGAAAAATGTATTCATGAAACTAAGAAATTTATGGATAAATATGAATTTAATAATGCGGGTTCATCAATCTATGAATTTGTCTGGAGTTCATTTTGTGATAATTATATAGAAATGGCCAAGTATTCAATAGATACTACGTCTACTAAATCAACTTTATGTTTTGTATTAACCGGTATTCTAAAACTATTGCAACCATTTCTGCCATATGTAACTGATGAAATTCATTCTAAACTTCCTATTAAAGATGAAGAAGATATTATGATTTCAGAATATCAAAAATATGATAAAAAATTTATATTTGATATAGAAGAAAAAGTAATTGATGATGAAATTGAATTTATTAAGTCATTTAGAAATATAAAAGCAGAAAATAATATGACAAAAGATATTAAAGTTATGTTTGATACAACTGATGATAATTATTTAAGAGTTAAAATGTTAAAAATTAAAGACAACATTATTAATAAGCCTTTAGGAATAAAAGCATATAAAGTATTTTCTAGTAAGATAAAGGCAACAATATTCTTTGAAAAAGTTGAAACTGAAGCAGAAAAACTTGCTAAAGAAGCACAAATTAAGTTATTAACTGAATCAATTAATAGAAGAGAAAAATTATTATCTAATGAAAATTATGTTAATAAAGCTCCTCAAAATATAGTTGAAATGGATAGAAAAAAATTAGAGGAAGAAAAGGATAAGTTAAAAACATTATTAGAAGAAGCTTAATGCTTCTTTTTATTAATTGACAAAGAAGACTAAAATATGTAAAATTATATTGTAATAATAAAGGAGCGTTGGTATGAACAATTTTGTTAAGAAAAATAACGTAGTAATAGCTGATTTATTTGTATATTTTGTTATGGCAATAATGGGAATAATCGCAATAGTATTTCCGGGAATAGGTTATGAAAAACCAGCAGTATATTCTGCGATGCTATTTTTTATAATTACTTTCTTTAGCTTTGGAGGTTACTTTTTTACAAGAGACAGTAAAGTAACATATGAGTTATTGATATTTTCTTTAATTAGCATTATGACTGCGATGTATTTATTATTATATGAGCATGCAACTATGACATATGCTTTAGGATCCGGATATTTAATGTTTTCAGTATTAAGTACAATGAATAAGATATATTGGATTTATAAATTAAAAAAAGATAATAATGATTTATGGCTTTTAAGAGCAATCGCAGTAATACTTCTATTATTTATATCAATTCTTACAATTCAAAATTTTTATAGAGTAGTAAGTGAAGTTCAAACTATAATGATAGGTTATTATTTCTTGAGTTATGGACTTATATCGTTTGTCGAATTAATATTATTTGTTAATGTAAATCCCAAATCATTTAAAGAGTTTGTTGAGGGTGGATATACAAGTAATAATAAATTAAAGAAAATAACAGATTTTAATAATGATATTGATCAGTTAAATAATATAACAAAGAAAAAGAAGAAAAAAAATCACTAAAAAATAGTGATTTTTTATTTTACTTTATCATATTCTATAATGGTGAATATATTATGGAAATAATTAAAGTATCTAGTAAAAGCATATCTCAAAAAGTGGCTGGTTCAATCGCAAATGCTTTTAGAAGTGGAGAAGTAAAAATCGAAATACAAGCAATTGGCGCTGGAGCATTAAATCAAGCAATAAAAGCAATTGCAATTTCAAGAGGCTATGTAGCACCATTGGGATTTAATCTTGTGTGTATACCGGCATTTTCTGATATAATGATTAATGGTGAAGAGAAAACAGCTATTAAATTAATTGTGGAAGCTATATAGCTTCTTTTATTTTAAAAACTTGACATTTAAAATAAATAATATAATAATTATAAAGAAAGGGAGGACTAATGAATTATTTAGTAATAGTTGAGTCTCCAAGTAAAAGTAAGACAATAGAAAAATATTTGGGGAAAGATTATAGAGTATTATCAAGCAAAGGACACATTAGAGATTTATCAACTACTGGTAAGTTTGGTTTTGGTGTTGATATAGAAAATAATTTTAATCCAAATTATGTAATAATAAAAGGTAAGAATGGTTTAGTAAATGACTTAAAAAAAGAAATGAAAAAATATGATTCAGTCATTTTAGCAACCGATCCAGATAGAGAAGGAGAAGCTATTAGTTGGCATTTAAAAGATGCTCTTAATATTAAAGATGATAGATATGGTAGAGTTGTATTTAATGAAATAACAGAAGATGCTATTAAAGAAGCGTTTAAACATCCAAGAAAAATAGATGAGGATTTAGTTCATTCTCAAGAATCAAGAAGAATATTAGATAGAATTATAGGTTTTAGATTAAGTAAATTAATGCAAGCAAAGACTAGTGGTAAGTCTGCTGGTAGAGTACAAAGTGTTGCTCTTAAATTAATTGTTGATAGAGAAAGAGAAATAGATGCATTTAATCCAGAAGAGTATTGGAATATAGAAGCACTATTTAAAGATTTTAAAGCCAAATTATTTAAATATAAAAATAAAGAAATAAAAGTTACTGGAGAATCAGAAGCTGATGATATAATTTCTAGTTTATCAAACGCATTTGAAATAGAAAGTGCTGAGACAAAAGAAAAAAGTAAGGCTAGTAGATATCCTTTTACAACAAGTACTTTAACTCAAATGGCCTCTAATAGACTTGGATTTACTGCATCTAAGACAATGAAAATAGCTCAAACATTATATGAAGGAATTGATATAGGGGATGGACCAGTTGGTTTAATTTCTTATATGAGAACAGACTCAACTAGACTTTCTGATAACTTTGTAAAAGAAACATATGCATATATTTCTAAAAATTATGGCAAAGAATATGTTGGATATGTAAAGAAACCGAAGAAAAATGAAAATATTCAAGATGCTCATGAAGCTATACGACCAACAAGTATTAATAGAACTCCAGAATCAATAAAGAAGTATTTAAAGCCTGATGAATATAAATTATATAGTTTAATTTATTTAAGAGCATTATGTTCCTTAATGGCTAATGCTAAAATGAATGCAACTACTATAATACTTAATAATAATGATTATAAGTTTAAAGCAACAGGTTCTGTATTAAAATTTGATGGTTATTTAAAATTATATAATAAATATGAAGATCAAGAGGATGTAATATTACCAGATTTTAGTACTTACAAATCTAAGGTGTTAGTATCCACTGGTATTGAAAAATCAAAACATTTTACTGAACCACCTTCTAGATTTACAGAGGCATCTTTAATTAAAGAATTAGAACGTCTTGGAATAGGTAGACCAAGTACATATGCTAAAATAATAGATATATTAAAAATAAGAAATTATATAAATATTATTGATAAAAGATTTTATCCAACTGAAACCGGTATTACTATAACTGATAAACTTCAAGAGTTCTTTAGTAACATTATAAATGTAGAGTATACTGCTAATATGGAAACAGATTTAGATAAAATTGCTGAAGGAAATGAAATTTGGTATAAACTATTAGAAAGATTTTATAATGATTTTGAACCTCTTGTTGAAACAGCTATGAAAAACATGGAAAAAGAGTCTCCAAAAGGAACTGGCGAAGCTTGTCCTTTGTGTGGTAAAGAATTAGTTATAAGAAAGGGAAAGTATGGAGAATTTACTGCTTGTAGTGGATATCCAGAATGCAAATATATTAAAAAAGAAGAAAAGAAAATAGTTGAAATATGTGATTGTCCAAATTGTGGTGGTAAAATAATTGAAAAGAAGACAAAAAGGGGTAAAATATTTTATGGCTGCTCTAATTATCCTAAATGCAAACTTGCTTTTTGGGATAAACCAGTAGAAGAAAAGTGTCCTAATTGTGGTTCACTTATGGTTGAGACAAAAAAAGGAGTAGTTTGTCCAAATTGTAAATAATAAATAGGAGGGTTTTGATGAATAGAATTTATATAAACAATGAAGAAGACTTTATTAAACTATATAATTTACCAATTGGTGGGGAATATATAATAGTATTATGTAACGATCTTGATTTTAAAGGTTATGATGTAAAACCAATTGATTTAGTTGATACTAATGTTATTTTAGATGGAAATTTCCATGAAATTAAAAACTTATGTATAAGAAATCCCAAAAAGGATTATGTTGGATTATTTAATGTGTGTGATTCAATAATGGCCGTTAAAGATTTAAGATTATCAGGTAATGTAGAAGGAAATGAAAATGTTGGATTACTAGCCGGTATATTTAATGGATATATCAATAATTGTTCATTTAATGGTAATGTTATTGGTCATAAAAATGTTGGTGGATTAATCGGAAAATCAGACACAATTTTAAAAATAAGTGATTGTAAACTAGATTTAATGGCCTGTGGCGAAGATGAAAAATCTTCTGGATATATAACTGGTGTATCAAATAAACTAATTATACATTCGTGTTCTTATAATTCACCATGTCACGAATTATCTGGAATATACGATCAAATAGATATTAAACCACCAAAATCACGTAAAATATTTAAATAACTACTCATTATTTTTTAAAAATTCTCTGAGCATTTTAATTAATGCTCTTTTTTCTATCCTTGAAACATAACTCCTACTTATATGAAGTGACTTGGCTATTTCTTTTTGGGTTTGTTCATCTGTATTTAATAATCCATATCTAAGAGTTATTATCTTTTTTTCTCTCTTGTTTAAAACATTGATATATTTCTTTAATAAATTAATGTTTTCTTTTAAATAGACATCATCTATTATTTCATTACTATTTTCTTTAATAACATCTTCATATGTTATTTCATTACCATCTTTATCTAGCCCTATTGGTTCATTTAAACTAACATTATTCATATTCTTTTTATTACTTCTAAAATACATAAGTATTTCATTTTCTGCACATTTAGCAACATAAGTTGTTAATTTAACATTTTTGCTAGGTCTATAAGAATCTAACCCTTTAATTAATCCGATTGTTCCAATACTTATTAAATCATCATTGTCTTCTTTTAAATTATCATATTTTTTAACAATGTGAGCCACTAATCTAAGATTATGCTCTATAAGTTTACTTCTGGCATCTTTATTTCCTTTAAGCATCTCATTAATACAGCATTCTTCATCCTCTTTAGAAAGGGGGTCTGGGAAAACGTTTATTGAGTAGCTTGTAGTAAAAAATAAGCACTCTTTTAAAAACTTAATTATCTTTTTAAACACATAAATCACCTAATAGATTTTATGATAAAGGCCTTTAAAATATAAGCAAAATAAGCAAATGTTTTTTTATATCAAAAATTTAAAAAACACAAGAAAGTAAAAAAGTGTAAAATTAAAAAAACATAATCAAAAAACATTGACTTTTAAAATGGGCGTAGTATGATTATCATAGGAAGGTGAGGATAAATAAAATGAAAGGAAATTTGTTAGACGAAATCATCGTTGTCAAAAGAAGTGGACAAAGAGTTGATTTCAATGAAACTAAAGTAGCGTTAGCTATTAAAAAGGGTTTTGATAGTGTATATGAGAATTATGATGAGAAACAAGTTAACAGTGTTAAAGAAAAAGTTCTTGAATACATAGAAAAAAATTATAAGGATAGAAAAACAATTGGTGTAGAAGATATACAAGACGCTATAGAAGAAATGCTTAAAAAGATGAAATATGATGAAGTATATGAATCTTTTAAAGGGTATAGAGAAAGAAGAACTGCTTCTCGTGAAGCTTTTGTTGAAAAGCAACAGCACAAATTTGTAAAAGCAATTGAGTCTTTGGGACTTAAAAGTGCAGCTGAAGAAAATGCTAAAAGAGAAAATGCAAATGTTGATGGTGATGGACCAATGGGAACAATGCTTCACTTTGGATCTACTGTTTCAAAAGAATTTGCTAAAGCGTATTTAATGGATGCTAAGTATGCTAGAGCTCATGATGAAGGAGCTATTCATATTCATGACTTAGACTTCTGGGCTATGGGTACTACTACTTGTACACAAATAGACTTAAATAAGTTATTTAAAAATGGATTCTCAACAGGACATGGATTCCTAAGAACACCAAATAGTATAGGTTCTTATTCAGCACTTGCTGCAATAGCAATTCAATCAAATCAAAATGAACAACATGGTGGTCAAAGTATTCCAGCTTTTGATTATTATATGGCTCCTGGAGTACTTAAGACATTTAAAAAAGAATTTAAACAAGAAATATCTGAATTATTAGATGTTGAAGGTTTTAAAGATTTTATTAACTTTGAAAAGATGCTTGAAGTTATTAATAAGTTAGAAAGTATTGAATTTGATTTAAGTATTTTTGATAGTCTTATTTCAAATAGTAAGAGAGTAAAAGAACTATTAGAAGTTGCTTATACTAATGCAATGAATAAAACTGATAGAGCTACTTTCCAAGCAATGGAAGCATTTATTCATAATTTAAATACAATGCATTCTAGAGCAGGAGCTCAAGTACCATTTAGTTCAGTTAACTTTGGTACTGATACTTCTCCTGAAGGTAGAATG
>JAEEGL014903482.1_pt1 | contig 21913 bp, 20 predicted proteins | sample 9134231 | NCBI WGS metagenome assembly JAEEGL01 (sample SAMN16246548, study PRJNA631951) | gut metagenome | biome: gut microbiome; feature: rumen; material: fiber-attached | host: Bos | place: Iran: Karaj | collected 2018-10 | reverse complement strand
AGCTTTGCATTATGGACAAGCAGAATCCGTTGTTAAAAAATGTAAAACTATTCTGACATGAAAAAAATATTGGGCTTTATAATTGCTGTGGCACTAATTTTGCCTGCAATATCCATGGCAGAAAACGCCAATCCTGACATCCGTAGCGGAAACCGTCTGTACCGTGACGGTAAGTTTGTGGAGAGTGAGACCGAGTACCGTAAGGGTTTGCAGAAGGATAACAAGAGCGTGGAGAGCTCCTATAACTTAGGTAACGCCCTCTACGGTCAAGGCAAGTACAAGGAGGCGGCTGACGCATTTAAGAACGCATCGGTGCTTACCAAGGATAAGGAGAAACTTGCTTCAATATACCATAACATGGGTAACTCCTACTATAAGGCGGAGGATTACGGACAGAGTATTGAGGCGTATAAGAACTCTCTGAAAAATAATCCTAAGGATGAGGAGACAAGGTTCAATCTGGCCTTAGCGCAGCAGAAACTGCAACAGCAGCAACAACAACAGCAGAATCAGGACCAGAACCAGGATCAGAACCAAGACCAGCAACAGCAGCAGCAAGAGCAGCAGCAGGAGCAGAAGGAAGACCAGCAGCAGCAACAGCAAGAGCAGCAGCAGGAGCAGAAGGAAGACCAGCAGCAGCAACAACAGCAGCAACAGCAGCAGCAGAACCAAGACCAGATGGACAAGGAGACTGCCGAGCAGATACTGAACGCTTTTGCTGAGCAAGAGGAAGACACACAGGAAAAATTACAACAGAAACCTTCTCAGCGCAGTTTGGAGAAAGATTGGTGATATGAAAAGGATATTTATGGCAATATTGTGGCTCACGGCAGCCACACTCACTTGGGCGGCTGATGTTGAGTTCAGCGCCCAGGCCCCTTCATCAGTGGTGGTTGGAAACCGCTTTAGCGTTTCTTATACGGTCAATCAGGAATGTAAGGACTTTAGAGCTCCTGAAATGCCTGATTTTGAAATTCTTATGGGACCGTCAACATCGCGTAGCTCTAGTGTGAGCATCATAAACGGCAGCGTGAACAAGTCAATGACAGTTACATTCACGTTTGTGCTTATTGCAAACACACCTGGTAAATATACAATACCAGGTGCCACCGTATATGTAAAGAATGACAGATACACATCCAACGCCCTGTCTATAAACGTATTGCCAGCTGATGACGCCTCAAAACTCCAGCAGAGCCAGGACGGCAGCTCATCACAGCAGGGTGGTGGCGGCTCACTTAACAATAAGGATTCACAGTCATCACTAAGCGGTACAAACCAGATGTTTGTGCGCCAGATTGTGTCCAAGACCAAGGTGTATGAGCAGGAGGCCTTCCTTATAACCTACAAGCTCTACACAAGATACAATGTACGTGACATTGCCAACGTTAAGTTCCCTGAGTACAAAGGCTTCTACGTTCAGGATATTGACCTGGATGTGAACCGCCAGTTTGTAACTGAGCACTATAACGGCCTCAATTATAACACTATAGTTCTTAAGCAGGCGCTTCTCTATCCGCAGCATTCAGGTAAGATAGAGATAGAGAGCGGACAGCTTGACGCTGTGATAGTGGAGCGTGTCTCTAACCACTCACAGGGTATTTTTGACGGCTTCTTTGATTCCTACAGAGATGTAAAGAAGAGCCTCAAGATACCGTCTGCCACCATCGATGTCAAGCCTCTGCCAGCTGGTGCGCCTAAGAGCTTTAACGGAGCTGTAGGTAAGTTTGATATTAAGAGCAACATCAGCACTCAGGAACTTAAAGCTAATGACGCTGTGACACTTACACTTGACATTAGCGGTACAGGTAACCTGAAACTGCTCAAGAATCCAAAGATTACCTTCCCTGCAGACTTTGACGTATATGACCCTAAGGTGGACAATAACGTGAAAATCACACCTGCAGGTGCTTCTGGTACAAGACATATAGAGTATCTTGCCATTCCACGTTTTGGCGGTGATTTTGTAATTGAGAGCACAGAGTTCTCTTGGTTTGACCCTGCCGCAGAGCAGTACAAGACCCTTAAGACTCCGTTCTATAATATAAAGGTTGACGGCAGTGCTGACCAGACTCAGGTTATCACCACTGGCACAGCGTCACAGAAGGAGAGTGTACGTAACTTAGGCAGTGACATCCGCCACATACACTCAGATTCTGAGCTGAAACCTGCCGGTGACGGTTTCTTCGGCACACTTGGATTTGTGGCCGGATACCTGATTCCTATCGTGGTGTTTGTGCTTCTGCTCATTATTCTGCGTAAGCAGGCACGTGAGAATGCAAACATAGCTCTCAAGCGCACCAAGCGTGCAAGCAAGGTGGCCACAAAGCGCCTAAAGAGTGCCGCCAAGTTTATGAAGGCTGATGACAAGCCTCACTTCTATGAGGAGACAATGAAGGCCCTGTGGGGTTATCTGGGAGACAAACTCTCAATAGCCCAGTCAGAGCTTACTAAGGATAATGTGAGTGAAAAACTCGCAGCCAAGGGCGTGGATGAGGAGACTGTCAAGGAGTTCCTTGGCACTCTTCAGGATTGTGAGTTCGCCCGCTTCTCATCTGTGGCTGATGAGAGCCTCTCTATGAAGAGCATCTATAACAGAGCCTCAGATCTTATTGGAAAATTGGAGGATAAGCTATGAAACTAAAGAGTATATTTTCACTTGCTTTGGCTGTGGCGGCGTTGAGCTGCCACGCCGGTGATATGCAGAAGGCCGCCGAGTACTACAGCCAGGGTGACTATGAGCAGAGTGTGGAGGAGTACGAGTCTATTTTGGCATCGGGGTTGGAGAGCTCTACACTATATTATAACCTTGGTAATTCATATTTCAGACTTGGCAAAGTATCAAAGGCCATAATTAACTATGAACGTGCGCTAAAGGTTGACCCTACAAATGAGGATGCCCGCCATAACCTTGAGTTTGCCAAGGAGCGTACCGTGGATAAGATAGACGAGCCTGAGCAGATGTTTATCTCTCGCTGGTGGGGTAATGTCAGGAATCTGGCCTCCGCCGATGTCTGGTCTTTCTCATCCATTGCCCTTTTCTCTCTGTTTGTGATTGGTATGCTGTGCTACATATTTGCCAGAAGACTCTCTCTGAGGAAGTGCGGATTTGCCGTGTCAGTGGTGGCGCTGTTTTTCTCTGCTGTCACACTGGTGCTGGCCTATCAGCAGAACGCCATTCAGGCAGACAACACCCATGCCATTATATTTGCACCTACCGTAACCATTAAGAGCACACCAGATGTCAGCGGTACAGACCTCTTCATATTGCATGAGGGTACTAAGGTTGAGATTCTTGAGTATGTGGGCTCTTGGGCAGAGATAATGACCGAGGATGGTAGCAAGGGTTGGATAGATGTTAACGCAATAGAGATTATCTGATATGGAGCAGTTTCTACAGATTTGGTGCTCAATACTTGATACGCTTGATCAGTTTGACAAATCAATACTTTTAAGTATAAACGGCGCTCATAATGGTTTTTTTGACGCCTTTATGTTTTGGATTTCAGACAAGTGGATTTGGGTGCCTCTGTATGTATCCATTCTCTACATTATAATAAAGAACAAAAGGACTGAGACCATTTTCATTGTATTAGGTGTTGTGCTCACGGTGCTGTTCTGTGATCAGTTCTCATCATCGCTGTGCAAGCCGCTGTTTCACCGTTTCCGTCCGGCACAAGACCCTCAGATAGGTGCTCTTGTTCACACCGTATGCGGGTTTAAGTGTGACTTGTACGGCTTTATTTCATCACATGCCGCTAATACAGTAGGCGTTGCTTTGTTCTTCACGCTACTCTTCAGAAACAAGGTGTTCGGCTTCACAATATTCACGTGGGCTTTTCTTAACTGCTACTCCAGAATCTACTTGGGTGTTCACTATATGGGAGACATTCTCTGCGGAGCTATCGTAGGCGCACTGTTTGGCTGGTTGTGCTACTGGCTCCACGGCTTGATGCTTTCATGGATGCCTCAGTTCCGCTATACGCAGCACCGTACAAACAGCCGCTCAAATGTTGATTTCCCTGATGAAGCAATGCTGCCGTTCTATTGGACATACGCAGTATCACTTTTCATTATTGCTGTTTTTGCGGGGCAAAACATCTTTTTCTGTTAAAATTACCACTTTTGGGTGCTTTTATTTGCACACCTCAAAAAAAAGTGGTAAATTAGATGCACGAAACATTACAATTTAACCACTAAATCAGATAAAGTTATGGTAAAGCAATTAACATTTAATCAGTTACGTAGAATTAAGGACTATTTGCCTGATGGTAGTATGAAAGTTATTGCAGAGGAGCTTGGCATAGCTCCTGACACAGTGAGAAACTACTTTGGCGGGCAGAACTTTGATGAGGGTAAATCATGCGGTTTTCATATAGAGCAGGGGCCTGACGGCGGTATTGTTACTCTTGATGACACAAGAATACTTGATCTGGCACTTGAAATCCTCTATTTTGACGGAACGCTGAAGTTTTAATTCTAAATCCAATTGAGAGTTGAGAGTTGAGAATTGAGAGTTTTAATTTTCAACTTTCAACTTTCAATTTTTTTTGTTTTTACCCCATCCACTTCTTGAATCTCTTCATCGCTTCTTCCGTGTTCTCACGGCTGTTGAAGCCTGTAAAACGGAAGTATCCGGCTCCAAGTTTTCCAAATCCGTCACCAGGGATGCAAACCACCTCAGCATCATAGAGCAGTTCCTGGAAGAAACGCCATGAATCCTTTTTATACGGGGTCTTGACCCAGATATTTGGTGAGTTTATGCCACCGTACACGTCAAGTCCAAGTGAAGTTAGCTCCTCACGTATTATGGCGGCGTTGGTCATGTAGTAGTCAATAATCTCTTTGTACTGCTTTTGCCCCTCCTTGGTGTACATGGCCTCGGCACCTCTCTGCACCACGTATGACGTGCCGTTGTAATATGTGGTCATACGCCTGTTCCACAGTCCGTTAACACGTAGCACCTCACCATTCATTGTGTAGCCTATGATATCTTTAGGCACCACAGTGTAGGAGCATCTCAGCCCTGTGAAACCTGCAGTCTTGGAGTAGCTGCGTATCTCTATGGCGCACTTTTTGGCGCCCTTTATTTCATAAATGGAGTGGGGGATGTTATCCTCACGTATATATGCTGAGTATGCGCCGTCATAAATTATAATAGCCTTGTTTTCAAGCGCATAGTCAACCCACACCTTCAGCTGGTCCTTGGTCAGGGCAATGCCTGTAGGGTTGTTAGGGTAGCAGAGGTATATAATGTCAACCTTCTCAGCCGGCAGCTGTGGCACAAATCCGTTCTCCTCAGTGCATGGAATGTAGACAATGTTGCTCCAGATGTCATCATCGGTGAGATAGCCGGAGCGTCCGCCCATGATGGCGGCGTTCTCATACACAGGGTATACAGGGTCAGTGATGGCAATGATATTGTCACGTCCGAATATGTGGCCTATGTTACCCACGTCACTCTTGGAGCCGTCACTAATGAAAATCTCATCAGCAGAGAGATTTACGCCGCGAGTCTGGTACTCATATTTCAAAATCTTTTCAATTAGGAAACGGTAGCCGCACTCAGGGCCGTATCCGCGGAAAGTCTTAACGTCCGCCAGCTCAGCCACAGCGTTCTGCATGGCACGGATGACAGCATCGGGGAGGGGACGTGAAACATCACCCTGACCCAGGCGGATGACATCAGCCTCAGGATGTATCACCTTGTGAGCGTTAATCTTCTGCTCAATCTCATTAAAGACGTAATACTCTGGAAGTTTAAGATAGTTCTCGTTTACTAAAGCCACTGGTTGGGTTTCTATGATTTTGTGCAAAGGTAAAAAATTCGTAACTTTGTACAAAATTTAAATTTTAACAATATGAACGCGTACGTATTTCCAGGACAAGGCGCCCAGTTTGTGGGCATGGGTAAGGACCTTTATGATTCTTCCGCTGTAGCAAAAGAGATGTTTGAAAAGGCTAATGACATCCTCGGTTTCCGCATCACAGACCTTATGTTTGCAGGAACAGATGAGGATTTGCGTCAGACAAAGGTAACTCAGCCTGCCGTGTTCCTTCATTCAGTAATTCTTGCCAAGGTTCTTGGTGTAAACCCCGATATGACCGCCGGCCACTCTCTTGGTGAGTTCTCTGCACTTGTGGCAGCCGGAGCCCTCAGCTTTGAGGATGGTTTGAGCCTTGTGAGCAAGCGTGCCATGGCAATGCAGAAGGCCTGTGAGCTTCAGCCATCAACAATGGCAGCCGTACTTGGTCTTGCAGATGATGTAGTAGAGGATATATGTTCAACAATAGAGGGTGTTGTGGTTCCAGCTAACTACAACTGCCCAGGTCAGCTTGTAATTTCAGGTAGCGTAGAGGCTATAGATGAGGCTGTTGCCAAGATGGAGGAGGCTGGTGCAAAACGTGCCATTAAGCTTGCCGTTGGCGGTGCTTTCCACTCTCCGCTCATGGAGCCTGCACGTCAGGAGCTTGCCGCAGCAATAGAGGCTGCACCATTCTCTAAGCCAGTATGCCCTATATATCAGAATGTTAGCACTATAGCAGAAACAAATCCTGACACTATAAAGGCAAATCTGGTTAAGCAGCTCACATCGCCGGTTAAATGGACACAGTGTGTACGCTCAATGATAAAAGACGGTGCCACATCATTCACAGAGGTGGGTCCAGGCAGCGTGCTTCAAGGACTTGTAAAGAAGATAGCGAAAGCAGATTCCGTAGAGGGTCTGGAGATTAAAGGAGCATAAACTCTCAACTATAATGCAACCCCTGGCGGAGAGACTAAGACCTACATCGCTCGATAACTACATCGGGCAGAGACATCTTGTGGGAAAGGGGGCCGTAATCAGAAAAATGATTGAGAGCGGCTCCGTTCACTCCTTTATATTATGGGGCCCTCCCGGGGTGGGCAAGACCACACTCGCCAAGATAGTGGCTGATGCCGCAGGCCGTGGCTTCTACAGCCTCAGTGCCGTGTCATCAAGCGTCAAGGATGTGCGTGAGGTCATAGAGCGTGCAGATAAGAGCCGCTTCTTTAACGAGGCCTCACCTGTGCTCTTCATTGATGAGATCCACCGTTTTAGCAAGTCACAGCAAGACAGCCTTTTAGCGGCAGTGGAGAAGGGTATAGTGGTGCTCATAGGCGCCACCACAGAGAACCCCTCATTTGAGGTGATAACCCCTCTGCTTTCAAGATGTGCCGTCTACACGCTGAAACCGCTTGACAAGCAAGACCTTATGGAACTTGCCAGCTATGCCTTAAAGACAGACTCGGTCCTAAAGGATAAAAAGGTGGAGTTCAAGGAGTGGGAGGCTCTTCTCCAATACTCCGGCGGCGATGCCCGCAAACTGCTCAACGCACTTGAATTAATAATAGGTGTAGACAGCGCAGACCACATTATTATAACTAATGAGATGGTGGCTGAGCGCCTGCAGGAGAATCCCGCCATATATGACAAGCAGGGAGAGATGCACTATGACATCATCTCCGCCTTCATTAAAAGCGTTCGCGGTTCAGACCCCGATGCGGCGGTCTACTGGCTGGCACGCATGGTGGAGGGCGGTGAAGACCCTAAGTTCATTGCAAGAAGGCTGCTTATCCTGGCATCGGAGGATGTAGGGCTTGCCAATCCAAACGCCCTCCTGCTGGCAAACGCCTGTTTTGACGCCGTAAGTAAGATAGGCTGGCCTGAGAGCCGCATAATACTCTCAGAAACAACCATATATCTGGCCACAAGCCCTAAGAGCAACTCTGCATATCTGGCCATTGATGACGCCATAGCGGAGGTTCGCAAGAGCGGCAATCTGCTTGTGCCTCTGCATCTTAGGAATGCTCCTACACAGCTTATGCGTGACATGCAGTACGCCAAAGGGTATAAGTATCCGCATGACTTCCCTGGTCACTGGGTGGAGCAGCAGTACCTGCCAGACGAGCTTAAGGACGCGCAGTTCTATGTTCCTGCGGAAAACAGTAGAGAGAAACGTTAGTAATAACTTTCAACTTTCAACTAAATTTGTTATCTTTGTACCCCATAAATCATTAATAATATGAAAAAACTAATTGTTGCACTAATCATCGCACTCTCAGTACTAGGCCTGTACAGCTGCCAGTCATCATGTAACTGTGGCTACGCTCAAAGCGCCCCGTCAGACGTGCAAGTAGAAACCAATTTGTAACATCTTTGAGCAAAGTTAATTTTGTTTGAAAAAAGTTGTAAAAAATGTTGCATGTGCACTTAAAATAACTTAATTTTGCAACCCGTAAGCAGGAATGAATTAGATATTCCAAAAATAACTTATAAATATTTAAAACTATGATTAAAGTTGGTATTAACGGTTTTGGCCGTATCGGTCGTTTCGTTTTCCGCGCTGCTCAGAACAGAAATGACATTCAAATTGTAGGTATCAATGACCTTTGCCCAGTTGATTATTTGGCTTATATGCTGAAGTATGATACAATGCACGGTGCATTTGAGGGTACTATTGAGGCTGATGTTGAGAACAGCAAACTTATAGTAAACGGCAAGGCTATCCGTGTTACAGCTTGCAAGGATCCTAACGAACTCGCTTGGGATCAGGTAGGTGCTGAGTATGTTGTTGAGTCAACAGGTCTTTTCCTTACAAAGGAGAAAGCACAGGCTCACATCAATGCTGGTGCTAAATATGTTGTTATGTCAGCTCCTTCAAAGGATGACACCCCAATGTTTGTATGCGGTGTTAACTTTGACAAATATGTAAAGGGTACACAGTTTGTTTCTAACGCATCTTGCACAACAAACTGCTTGGCTCCTATTGCTAAGGTTCTTAACGATAAGTTCGGTATCACAGACGGTCTTATGACAACAGTTCACTCTACAACTGCTACACAGAAGACTGTTGACGGTCCATCACTTAAGGATTGGCGTGGTGGTCGTGCTGCTTCTGGCAACATTATCCCATCTTCAACAGGTGCTGCTAAGGCTGTAGGTAAAGTTATCCCTGAGCTTAACGGTAAACTTACAGGTATGTCAATGCGTGTTCCTACTCTTGACGTATCAGTTGTTGACCTTACAGTTAACCTTGCTAAGCCAGCTACATACGCTGAGATTTGCGCAGCTATGAAAGAGGCTTCTGAGGGTGAGCTTAAGGGTGTTCTTGGTTACACAGAGGATGCAGTTGTTTCATCTGACTTCCTTGGTGACACACGTACATCTATCTTTGATGCTAAGGCTGGTATAGCTCTTACAGATACATTTGTTAAGGTTGTTTCTTGGTATGACAACGAGATTGGCTACTCTAACAAAGTTCTTGAGCTTATAGCCCACATGGCTAAAGTTAACGGCTAATATTTCTCTAAGACGGTGTGTTAAAGCACCGTCTTAAAATATTGCCCTATGGTGTAATGGTAGCACATCAGATTCTGGTTCTGCTTGTCTGGGTTCGAATCCTAGTGGGGCAACAAGACATAAAAATGCGTTAGCTTTTTTAGCAACGCATTTTTTTTGAGTGTTTTTGTCGTGGTAAATGTTTTATAAGAAAAAAATATGAAGATCAATTGCAAAAAGGTCCTGCTCCTTGGTTCCGGAGCGTTAAAGATTGGACAAGCCGGAGAATTTGACTACTCCGGGTCACAAGCCTTAAAGGCGATGAGAGAGGAAGGTATTGAAACAGTTCTCATCAATCCGAACATTGCAACAATTCAGACATCACAAGGCGTAGCGGACAGAGTTTATTTTCTTCCGGTTACGCCTTATTTCGTAGAAAGAGTTATTGAAAAGGAGCGTCCAGACGGAATTCTTCTTGCATTTGGCGGTCAGACAGCGCTGAACTGCGGTACTGCACTTTACCAGACCGGTGTGCTTAAAAAGTATGGCGTACAGGTGCTTGGAACATCTGTTGAGGCTATTATGATCACTGAAGACCGTGACCTGTTTGTGAAGAAGCTGAATGAGATAGCAGTTAAGGTTCCTGTATCACAGGCTGTAGAGAGCATGAATGATGCAGTTGCCGTAGCTCACAGACTCGGATTCCCTGTAATGGTTCGTTCAGCTTACGCACTTGGCGGTCTTGGTTCTGGTGTATGCGCCAATGACAAAGAGTTCCATGACCTCTGTGAGAGCGCACTCTCATATTCAAAGCAGATATTGGTGGAGGAGAGCTTGAAGGGTTGGAAGGAGATAGAGTTTGAGGTTATCCGTGACGCTAATGACCACTGCTTCACAGTGGTTCCAATGGAGAATGTTGACCCACTTGGTATTCACACAGGTGAGAGTATCGTGGTTGCACCTATTATATCTCTCTCACAAGAGCAGATTCACCTGCTAGAGGAGATAGCAAAGAAGGTTGTACGCCATATAGGTATCGTAGGTGAGTGCAATATTCAGTATGCATTTAACGCTGAGACTAATGACTACCGTATAATTGAGATTAACGCTCGTCTGAGCCGTTCATCAGCTTTGGCTTCTAAGGCATCTGGTTATCCTCTTGCATTTGTGGCTGCAAAACTTGCTCTTGGCTACACACTTGACCAGATAGGTGAGATGGGTACTAAGAACTCAGCTTACGTAGCTCCTTCAGTTGATTACATTATTGCCAAGATTCCACGCTGGGATTTGACTAAGTTCACTGGTGTAAGCCGTGAGATTGGCTCTTCAATGAAGTCTGTGGGTGAGATTATGGCTATTGGTAAGTCATTTGAGGAGATTATGCAGAAGGGTCTTCGTATGATAGGCCAGGGCATGCACGGTTTTGTTGGTAATCAGGACATGCACTTTGATGACCTTGACAAGGCTCTGTCACACCCAACTGACCTCCGTATATTTGCCATCGCTGACGCTCTTGAAAAGGGCTACACAGTAGAGCAGATTGAGAAGCTCACCAAGATTGACCCTTGGTTCCTTGGCAAACTTGAGAATATTGTAAATTACACAAAGGTTCTTAAGCAGTACAGCAAGATTGAGGATGTTCCAGCTGATGTAATGAAAGAGGCTAAGCGTCTTGGCTTCTCTGACTTCCAGATTGCACGTTATGTTGAGAATCCTAAGGGCAACATGGAGGCTGAGATGCTGCGTGTGCGCAAGCTCCGTCTGTCACAGAATATCAAGCCTACAGTTCGTAGAATCAACACTGTGGCTTCTAAAGATCCAGAAAAGACCAACTACCTCTATATGACCTACGGCAGTGATGATAACTACACTCCTAAAAAGTCTGACGCAGAGAGCGTTGTAGTTCTTGGTTCTGGTGCATACCGCATTGGTTCATCAGTAGAGTTTGACTGGTGCAGCGTTAACGCTGTACAAACAGCCCGCAAACTTGGCTACCAGTCAGTTATGATTAACTATAACCCAGAGACAGTCTCTACAGACTACGATATGTGTGACCGCCTCTACTTTGACGAGCTCTCATTTGAGCGCGTACTTGACGTGCTCTCAATAGAGAATCCAAAGGGTGTTATAGTTTCAGTTGGTGGTCAGATACCTAATAACCTGGCTATGAAACTCTACCGTCAGGGTGCTCCTATCCTTGGAACATCTGCAGTAAGCATTGACCGTGCAGAAGACCGTCATAAATTCTCTGAGATGCTTGATATGCTCGGAGTTGACCAGCCACGCTGGCGTGAGCTTACCAGCTTTGAGGATATAGATGACTTTATTGCAGAGGTCGGTTTCCCAGTGCTGATTCGTCCTTCTTACGTACTCTCTGGTGCTGCCATGAATGTATGCTACACTAAGGAGCAGGTTCAGCAGTTCCTTACACTTGCCGCCAAGGTTTCAAAAGACCATCCGGTAGTGGTTTCATCATTCCTCCAGAACGCCAAGGAGATAGAGTTTGACGCTGTGGCTAAGGATGGTGAAATTGTAGAATACGCTATATCTGAGCACGTTGAGTTTGCCGGTGTTCACTCCGGCGATGCCACCCTTGTGTTCCCTGCACAGAAAATCTACTTTGAAACAATGCGCCGCATAAAGAAAGTTTCAAAGAAGATAGCCAAGGAGCTCAATATCACAGGTCCTTTCAATATCCAGTATCTTGCTAAGAACAATGATATCAAGGTTATTGAGTGTAACTTGCGTGCTTCTCGTTCATTCCCATTTGTATCAAAGGTTATCAAGCGTAACTTCATAGAGACCGCCACCCGCATAATGTTAGGTGCTGATTACACCAAACCTGATTCATCAGTATTTGATATAGAGCACATAGGTGTCAAGGCATCTCAGTTCTCATTCGCTCGTCTGCATAACGCAGACCCAATCCTTGGTGTTGACATGGCTTCAACAGGTGAGGTTGGCTGTATAGGTGATGACTTCAATGAGGCTCTGCTCAAGTCACTTATCTCTGTAGGCTTCAATATTCCTAAGAAGAGCATAATGGTATCTTCAGGTGAGGCTAAGAGCAAGGTTGAGCTGCTTGAGCCATGCAAGACACTGCAGGCTAACGGTTATGACATCTACGCCACAGAGGGCACATGCAAGTTCCTTGAGGAGAACGGCGTAAAGGCAACTGTTGTAGGCTGGCCGGATGAGCCTTCAGAACTCCAGATTATGGATATGATGGCAGAGAAGCGCTTTGATTTGGTAATCAACATACCTAAGAACCATACTAAGCGTGAGCTTACAAACGGTTATAAGATACGTCGTGGCGCAATAGACCACAACATACCTCTTATGACCAATGCACGCCTTGCAAGCGCCTTTATCCACGCATTCTGCTCAATGAAGCAGGAGGATATCCAGATAAAGGACTGGGCTAGCTACTTTAAGGCATAGCACGTCATGCTGAGTGCAACGACGAGGTGATATATTTATATTGTGTACAAAATTGCAATTTTAAGAGTTTTTTAAGATTGTAAATTTTGTACACAATATTTTTTTTATTATCTTTGTTCTGTCTATTGTGCAATAGTGTATTGATTTTATGCGATGTGTATTAAACTTTATTGCTGCATTGTAGTCAAACAGACGAAACAAACCTTAAAAAACACCATAATATGAAGAAACTTATTTACGCTTTAATGGCGTTGGTGGCATTCCCAATCCTGTCTTATGCCGCTCCTGGTGATTTGGTGACTAATCCTGAGAAGGCATCCGCCAAAGGTGAAATCACCCTTGTGTACACACCGCTTCCAAGTGAGTCTTGGATGAAAACACAGTCTACATACATTTACGTATGCCTTGAATTTAACGATAATGGTGAGTGGGAGAAAGAGAAGGCTCCATGGTCACAGTGTAATATGCCTATGTACAGATGGGTGCCTCAGAACAACGGCACACTCACATATTCAATCTCTGATCTTAAGAGCTACTTCAAAATCTCCGATACAGAGCTTGAAATGGTTACAGGTATGTTTGTGATTCTTAAGAATGAGGAGTTCCAGACAACTGATAAATATGTAAAACTTTATACTAAGAAGACAAAGGCTGAGAAGTTCACTGGCACCGTTACATTCTCTGTTACAGTTCCTGCTGGTACATCATCAGTTTATGTAACTGGTACATTTGGTCCAGAGGGCTCTGATGACTACTGGAAACACTGTGATCCTAAGCACCAGCTCAAGAAGATTTCTGACACCAAGTTTGAGGGCACTATAAGTGGTGTTCCTGCTGACCTTCAGTACCTCTATGTATGGGGTCCACGTAATGACCAGTCAGAGTTCCGTCTTGGTCACCGTCCACTTGGTGCTAGAAATAGAGTTAATGACATTGTAGAGTACTGGGGTGACATGACACTCACAGTTACTGTACCAAAAGGCACTCGTGAGATGTTTGTTTCAGGTACATTCAACAACTGGGGCTTCAGCCGCATGACAGATGCCGGTAACAATGTTTGGACATTCCATGTGTCTCCTAATATGCTCAAGGGTTCTGAGACTGTAGAGTATAAGTACTACTACAAGAATGACAAGGGCGCTGTAGAGCCAGGCAAGAACCGCCGTGCTACATTTGAGGGCTTCTCAGTTCAGTATGATGAGATAAAGGCTTGGAGATAAAATTACACAAACGTTTTTAATGTTAAAATATTGCCCGTTTTGTTAAAAAGCGGGCAATATTTTTTTTATTTTGTAATAATTTTGTTACATTTGTGGTTGTAAATATGTGAAAACCTTAAAAACTATAATATTAATCCTTTAAAACTTATTTATTTATGAAAAAACTTTTACTTCTTGCCGTAAGTATGTTGCTTACAAGTTCTCTGTTCGCTCAGTACTACATTGCCGGTGATGGTAGTGCTACTAACGGTTGGTGCTGCGGTTACTCTTGGAAAATTAACGGTTGCTCGCTTGATGGTTCTGGCAATTCAAAGTCTTTTAATCTTAAGCCTGGTACCTTTAACTTCAAGGTTACTGACGGAGTCTCTATATGGATGGGATACGAAAAACTGAATACATCGGCTAGTACTGCAGGAACTGTGAACTCTGGTGGTAATATTCAATTTACACTTGCTGCAGATGCTACAGTTACAGTCTCTTATGACGATGTTGCAGATCAAATTGTTATTACATCAACAACGCCTTTTGGCCCGCTGAGTATCACATCTTGGACACTTGTTGGCCCTTCTCCTTGGTTGGATGCTGATTGGGATCCTGAAGCTACTCAGAATGACCTCTCTTTTGTAGGTGGTGTTTATCAGATTACCAAATATGATGTAGAGCTTGCAGCAGATGGTGTTTATGAGTATAAGTTTGCTGCTAACCACTCTTGGGCTGTAAAGACATTCCCTGCATTGGGTAATGATAGTTTTGAGGTTGATAAAGATGGCGTTTATGACCTTTACTTTGGCCTTAACCCTGTCACAGAGGAGTGGGAGGTTCAAAAAACTCTTAAAACCACTGCAAATGAGGCTCAGGCAGATGCTCCTGAGGTTGTAGGTGTATTCAATATGATTGGCCAGCCAATTTCTGCTGAGACCCCAGGTCTTAAGATATTTGTTTACTCTGACGGTACAACAGAGAAGAAGTTTTAATTAGATATATTCTTAAAAATTAGGCGGTCTGGAAACAGACCGCCTTTTTTTGATTGTGATTTCTTTGCGTTTTCATTAAAAACTAACTATCTTTGTATAATGCAGTGCTTCAAAATAGCGGAATTCCCGTTTGCGGTTTGCTCTAAGAGAGACGTGACGGCTGTGCTTCAAAATCTTACTCCGTTTGTGTGTGATGAAGTGGAGGAGCGGAATCTGCTGTTTACAGTGACGCTTGACAGTGAGGTGAGCGGTAGCCGCACTGTGATATATCAGTCTGATGAGTTTGATTTTACCATAGGCAGGGCAGGAGAACTTTATAGCATTGAGTTCATTGATATGGGGAGCGGAGCACGCTACATTATGGAGTTTGGCTCAGATTTTAAGGCTTTCAGGTGCAATATGCCCTCTGACGCTCTTTCACCTGTGCTTGACAATATGCTTATGCTTGCCTACACATTTGCTATAAGTGGCAGTGAGGCGCTGTTAATTCACTCATCGGTGGTGGTAGTGGAGAACAAAGCTTATATGTTCCTAGGCAAGAGCGGTACGGGCAAGAGCACTCATGCGGGGCTGTGGCTGAAGAATATTGAGGGGGCGGTGCATCTTAATGATGATAACCCTGTGCTGAAGTTTAAGAATGGCAAGGCTTATGCGTGTGGCACGGCATGGAGCGGCAAGGGTAGGATTTTTAAGAATGAGATGTATGAGGTGGGTGGAATTGTAAGGCTTGCGCAGGCTCCGTATAACAGAATGGAGCGCAGGAGCGGTGCTAAGGCGTTTGCTCTTGTCTACACATCGTGTTCAAAGCTGCCTTGGAGTGAGCAGTGCATGGCCTCTGTATGCTCTACGCTTGGCAAGATTGTGGCTGTGGCGCCTGTATATTACCTGGAGTGCCTGCCAGATGACGCGGCGGCTCTTCTATCTTATAATACTATGAAATAAATTATGATAGTTCCCAATGACATTCTATTCTCTAACGTAAGAGAGTATATTAAAGCGGGCAAGGAGGTAATGGTTACCGCCAAAGGCAACAGTATGCTCCCGTTCATACGCACCGGCGATGTGGTCACGCTCTGCAAGGCTCACCGTCTGCGCACAGGCATGGTGGTTCTGGTAGAGCCGTCAGATGGCGTGTATATTCTGCATCGTATCGTTAAACTGAATGAGCAGGACATGGTTCTCTACGGCGATGGCAACCTCGGCACCAAGGAGGTTGTGCCTTACACAAGTGTGGTGGCGGTGGTGAAATCTGTGCATCGGGGTGGAAAACAGATATTCTATGGCTCATGGAACTGGAAACTCAGGAACTTTTTTTGGCCTAGAAACAAGTTTTTGAGAAAATATAGCCTTAAAATTTATAGGAAAACTCAGAAAAAGAGTTAAATTTGTATTTCAATATTAACCCAAAATTAAAAAATCATTATGGAAAAGCCGTATGTAGTGGGCATCGATATAGGTGGCCAGACCGCAAAAATCGGGCTCGTAGATGCCCGTGGTAATGTTCTTGTTCAAACTGCTATCAAGAGCAATGACACTGAAGATTACAAGGCGTTCATTAAAACTCTGTGTGACGCTGTTATTCGTCTTATTGGCAAGGAGTATTCTCTTAGTGAAATCAGGGGCATAGGTGTGGGCGCGCCTAACGCAAACTACTATAAAGGAACCATTGAGGGTGCTGTAAACCTTACATGGGGTGGCGCTAACCAGATTATTCCTTTCTCGGAGTATATGAGCAAGACTATCGGTCTGCCTGTTAAACTTACTAACGATGCTAACGCCGCCGCTCTTGGTGAGATGACATACGGTGTGGCTCGTGGTATGAAGGATTTTATAATGATTACTCTTGGAACCGGTGTTGGTTCTGGTATCATTGTGAACGGTAACCTTCTCTACGGTCATGATTCAAACGCTGGTGAGCTTGGCCACGTAACTATGGTTCGTCAGAACGGACGTCTTTGCGGTTGCGGCAAGGCTGGCTGTCTGGAGGCATACTGCTCTGCAACAGGTGTGGCTCGCACAGCTCGTGAAATGCTTGAGGCTACAGACCGTAAGAGCGTGCTGCGTAACCTGCCACCAGAGACCATCACATCAAAGGATGTGTTTGAGGCTGCTGTTGAGGGCGACGCTCTTGCAAAAGATATATTTGAGTTCACTGGCAATATGCTTGGTGCTGCTCTTGCTGACTTTGTGGTATTCTCATCACCTGAGGCTATAGTTCTCTTTGGCGGTCTTACCCGCAGTGGTGATTTGCTTATGAAACCAGTGGTTGAGAGCTTGAACAAGAACGTAATGCCTCGCTGGAAAAATAAGATTAAGGTTCTATTCTCTCAGCTCAAGGAGTCAGATGCCGCCATTCTTGGCGCCAGCGCACTGGCTTGGGAGCTTGGTAGTGAAGGGTGATATTTTTATTGTGAGCCTATGGGGGGTCGAACCCCAATCGAAGGAACCGGAATCCTTTATTCTATCCATTGAACTATAGGCCCTTAAAAATCTGAGAACTATATGTTCTCAGATTTTTTTATGTATATTGCCTGACGGCAATGAATGAATTTAAACATTATAGTAAAGTAATCCCTGCCTCTTTGCAGCGTGCCCGCATATCATCACTCCAGATGCTTGACTGGATTTCTCCTACGTGAGCGCGGTGGAGCAGGAACATGCAGAGACGTGACTGGCCAATACCGCCGCCTATTGATAGAGGCAGTGTGCCGTCCATAAGACGCTTGTGGTAGTAGAACTCCAAACGGCTCTCCTGGTTGGTGAGCTTGAGCTGGCGCAGCAGCGCCTCCTTGTTCACACGTATACCCATGCTTGAGAGCTCGAGCGCCTGGTTAAGAACTGGGTTCCAAACCATGATATCGCCGTTGAGACCCTTGAACCCAAGAGAGTTAGGTGTGGTCCAGTCATCATAGTCAGGAGCACGGCCGTCATGCTTCTCACCATTAGAGAGCTCGCCGCCGATACCCATAATGAATACGGCTCCGTATTTCTTGGCAATAAGGCTTTCACGCTCCTTGACGGTTTTGTCTGGGTAGAGGTCAAGCAGCTCCTGTGAACTGATAAAGTGAATCTCCTCAGGCAGCTGTGGCTTGATTTCAGGGAAACGCTCATAGACAGCGTACTCAGCTCTTAGCAGAGTGCTGTAGATGCGGCGCACAGTCTTCTTAAGGAACTCTATGTTGTAGTCATTCTCATCTATAACCATTTCCCAGTCCCACTGGTCAACGTATAGAGAATGTATGTTGTCAAGCTCCTCATCGGCGCGGATGGCGTTCATATCAGTGTAGAGACCGTAGTGACGCTCAATCTTGTAGTCAGCAAGCATCATGCGTTTCCACTTGGCAAGAGAGTGAACCACCTCAGCTTCAGCCTCGTTCATATCCTTGATGTGGAAAGTTACAGGACGCTCAATGCCATTAAGGTCATCATTTATACCCATGCCCTTTAATACAAACAGAGGGGCGGTTACTCTGCGCAGTCTAAGCTCCGATGCAAAGTCCTGCTGGAAAAAATCCTTTAGATATTTAATAGCAAACTCAGTCTGCTTCAAATCCAGAATTGGATCGTAATTTTTTGGAATAATTAAAGCCATATTGTATTAGTTAAAATTTGTAAGTTGAATGGAATATCTGTTACATAAATAAGCGTCTCCACCCGCGGAGACGTATAGCGGGAGGGACCCATAGGGTCACAGACCCGTATGGGAGGGCCGAAGCCCCCTCACAGAGGGGCTGAGTCTTATGATGTAACAGATATTCCATTTAATTAAGTAATTTAATTATTTCCGCCCCAAGCGCCTCTGCCTTCTCCATTGTGGAGGCCTCAGAGTAGATGCGGATGATAGGCTCAGTGTTTGACTTACGCAGATGAACCCAGCCGTCAGCAAAGTCAATCTTAACGCCGTCAATATCGTTGATGTTCTCGTTTTTGTAAATCTCCTTCACCTTTGCAAGGATGGCATCAACATCAGTGCCAGGCTGCAAATCCACGCGGTTCTTGGCAATGAAGTAGGGTGGATATGTGGCGCGTAGCTCAGATACCTTCATCTTCTTGTGTGCCAGATGGCTCAGGAAGAGAGCTATGCCCACAAGAGCGTCACGGCCGTAGTGGCTTTCAGGGTAGATGACACCGCCGTTGCCCTCGCCGCCTATAACAGCGTTAGTCTCCTTCATCTTGGTAACCACGTTAACCTCACCAACAGCAGCCGCATTGTACTCTCCGCCATGGGCAAGAGTGACATCACGCAGCGCGCGTGTGGAGCTAAGATTTGAGACAGTGTTGCCAGGAGTGTGGCTCAATACGTAATCAGCCACAGTTACAAGAGTGTACTCCTCACCGTACATGCGCCCGTCCTCACAAATCATGGCAAGACGGTCAACATCGGGGTCAACAACAAATGCTACATCATAATCGCCGCCTTTCATAAGGTTCATAATATCACCAAGGTTCTTTTCAAGCGGTTCAGGATTGTGCTGGAAATCACCAGTAGGCTCGCCGTAGAGAGTCTTAACTGTCTTAACACCAAGACGCTCAAGCAGTTTAGGCAGGATAATGCCACCCACTGAGTTCACAGTGTCAAGAGCCACCTTGAAGTTTGCGTTTTTGATAGCCTCTGCATCCACAAGTTTGAGAGAGAGCACGTTATCTATGTGGCGGTCTGTATAGTCTTTTTCTGTAACCTTGCCAAGCTCAGTAACCTCTGCAAAGGTGAACTCCTCAGCCTCTGCAATTCTGAGCACCTCCTCACCCTCGGCTTTGTTGAGGAACTCACCGTTCTCATTAAGGAGCTTCAGGGCGTTCCACTGCTTAGGGTTGTGGCTTGCTGTGAGTATTATACCGCCAGCGGCGCCCTCCATAGTAACAGCCAACTCAGTGGTTGGAGTGGTGGCCAGGCCTATGTCTGTTACGTCAAAACCCATTGATTGCAATGTCCCCACTACAAGCTTCTGAACCATTGGACCAGACATACGCGCGTCACGTCCCACAACTATTGTGTTAGAGCCGTTCTTTGATATCTTGCGTATCAGGGTGGAGTAGGCTGCTGTGAATTTTACAATGTCAACAGGGCTTAGGCCGTCACCCACGTTCCCGCCTATAGTGCCTCTTATTCCTGAAATTGATTTTATTAATGACATTATGTTAAAAGTTTTTAGTTGTTACTTACTGTGAAACTCACCACATTTACTTTCTGTGCGTAGACCTCCTTCTGCTGATTCTCCGTGCCAATGGTGGACTCTATAATCATCTCACACTCACCATCATGGCGCATGAAAGGAATTGCATCATTCCAGCCTATGCAAGGAGCGGTACCGTTCTTTGTGTATACAAAGTATTCACCCTCACGAGACTTCAGATTGTCAAATACCGGAGTCTGATCATTAGGAAGGTTATACATTATGTAACGCATGACAAGAGTCTTGCCTGTAGTGGCAACAGCCTTTTTACGGTCTCTTTTTGTTATACGCACGTATGCGCCTCTATAGGTCTTGAAATAGAAATTCTCAGGCCATGGAGCCTGCAGTGTGTCACAAAGAAGAGAGTCTGTGGATACCTGTATGTTATGGTCCTTCAGGTAATTTGAAATCACCGCCTTCTCCTCCTTTCTCTTCTTAGCGTAGGAGTTCACCTTACATGATGTAAGCAACGATGAAAGCATGAATGCTGAAATCAGCACCCCTACTATTAATATGATTTTTGACTGTTTCATTCTACTGATAATATTTTAAAGCGGTATAAGATGGGTGTTCTTGGTGGTACGCAGCCTCGGTCACCAGCTACGCCGTGAGCCAGGTTGTAGGGTAGTATGAGCTCCGCCTCATCACCCAAATGCATACCTGCAACCGCTATGTCAAGTCCTTTTTCAACCTCCCGCTTACCAACTCTGAATCTGCGGATATCTCCGTCAGTACTCTGGTAGCATATAGTGCCGTCAAGCAGTTCAAGACTGTACGCTATAGCCACATTGCTGCCTTCAGTAATCTCATCACCACTGTCAGGCCCTTCAAGTACAAGCCTTATCCAGTAGCCGTCATCAGTGCGGGTGAAGAGTTCACCATGAGTCTTTACACTGTCAAGGAAGGCGTCTATCTCCCTACGCTCATCTTCAAGACAAAGCTTGTTATAGGCAATGAGATCCTGCGCCGTCTGGTCTGTATCTTCAGTGTTTGACGGAATCTGAGGTTTAATGCGGTTACAGCTGCAAAAAACAGCCATAACCGTAACCATTACTCCAATCAGCAGGCGGCTTTGCATATAAACATTACCTGATGTTTGCAATGCTCATTATATCACCAAACACACCGGCGGCTGTTACGCTTGCGCCAGCACCGTAGCCCTTGATAATCATTGGGTCATTAAAGTAACGCTCAGTCTGAATCATTACTATGTTATTGCTACCCTCAAGATCATAGAACGGATGGCTTGCGTCAATGGCCTGCAGGCCTACAGAGCACTCGCCCTCCTTCATTGTGGCTACAAAACGGTATTTCTTATGCTCTTTCTCCAGCTCCTGACGTTTCTTCTCAAACTCCTCGTCAAGCTCTGGTATGTTCTTCCAGAAATCTTCAAGTGTGCCCTCAAAGTACTTGTCTGGCACAAAGAGGTTCTTTTTAACATCGGCCTGCTCCACAGCGTAGCCGCTCTCACGCGCCAGAATAACAAGTTTGCGTATAACGTCTGTTCCGCTAAGGTCAATTCTTGGGTCTGGCTCAGAGAAACGTGCCTCCTTGGCCATCTGAATTGATTTTGAGAAAGAGATATCCTTGCTGATGGTGTTGAATATAAAGTTGAGAGTGCCTGAAAGCACAGCCTCAATCTTTAATATGCGGTCACCACTGTTTATAAGGCTGTTCATAGTGTTAATGATAGGCAGACCAGCACCCACATTGGTCTCAAACAGATATTTGATACCTTTCTTGCGGGCGGTGTTCTTCAGGTTCTCATATATGCTGTAAGGGCCTGAAGCCGCTATCTTGTT
>JAEEGL011002516.1_pt1 | contig 21913 bp, 16 predicted proteins | sample 9134231 | NCBI WGS metagenome assembly JAEEGL01 (sample SAMN16246548, study PRJNA631951) | gut metagenome | biome: gut microbiome; feature: rumen; material: fiber-attached | host: Bos | place: Iran: Karaj | collected 2018-10 | reverse complement strand
TTCGTGACATGTTGTTCAGCACAATCATTGTCGGAATATGCTGTTCAACGGCAATAAGGTTTAGCTGTGAGACCACGAATGCCGTTTTCCCGCTGTTCTCTTCACCGCATATTGCCGTCAGTTCCCCCGGATAGTAGCCTCCTATAGCACGGTCCAAGAATCTCATTCCAGTAGTAATAGGTTTAACCACTTCTGTCGTTTCTATTATTTCACTTATGTGTTCCATCTCTTAATTTGTTAGTCTATTCGTCTGTTCGATTGCAAAATTACCACTTGTTTTTCACTCGGCAAAGTTTTTCCCGCTCGCAAGCCTTGTGAACGCGCTATTTTATTCCCAGATGATCAAATCGCGAGATAGGATAATCTTCTTGGGCTCGCCTCTCCGCCCGTCTATATAATAACTCTTCGCCATGTGGTCATCAAACTGTCCTACGAATGCCCCACGAATACGGGCGCACTTCTCATTGATGGAGTTCAGCGTAGGGTTCGTCACGTCCTCAATACTCCGCAAGGCCTTCTCAGTGAGTCCTGCAGGCCTCAATCCTGAATATATCTCCGTCAACTCCTGCCTGTAGTCAGGCAAATGTTTAAATGCGATTCCCTCAGGATGTCTTAGAAACAACAGATAAACAGCCTTCACCAGTGGTTCCATCTTGATCTCCATATTATTGTAGTCCGGCAGGATGATATGCCCATCTTTGGTAACTATCATTCTGCTGAGGCGGTCATCAGGATGAATGAGACGCTCCAGAATATACTCCGCTACACCTCTTTGCCGCAGCTTGGCAATCCGCTCACGCACTTCCTCTATCAGGTCGTCAGTAGACTCATCTTCCTCCTGAGAGTTAAAGCCCAAGTCAGCAGGCAGACTTTTTTCATCGGCGTCGCCCCAATCGTCAGCTTCGACCGACCTGCTTTCTAAATACCGGTCGTATCTTTCCTTTTCTACCGATATTTGTTTCCCTATCCTGTGAAGCTGGTCGGCCAATGACTCATTGTTCGCAGAGGACAGCGGGTAGAAGCGATTTGTCGCCTTATCTTTCCCGTCGTTTCCCCGATGGACGTTTTCAGTACGTATGAATCCATGCTTGATTCTCTTTCTGTCTTCAGGATTCTCCAGATACTGCAGCAAGAAGTCATTGCCGACGGTAATGCTCTCCAGTTCAGCATCACCCAGATACGGAGCCCGGTACCGAAGCACCTTTCGGTCTTTCAGTTTCCTCATCAGAGCAGGCAAGTAGATGACGTGAAACCCTATCATCTGACCCCATCCCTCAAGAACCTCAGGATGCGACTCAAACAGTTTCGTCAGTGCCTGGTCCTCTTCACTTGCTATATATACCAGTTCATTGGGCAACAGCTTACCTGCAAGCTCGAACTCTATTTTGTTGTCTTCGAGTTTCATCTGGTCTTGTGGCGGCAACTGCTGATAACTCGTCGTTGTTTTCTTTGCCAGTCTCTTCTCCAGCACGAAAAGTCCAATCAGCAAGGCTGCCACTGCCAAATCAATCACATTCCAAGTAGCCCGTCCCAGCGCAATCTTGTAAATGGGCTGAAACAACAATGCCAGCACACCAAACACCACTGCAGCAATCGTCTTTTGCCTGGCATAGTACAGGTATGCCATCATCCCAAAAGCAACCATCGCCACAAACCGCACCAACTGGAAATACCCATATGGCATCGGCGCGAGGCACAGCAGCATCATTGCTGCAAGGATAAGATAGACCTGTTTCATCACATCAAACTTTATATATGGTAAATCACGGCCTGCATTTTCTGCACGGCTCATAGCCAGCGCTTATCACGTCCGAACGCGATGCGCACTTCGACTCCTCCGACTGCCTAAGGATGTAGCAGTCCTCCCTGTGGTATTTCTTTCCCTTGGGCGTAATAAACACATCGCCATCTTCGGCAGCCTCGACGCTCTCATACATCGTTGCTTTAGACTTGTGCGTCATTGTGCCCAATGCGTTGATTCCCACAACTGAGCTTGCGCCAAGGATTGCCCCAACGATTCCACTTGTGAACTGTTTCCTATCCAACTTCATAACATCGTTTAATCGGTTATCACCTCTATTCTTCAATATGGGCAATCTTCTGTTTTACATCATCGTCAAGATGCCTAATCTTTTAGACATCCGATAGGGACGACAATAACACCGTCAGTTCTCCTATATGCATATTGTCCAACAGCCGTTAATACCATCTTAAAAGACGGATTCTTCATCCTTGTCGTATCTATCTTTTTTTCTAATGCATTGAGATTGGCTGCACCTTCTTCAATACGCGTGTCACCACCAAGTTTAATCTCTATCAAACCATAGTTACCATTCCTCAAATGAACGACAGCATCACATTCCAGTCCATTCTTATCCCTATAATGGAAAACTTCCCCGTCATTAGCCTCGGCATATACACGCAAATCACGGACACAGAGAGTTTCGAAAAGCAACCCCATAGTCTCCAAGTCGTTAAGCAAATCATTAGGTCCAAGCCCCAATGCTGCTATGGCCAAGGATGGATCTACAAAGTATCTCGTGTCACTCGTTCTTATAGCAGTCTTTGAACGCAGATTCGGGTTCCATGCTTTCATGTCTTCAATGACAAAAATCTTATTCAGGGCCTTTAAGTAGGATGCCACCGTTTCATCGCTCAGGTTTTCCGGCTCATTCGTCTTCATGTCCTCGACAATGGTTGGAATACCAGCCATAGCCCCCTGCAACCTTGCATAGGAACGTAATAAACTTTTTGCCCTATGTTCATTTCTCTCCACGCCGTCAACCCTCGAAATGTCAGAACGCGTGATGGCTTCGAAATACTCCGTCGCTTGTCTCAATGCGGCCTTCTTAGTCTTTTTGTTCAATGACTTCGGCCATCCCCCACGGCAGATAGCATATGCGATATCCTCCATCGTCAGTGAACTTTCTCCGTCAATCTCGTCTGGATGGGAGAAAAGTTCACCAAGGCTAACATCTCCAGAGGATTCCTCAGATTCCCAAAGGGTCATTGGGCGCATCGTGAGAAATGCAAACCGACCAGCACCGCTATGCTTTATCTTAGAGTCATCTGCAGGAACTGCAGAACCAGTTAACATGAAAAGTCCGTCTTCCTTCCTATGGTCTGTCTCAAAACGGACTGCATCCCAAATTTGAGGAGCAATCTGCCACTCGTCGATAAGTCGGGGATTTTCACCTTGCAACAAGCGTTTCACATTTGTTTCTGCCAATTGCAAGTTCTGCCGCATGTTGTCCGGATTATCCATATAAAGAATGCTTTTAGCTTGCTGCTCTGCAGTAGTTGTCTTTCCGCATGCTTTGGGGCCCTCAATCAGAACGGCTCCCATAGCATCCAGTTTGTCTTCTAACAGAGCATCTACGATTCTCTTCTTATAATCATTCTTGTCAGCCATAAATCATGCGTTTTGCTAATTTCGAGCAAAGGTAATAATAATTCTTCAAAAGCGCCTGATTCTTTAACTTTATTTGGCTATTTGGCGCATTTTCGTTTGGTTGTTTGGCGCATTTCCGTTTGGTTATTTGGCGCATTTCCGTTTGGTTATTTGGCGCATTTGGAAGTAAGAGTATGCGCCAATGACTGCCCCAACGATTCCACTTGTGAACTGATTCCTATCCAACTTCATACTGACTCATAATCGTTTGTCACCTCCAATCATCAATACTTGCATGCGATTCCACTTCATTCTCAATTTCATCAGGAAGAGCAGGAAAGAAATCATAACCAGTTATCCGTTCCACCTCATCCACCGTATTGACGTATTGATCTTTCTTCTTTGTCCCAGCATTGTTCTTTACAACAAAACCAATGGCTTTGGGGCCTCCAAAAACCTAATAACATAATAGCAGTATTCAACACTATAGCAATTAACTTAATGTGTTCGTTAGATAAAAGATTCTTTGTTAATTCCATTCCACATACCTTTGATTCATTTTACTAAATAGAATTATATTCGTTAAGTTGAAGCCCTACTGATTCTGAAACTCTATACATAGGTCTCTGCTTAATTTCCATATACATTTTGCCAATATACATACCTATTAATCCAACACCCATTGTTAATATTCCTCCTATAAACCATAGAGACAGCATAAGTGATGCCCATCCTGCAATTACATGTCCAGTTATAAATGAAACAAAAACGTAAACAAGCATCAAGCAAGCAATCAACATCATTATCACTCCCCCCCAAAATATATGTTCAAGTGGCTTGGTTGTAAATGATGTTATCCCGTCTATAGCCAAGTGAATTTGTTTGCCTATAGTATATTTGCTTTCCCCTTTGGTTCTTGGCGACAATGTGTCGTCGACTATTTCAATATCATATCCCATCAGTGGTATTAAACCGCGTAGAAAGACATTTCTTTCAGGAAAAGAAGCAAGAGTGCCTAGTGCTTTTCTCGATAATAAACGGAAATCAGCATGGTTCTTTATGGTCTTTACTCCGAGGTATGATTGAACATCATAGAATAAAGAAGCCGTTCCACGTTTGTACCAAGGATCTATAGCCCTATTATTTTTTACGCCACACACAACATCGGCACCATTAAGATATTTATCAACCATCAGCTCAATAGCATTAATATCATCCTGCAAATCCGAATCTATAGTAATGACAGCATCAGCAATATTTAGACAATACATCATCCCTGCCATAATTGAAGATTGATGACCGACATTACTTGCTAAATTCAGTCCACATATACATGGATATATCGAATTGGCTTTGATGATTTCGTCCCATGTATGATCGGTGCTGCCATCGTTTACAAACAAGACAACGCTATCGCCAGAAATCTTACCTTTTGCTGTAAGATAGTCAATTACACCGCTGAGTTTGAATGAAGAATCTGCGATTAGCATTTCTTCATTGTAACAAGGTGATACTATTACAAGTCTTATGTTACCTGAATATTTCATTGATGTATTCTGTATATGTCCCAAATGTATAACCATTATTCTTTGCAAAAGCAATTACCTGCTTTAATCTTTGTTCCATCTCTTTTCCAGATTTCCTTCTTTTGAAGTATGGGATTTTAAACTCAGGATGGTCATTTAACGGATAGAACTCCCAAGGATGGAGATACGTGTTAAACCCTTTGTCATGGTCTACAATTCTCTTCATCAGCCAAAGATACACAAATATAGGATAATGGTGTAACGCCAGCCAAAACATGGGGAGTCTAAAAAAAGGCGAAACTGACGATGGTATTTGTACTACGCCATTTTCAATCCAAGGAGTTCTTGATGACGTTAAATGCGAATAATGACCAGGGATGAGCGTCGGATTCAGCGACGCATTATATCTATAGCCGCAATCAGCCAGTTCATTATTGTCAACGACAAACATTCTTGGCTGTCTATAGCCATTTATCAGAACTCCGAGTTTGTCTTCAATTATACTTTTCGATTGTCTGACATCTTCTTTTTGGGGCTCCCAATGATCACAGCCATGAGATGCTATTTCATGTCCCCCTCTCTGAATTCGTCTCACTAAGTCAGTTGCATTCAGTACGAAGTTAGAAGTACAGAAGAATGTTGCCTTAACAGATTCATCTTCAAGGATTCGAAGTATGCATTCAATGCCATATTTAGACACGGGCATTCCTTCACTTATGGTGTCGTATGCAACACCATATTCACGCGGAACGTCAAATTCTTCTGTATCAAAACTTAAGCAAATCATTGTTCTAGACTATTATATGATTCTAAAAGAACAAACTTATTCTTCTTTTGGAAGTAGGGCAGATAAATTCTCTCCAGCCAAATAACATCATTTGAGAAGTAAGAAAGCATAAGAAAAGAAGAGGGAAGTGGAGCAATCTCTATCGTTTCATCAACTTTACATGACATAACATACTTGTCTCTTTCACGTGCTTTCTTTGAAAAATCAATGCTTTGAGGCACTTGAAATAAAAGAGACATTTGAGAAACTGCAACTATAAAGGCAAACAATATCATGATGTGTCTTGTATAATAGTATCTGTACAACACTGAGTTATATAAATGATTCAAGCCAAACAGAACCAATAATGCTAATATTACTTCTGCCACAAAATATACTCTTAATGGCCCAGAATCATGAAAACAAATATACATGACAATGCTGTCTATAACAAAAGCACTTCCGAATACTCCTAATGCTTTAAAAACACGATTCTTTTTAAATGAATATCTATTTGACCATTGAGCAACAATGGGCAACAGGAAGAATGTATTCAGCAAAAATGGGCTCATTTCTGTTATTCGATAGAATACAGATTCGAGCAAGCCCATATGAACATCAGCGTCTTTGGACAAAGCCTCATCTTCCAAGCGTATGTAATTTCCAGGCGCTGCCACATTCAATACAACAAATGTTCCAATGAGAAGCCAGATAAATAAAGTGTTTTTGTTTGCTGATTTTTCATAAAGGATATCATGTATGATGACACCAGAGACCGCATATATGATAATAGTTAATTTACTGCCTCCAATAAGAAATGAGCACAGTATAATAAGAAACCATTTCATATAAGTGGATTCTTTGTCTACGTTGTGATAAAATGAGAAAAATATAATTAGAATGGACATTTCTGATATATACGTAATATTAGCGCATATCCAGAAACGTATTTCCGAATTGCCTTTTGTACACAAATACAAGAAGGATATGAAATACAAAGTATAGGCCACCCCCTTCTTGACAGACAAATCCGTATAAGTCCTCAAAAAGTAAAATAACGAAATGAACAATAATAAAAGAGAAAACATATTACCATAAAATGGAATATGAGAACTATGAAACGCATGGGGCAGAGAAGCTAGGAATGTGTGGGTATATGAACCTTCCCAGTTAAAGTAATAGAAAAGTTGATTACCCCAAAATCCATTAACCCTGACATTAGTTCCAAACCAATAGTCATCACAAGCATATACATTATTATAAGCAACTGGCAGATACCAGCATAGGAACACTACACCTACAATGATTATTGCAATATCAACTATCTTTTTTGTCATATTCTTCCATAAATGATAAAAGGATGTCACAGGACTAGCCTATGGCATCCTAATAAATCAGTTCATTCTACTGGAGTAGTGTGAGCGATGAGAGCTGTGTGAACGATGCGATTGATGGCTGTTCACTTGAACTTGTCCGCTCATAGGCTGCTCCAGAATAAGAGCCTGTCCCTGCTTTGTGATAGATACCACATCATTACTTGTAACCTTTGCAATTAAGTCTTTGCTAAGGTTTGAAGCAAATGTGGTACCTGTTATAACAGCAGAAACCAAAAGAAATAGTACTCTTTTCATTTAACCTACATTTTTAATTTGGTAAAACATTAAGTAAACTATCTCAGACACAGGCCGAAACCGTGATGTCTTCCAAATTAGGTTTGATGTGTTTACTGTGATGTTCAGTATTTGAGGCAAAAAGACCTCCACATCTCTCTCGCAACTTACATCCATCACATTCAGGAAGGTATTCATCTTTCCAATCTGAAATAGACGGAATTGCAAACTCCCTCATTTCTGGAGAAAGCACACATAACTGGGCATTAAATATGAAAGTACGAATGCCGCGATTAGCAAGCAACAAGACTGCCTGTTTCAGTTCTTCGTTGTAATCGTACGGATCAATCCACAACTCATCCAGATTAATATATGCATTCCCCGTTGTTTCCATTTGCATGAACGCCACTTGGCTTACAAATGGGAAATTGTGATATATGTAATCTGCTAATTGTGGTAAACGTTTGTATGTTAGTTTGTGTATTACTACACGCAAACCTATTCGCTGGTTGAATAATGCCAGATTGTATAATCCTTGCACTGTCTTGTAGAAGGTCTTAGCACCTACAATGGAATTGTGTTCATCTGCAATGTCAGAAAAGATGGGAACATCTATCTGCAAATCATGATGTTTGCACATGGCCAACTTCATCGCAAAAGACTTGTCTGCAAACTTTACTCCATTTGTCAGCAAGCTAATAGCAGCTTTGGGTTGATATTTCTGAATTTGCCGTATAAGGAGAAACAATTCATCTCCAATCATCGTGGGTTCACCTCCAGTAATGCCAATTTCACATGTATTCTTGTCCATCAAAGAAATGAGCTTCAAGTTGAATGGAGTCTTATCTGTTTCCTTTTCAATTGGCGGCTGAGGACACATGATACAACGGTGATTGCATCGCTCAGTAGCAAAGATTGCATTGTGCAATGAGTTTATTTCATATAGAAAGATAATCTCGCCTTTATTAGAAATTAACACAACATCGCCTTCACGGAATTCACATAGCACTTGCTTGTCTACAACACAGGCTTTACTAGTTCCAAATATTTGATTACTAGTAATGACTGCTTCATATCCAGAGGGAATGTCGGTTTGATCACCTACTACAAGAATATAATCCTTGCGGCTAAAGATATTCCTTTTCTTTAATGTTATGCGGCCAAGAATGTCTTCTTCAATATTTATTGGAGTTCCAGTAATCTGTTTCATCGTCAATCAATTTAACCATGACCAAAATATTCTGTTTAGATCGGGATCATTCTTCTTTAGTAACTCGAACAGATAGTGCATAATAGCAGTATTCTTTTTGCACATGTCACTCGTGGGGCGATGACCGACAATGTCACCTTGTTCTGAATAGTTCCGAACAGGATCGGCGCCACAATAGGGCTGGAACACACATTCGGAACACATAGGCAGGCATTCTGTACATGCATTCTCTATAATATGATGTAGTTTTTCCCCATTAAACATTGACTGATAGTCATCTTCATTGACGTTACCCAACTTGAAATAGTAGTTCTTGAATCTTGCAAGCATTCTTCCTTCATCTGCCACATATACGTTGCCATCCCAATCGTAAATGACTCCTGCTATCCCCACACCTGCCGGTGATTGCAAATCCACAAAACCTGTTGCGTACGGGGTTAATATTCGTTTCAACAGCAGAGCGGCATAACCTTCAACGAAGAATAGCCCCTTTTTATTTAGCTCTATGATATAGTCAAGACCCTCTTTGAAGTTTTCTATAAAATCCTCTACCGGATAGGCAATCTTGTCCTTATATTGTTTGGCGAATCCATAAGGATTTAGAGCGCGGAAAAATATATTATTGAATCCCATCCTAACATATTCATCAACTATATCTTTGAAACGTCCAAGACTATGTTTTGATGTTGTCATCAAAGCTGAAACACTGTGTGGACCGCAAATCTCGCGGATCATGTTGATGTTTTCTTCAAACTTCTCATGTGTATGAGTTGTATTTTGTAATGGACGGTTTATGTTATGTAAATCCTTGGGGCCATCAAGAGACGTAGAAATGTAACATCTATGCTTTTTCAAATACTTTACGTCTTCTGGTCTTAGCAATGTCACATTGGTGCAAATGACGAAACTGAGATCCTTCTTCTTAAAAAGGTTCTGCCATTCTGCCTCTTCAATCATATACTTCACCATGTCTAAGTATGTTGACGGGTCTCCACCTTGAAACTCTATCTTAATATAAGGAGAAGGAGATTGGAAGATGGATTTGATGACTTTCATTGCTGTTTGCTTCGTCATATCTGCCTCATGATCATCAATATTCTTTCGAGCTACCTGACAATATATACAGCTTGAATTGCAACGCAATGTGGGAACCACCATATGCAGACTCGTAAAATCACGCAGAGTACTTTTCTTTGTTCTGAACTTTGTTGCCAGCATATTCACCACATCTTCCACCTTATCTGTTGTTGCAATCTGTTTTGACGCAATATCTTGGAATAGAGTTGATTTTGTATCAAGCTCTTTGTTGAAAAATTTTACAAAATCCTCGTTTTTCAGAAATATATATTCGCCAACATCGTTTGTAAGCAAATACTCCGAATCATTAAAACGAGAGAATCGGAATGGCAATAGTTTGTAATTTGACATAAACCTTAACGAGCTGAATAGTGGGAGCTATGTGATGAGTGTGATTGGTGAGATTGATGAGTGCCAGAATAATGGGAAGTATGGTCGCTAGAATAATGGGAAGAATGGTTACTATGGGAATAATGATTACTAGAATAATGAGAAAGGTGTGTCCCAGAATAATGTGATGAATGGTTCTGAGAGCTATGAGAGTAGTGTGTCCCTGAATAATGGGAGGAATGAGTACCGGAATTAGTAATCGAATCAACTAATTCCGAATAATGAGTAGGCTCAGACATTAGATTATCTTCCTCATCAGGATTCTCAGACGAACAACTACATAATAGCCCAAACATTTGGAACGGCCTTAATATCAGTTTGTCAGAGCTTTGCTCCTCGATCCTTTTTTCATCAGCCTTTTTACCTATGCTAAAGAAAGACAAGCAAAGAATTGCAAAACCAATAACAGGATATAATAACTTTTTCATACGACTATTTATTTACGGGTTTAAATGCTTCTTCTACTATTAAATCACGGATATTGCCGAATTGCTGATTCGTGTTATAGCGAACCTGCTGGTCTATAAGTTCATTACAAAACTGCTTGACAACAATATCTGTAACAGCATTGCCTTCCTTGGATTCAAAGACGACTTCTACATTATTGCCCATCGATTGTTGATGGATGTAAAAGCGGTCAGTAAACTTGTAACACGCCGCAACGAGAGATTCTTTAGCGTATAACGACATATCTACAACGACCTGAAATTTGTCGTTGTCAATTTCATTAACAGGGATTTTTATGTTACTCATTGTTATAGTATTTTATATTCTTTTTCAGTTCCATAAATTCATATCCACATTGGACTCTATGCTATCCTTCAATTCATCAGGAAGGGTGGGAAAGAAATCTATGCCTGTAATACGTTCCACCTGGTCAATAGAGTTATAATACAGATCTCGTTTTCTATTCCCATCAGTATTCCTAACTATTACACCTAAACCCTTGGGGATACCATTCAAGCAGAGCACGACTTTGAAAAATGCCTCTGGTACAAAGACGTCGTTAACGCCAATTGTTTCATGTTCTCGATTCAAGAAAACCGGGCCACACACTATGTATATGTCGCCATATCGCCTTGCCCACCTACGACAATCGCTTTCCAAACTGTTCCACAAGCCGCTGTTTAGGTTGGCATTTTGGGGGCAAACATTAACAAGGCTGAATGATTCGTACATTGCGGTCTCATTCCATTTGTTGTCACCAGCAGGACACATATGTCCACGTGACCAGCCACTTCCACGATAGTCATCTATAGTGGCACGTGGACTAGAAACACTTTCTTCTTCGTAGTAGTTGCTCATACGCATGTATGGGCCATCTGTGTGCTCTGCCGTCAGATGCCAGGCCACCCAGTTGGGTATCTTTGTGTCTTTATTATAAGAAACGATATAGGATGACTTTCGAATAATCTGCTCCGATATGCCATCCAAAGGTCTAGGCATACAAATCCAGACGACAGAATCTGGCATTTCATAAGGAAGGCTCGCTTCATGAATATTTTCATATTTTGTATCTACAAGTTCTGTGGTCGGTTCTGCATGTTGAATTTCTTCCTGAGCATATGATTTGTGATGTAAGCATGCGCGTATAGAAAGGGATACAGTAAGTCCAATCACAACAAAGGCAAGAAAAGCTATGCAGAAAATGAACACACCACTAAAATGTGTACGTTTCTTTCTATGCCTATTAGGGATGGGGTCTATACTGTACGTCATTCTATGTTTAGGTACTTACTGTTAGAATCCGCTGATGTCGATATCATTATTAGGATCATCATCGTTGAGTAAGGCTATTTCGTCGAGCCACTCTTCTTCAGCCGAAGATATTTCACTATTTACTTCTGCAATTGTTTTACAAAGGTTGTAGAGAATACGCCTGTATAGCTGTTCCAATTCAGGAGCTTTTTTCTCAAATATAGTTGGCAAATATAAGGAATATTTTGAGCCCAACTGCTCAGAGCACTCACTGAGATAGGGAACGAGGTCAATGAGGGAAAGAGTTGCAGAACTAACCGATTCTAATTGTCTGTAGGTTATAATCTTGTTGTCACCAATGAACTTGTCCAATAAAACCATTAAGGCGATGCCTTCTGGTGCTGTAAATGTGGTTGGGTGGTTTAATCCGTCATAACATCTTAACACATCAATGAGTAGGCAGAATTTTACATTATCTGTATGATTATGATTAAGCCTATAAGCTACTGCATTGCGAATTGTTGTATTGGATAGTTTTACTTCATAGAATCTAAGCAGCAATTCTACAGCCCTGCTCACCTTAAAGAAATAATCCTCTGAGATATCTAACTGCAACAAATTTGTAGTGAAGTCTGTATCAGCCTTATCCACTATCTCTTTGTAATGAGCGTATTGTTCGTATAATTGATTAAACTTATCCATATCAATCTAATATTACTTCATCTATCGTTAAATTCTGAACTCTCAGTCCGATTATCTTATAAACAGAGACGATGTTTTCGGAAATCGGGGTGGTATTGAAATGCTGAGGGTAAGTTGCATTCCATGCGTGCAGTTCTTCTGCATCGGTATGAATAAACAGAAAACGAGCTTGTGGTTTTATTAAAGCAGTTCTCCGAATCTGACAGAATGGCGCAGACTTAGCATCCAATATCGGTAACAAGTTCTTTGCTGAAGCGTATTCTTTGTCAAGGTATGGATAATCCATCGTTCCAAAGATATGGCGGAACGCGGTGAATTCATTTAGTAGAGCCTTGATGTTAACAAGTACATTCTGCTTCAGTTTACGTTTGTAAGCAATAATGGCCTCATCATTCAACTGGAATCCCTTGAAGTACTCATATAAGTGCATGTCTCGGGTTATTTTGTCTTTATTATCCTCAAAGTATTTATTGAGTTGGTCATTGGACAGCAATGGAATAAAAGGATCTTTGACCAAAGGTTCCATCACATCAAGCCCCTTCTGCTCCTCTTTATACCAGGTAGCAAGATTACCGATATAGGCTTTAATGCCTTGATAAGTCTTGTCGATAGATGCCTTTAAGGTCAGCAGTTTGTCAATAACCATTCCAGCAACGTGCATCTTCATTTTCTCTTCTTTAGCCTGATTCTGCAAGTTGCGCATCCTTTCAGACAACTCTAAAGTCATTTCCTCGTATTCTATTTCCATCCTGCGGCGTTGGCTGCCTGCCCACCACCAATAGAATATCAAAAGTATGGTCACAACGCCAAATATTCCAATCAAAATATAGCACCAGTCGTTTTGAAGCCAATCCGTAAAGTTATCAAAGAATGACGATACAACGCCCCATATGACGGCTATAATCACGCCCGCCCCAATCATGTATAGCTTTGTTTTCCATGTTTTAGAATCGTGTTCACGAAGAGCATTCCCTCGCTCTATTTCATTGATATTGTCACGTTTCTTCTTTAAATCTCTGATTCTTTCGTCCAATACGCCCATGTGACCTTCCATTATTTCTGTTCGCATAGACTGCTTACCCAACGTCTGCATGAGCATCTCATAGTCCATCTTCACCTTGGCATCCTCTTCTTGCATCTTCTTTAGGAGGACTTGTTCCTCGTCCACAAGATTTCTGATGATAATTGTTCTAATGACTGCATCGTTCATATTGAACTGAACCGTCTGTTTTGTACCCTTACTACCACTACTCACCGCAATCTTCAGATCGTTTTGATAGCTAACTTCTGTAACGATACAGGCCATTCGGTTCAATTCCGGGTCACTGATATAAGAATAAGGTATAAAGCAATATCCTTTGTCGCCAAAATGTTCTCCCCAAGAGTTACGTACCAAGAAAAATTTGGTGTCATCTGAATAGCCCACAACGACCATTGCATGATAACCAAAATCCGCCGATTCGATTTCTTCTTCGGTCGGGCGTTTTACAAATCCTGATATGGCGTTGAAGGAGTCGAATATCTTCAATGATATGGCAACAGGATAGCCTTCCTGAATGGCCGACTTGATGTCATTCTCTGTAATGTTGACATTTAGAGCTTTAGTAATACGCCGTTGTTCTCCATCAATATAAGCTTCATCTGAAGGAACATCACTCAACAAACGTGTGTATGGGTGCAATGCTTCTGTGCAAAAACCTTGTTCACCGATACTAGCAATGACATCTTGGAAACTACTTCCGCTATCTTCAAGTTCTTTGCCTTCAAGATGACGTACATTGTAATATACAAACGATTCGGAGAGGTCTACTTCCTCGTTTGTGTTGCGTTTTAGAATATACTCGTATATCGAAGAAATGGCAAATACGGTACATGCTCCTATCTGGCCCTGATCTTTTACTTTGGTAAAGAATTCCTTCAAATTGACGCTCTTTTCTTTGATTGGCTTGGCTTCGTAGGTCTCATTAAACTTTAATTCTTCGTGCTTGATGTCGAAATGGTATTCATTGCCATCTATGACAAAGCCCTTCTCCGTAAGACGTTTTCTACTATCTTTTGCATCTTGAGTCATCGTGCCAATTTCATCCAGTTCCTTGCTCTTTTCTCGAATATAGTTGGTCGATTGACGGATTTCGCTACGAAGCTTTTGCAATTTCTCTATAGGAAGAGACACATGCCCATCCTCGTCAGCACACAAATCACCAAGCGGGCCATAGATGATGGTATTCTCTTCGTCTGGGTCTTCTGATGGTATTTTGGAAACGCATGCATTATTGGCCTCAATGAAACAATTGGCAACTTCCTCATCAAAATTGTCAATCGTCAACTGCTTGTCTGCAAACAGATTTCCTTTCAAGAAAGCATCATCATAGCCCAACACCATAGCCAGAACACCTTGCTTCTCTGGCAGAGTATACTGTGGGTCTAATATGTAAGATGCTAAGTCATCAGAAACCTCCTTAAACTTATCGTTCAATGGTTCCGCAGTTTGTGCTATAATTGTCTCTTGCGAAGTATTCTTTCGCCATAACGGAGTAATGGATTGTTCATAGAAATCAGAGAAGAAGTTCTTATGCTTTGTCAGACATGCATTGGCAATAACAGCCACTTTGTTAAGGTCGACCTCTTCTGCGGTAACGTCTTCACGCTCCATAATTCTCAGATATGCCCGACGCAACAGATAGTTTTCGAAATAATACTTGTCGAGATTCATCACCGACAAACCAAGTGCGGTGGCTAAATGTTCTCTATCGAAGATACCTGCCTGAGTAAATACGGTATTGTATTTCTCAACGCATATTAAAGCCATTTCACCCAATATGCGAAGGAACGAGTCCTGATCAAGATTCAATGCATACCCATCGCTATTGGTGTTTTGCACGACAACGATCTGCTCCAGGGTATTCTGCTCCAATTTCAAGTCAGCAAGCTTCTTCAACACCTCCTTCTGAACAGTTTTCTTCTTTGCCTCCTCGTCTGCCGTGATATTACGGAATTCCTCAGGAGAGACAATGCTGCCAAGATTCTCACATAGTCCGACTACCATAATGGTATATCGAGATTGTATGTTACTTGTAGCTCCTATAATACGGATTGCTTCTTCACATGCTTTGACATCATACAGGGGTACAACGAGAGACAACAGCAGACTATTACTATCACCGGGATTGTTGATAGTGACAGTACTCTGATGGAGCTTTTGGAAGAAATGCTGCATTTCTAAGACTCTGTCAACTCCTGTAAGCGTTTCTATTTCATCCAATTTGGTGTTATACACATCCATCATGGTAGAGACAAAATCAAAAGAGTTGCTCACATCTCTGACAGCTTTTTTGATTCCAGTCTTCCCATCCTCGAATGACCAAGTCATAGAGGTGAAGTATGAAGAAGCATCAGCTTCCCCATACTTCAGTATGTACTTGCCAAGACGAGCTGTATACAGCTTCAAATTCTGGCCGATGAGTATCGTAGCAGTATGTCTCATAAGCACTTTAGCTGCATGAACTTATTCTAAGGTCTCAATAAATCTTAATTCTTTCTCCATGAGTTCTGCAATCTGCTCGTTTCCTCTTGCCAGCAACTCATCGTTGTCCATAAATAATTGTGAATACTTCTCACGATAGTTTGCTTTGACATCAGCCCGCAGTTCCCTTATAGCATCCTGACCATGATCCTTATGCCAAGTAGTTATAAATTCCTTGAATTGTGGACGAAGAGTAAAGATGTCGGAAACAAAGGCGTTGAATGCATCGTTACGATAGGTCGCTAACTCTACCCAGTAACCGAGCAATGCCTTACCCGTCTTCTTATTCTTTACATAATATTTGCCGTTTTCATTCTTTATCAGTCCAAATACAATACCTCGTACCCATAATTCAACGTCTCTTGATCCATCATCCTTAACAGGCTCTAATGAGAAGTTCTCCTTCATCATCCGATTGTATACATTAAAATCGAAATGAGAGAAGATGGTGCAATTCTTATACTTCTGTCGATAACTTTCAAGAGAACCGATGAAGTATGCAGGAACTGGACCCATTTGGTTGTATATGATAATACGATCATCCAAACCAAGACGGGTGAAATTTATTTTTTCTCCACCAGCAAGACTCTCTAATCTGTTATTCTCTTTCAACAGAGTAGAATTCATTGGAATTCCGACATACGTAAATTTAGCAACAGTATATCCGACGTTTCCACGAGTATTGATATTCAGCAAAGGAGATGCCTTGCTAAGAGCCATACGAAGTATTCTGTTCAATTCTTCCGGATCCTCCTTGTCCATCTTCTTCATAACATCATCAATAGTAGTGCTAGCCCATTTCTTTGCTGTAGGAAGTGTTAATGTGTATCCTAAAAATGCCTTTTCTATTTCCTCTGTAGGCTTAATGTCAATCTCATAGAACTTCTCAGTATATGGTAATTTCCCGAGGAAATCTACTATTTGTATTTCTTCGTCATTAATACTAATACTATTAATAGCCTGTTTAGCAAGATCTATTTGGAATGAAGCAGCATTATTTCTGTTCACATTGTTTTGGAGAGCAGCTATTTTGTTAGTAAATGAGGTATTAACTGCCTTCAGTTTATTTTCAATGTTGTTTATTTTAAGCTTCTCTTCAGCGATAGCCTGAAGCAATGCACTAAAGAAAGTGATGGCGCCATCCCTACGTTTCAATTCTCGAATGTTAACAGCTAGAGCCATACCTGCATCGCAAACACCTTGACGAAGGTCTTCCATAGTGCTCCTTTTTTTAAAGAAACGACCACTGATTTCCTTTAGGTCAGCACAGGATACCTTAACTGCGTTCTGCAGACGAGGCTGAGCTTCATTAAGCATATCTTTCTCGCTATTCATCTCACTGAGGAAGAGGTTTACTTGGCTCTGCAATCCGTCGAGAATATCGTTAGTCAATCCTACCCCACACTCTTGATTAATACATTTAACAACGAGTTTGTGCAGTTGTGACAAAACGCGCTCCTTCAATTCTTTAACTTTATTATGTATTTCTTCATCTCTAGGGCGAACAGCCTCAACATATGCATTAACTGATCCTTCTGCAGCCTGATCGTCATCAATATCTTCAAGCGGGAATTTTGGATTCTTGTTCAACAAGAAATCTATTACATTATCATTTTCAGGACCGCCATTCTCTCGAATATTGACATCTGGTGAGTCAATCCAATTGTTGACAATCATATTAGCATCCTGACAACTGCTAATCATACGCTGAATGATGCGCTGAGCATTTTTCAAGGCATTAATTTCACACATATCCTTTCCACGGAAAAGAATCTCACAAGCACCAATTCCGCTTACCCATGCACGCTTATTGCCTATAGTACCATCACCATTCATGATACTTTTCTCAACATTATCAGTAACGGAATCTGCTGCACTCGATAATTCACCAGAAGAAGTAACAAGTGCCAATGATATCATTTCTGCAAGTTGATCAATATTACTATAACAGTCGCCCCCTTTATTTCTGTTGTCAATAAAGAAGAAGGCTGAAAATGGCCTGTTCTTTACATCCTGAGTCATCTTGACATAATCAAACTGCAGGCCCTCCGTTCCATTAAGATGCATGAAATAATCGAGGTCAAGTATGCTGCCATAAGTGTTTGGCTTTACTCGTTCCATTCCATATTGCGACATGGATTCAAACACGTCAGGCAGAACTGCATAACCAGTAACCTTACACTTACCAAGAGCCTCTCTGATGATATAGGCCATATTGATAAAGATACCCGCACCTGTTCCACCACTCATTGAAAACACCATATGTACTTCTACATCACCAATAAAGTCTGCATCGTAATTGGGATTTGTCCTTATACTTGCATCCGTAATTCTTGCAACGGCATCGCGTACTTTATTTGTGAGCAACTCATAATTGCACGTAAGTGCAAATCTGCCGTTACTACGTATAGCACCTGCGCCCTTTGTCATAGCAACTAAAGCAAATACATTATCAGGATGAACCCAACTAAAGTGTTGTCTGCTTGTCACATAAGCTTCTCGAGCATCTTCTACTTGAATTGGAGTCTGTTCATTTGGGGCTAAACTTACAAAGCCATACTTGCTAGGAAGGTTTTTTTTGTATGCACCACCATCAGTGTCAATTCCGAGGAAACCAATCATGGGCGGAACTTCGCCGTAGGTTTCAACGAACATTTTCTTTGTGTGCAGTAGGGCATTCATTCCCGTACCGCCAAGGCCTACATAGAGGCATCTTTTAATTTTAGTAGCCATAATATCTTTGTTTTAGTTTTGCTAATTGATTGATATTTTAATCTTTGTTTTATCATTGATATTCTCTACAACATAATCATTTGGAGCTTTCAGTAAGGATGTATATGGGTCAAACGCATAATCCTTTGTCCGCATCACTCTTAGTGCTTTCTTCTTTGCGCCAGCTTCAAAAGCCAAAGGCGAAGTCCAAATGTCATGTTTCTTATAGAGAATCTCACCTGTAAAGATTCTACTGAGTAGGCTTTGCTTCATCTTTTTATTTGTAAACACAACTCTTCGCTTCCCTTTTACGTTGACCTTGCTAAAGTATGGGTCGTTTATCTGTATTGTCTTGAGCTTAATTGTGGGATATATAAAGTGTTTTACAACAAGGAACCACAAAAACAAAGCTGCTAGAATCAAGATGACTAACCACATCAGTATTATCTTCAAGGGATTCCAATTGACCATATACTTGGAGCGCAGTGACAGCTGATATTGTTCTACAGGCTGGCCATTGATATTGTCCAGTTCCTGTTTTGCTATTGCCTTTATAGCCAAATAACGCTTTCCCTCTTTTGCTGTTGGATTGAAAACTATTGAGAGAATGCTTGACGTATTATCATTGCTACTTATCGTTATCTTATCGTTGTTCAAAGGTTTACCTTTATAGAACAACAGGTAATCCTTGCCTCCATCTGGATCTGTAATTTGAAGTTCGACAGCAGAGCCATCCTTCTTTGCCTCATCGTTAAAAGCCGCCTTTAAATCAACACTGAGCGTATCAGGAATGCTTGCTCCCCAGAACAAGAAACTGTCAAACCAAGTAGCTTTACCCATATCAGTTTCCTCGGGCAGCATCTCTAACGTACGCTCTGGCTTGTTTGTCATCTGTATTTTCACGGTCGGATTGATGATGTTCACATCATTCGAATGAACGTTGAAAGTAAAATTGTAGATTTCTGGGAGTGCAGTATTAATCTGAGCTATTGGTTGTTTCGCTACAATTTGAATTTGAACTATACCGCCATCAATCTTATTATTTTCGACTTTAACATCAAAGTATGGATCATTACAAACTGCTTGGGCTGTGTATCTGCCTGCTGAGGAGAAGCCTATCTTGTGAGTTTTGTCAAGGTTCAGCGTGTTGGCATAAATAATTAGCCCATTATCGAATCCGCCAAACACAGGAATACCTTTCGATGCATCAACAACAAATTCATTATCACAAATATCGATAACTTTTGCTACGTTTTGGTCAATAGCTGCCTCTGTTAATTGGACATAGAATGCATATGAATTCGGGTATTTTCCACACCATTCGCTCAATTTCTTTGCAACTGCTGCCATCCCGTTTTTTGTATCCTTGCCATCAGTCAGCAAGATAATGTAGTTATCTTTGTGCAAGTCGATATATCTGTTTGTGGCATCCCATGCATCACAGATGTTGGTACCAGTGATATTTTGAACATACCCGTCTACATTTTTTTCTATTTCCTTCCATTTCTTAGCATTGAAGTCTTCTGCGTTAAAGCTTATGCAGGGCAGTACATTCCCTTGAAACGGAATAATGTGAAGGGTCGTACCAGGAGAATGTTTCTCAAGTTCGTTTTTAAGATAATCTTTGGTTGGTGCCCAGATGTTCGGACTACCTTTATAGCCAATCATAGACTTTGTACAATCAAGCAGATATATATAGTTTCGCTCACGTTGTGCGAGCAAAGTTATAGGGAGTAGCACCAAAAACAATAATAGTATTCGTTTCATACCAATGATCTCTATGCCGATGCGCTCCCTGTTCGACTATCTATTGTTTAGGTTTTGCGACATACACATAAAAACGTGGAGCCAGTTCTGTGCCCGGTCCACATTCTGAAGGCTCTCGCATCGCCCTGTTCGTCCAACCGAGCAACGCTGAAAGCCCCACGCCGATGTATGTAAAGCGACACATATTCAGTAATGTGCGCGAATACTACATCTTCAAGGGGCGTTCTCGTTGCTTTGTTTTTGACGAACAGTTGAATTTGCGAGATTCTCAGAATGTCAAAACCAAAGCGTCCAGAAAACGCCTTTAGTATGTATGTGTCCCGCCCTCCTGTGATTACCCAAAAGTCATTACAGACCGATGGCCACCTGCCCCAAGGGCTTTCAGCATTCAGAAAGGACGTTGCAAAGTTACAAAAATAAATTGAATAACAAAGGATTTTGAGCAATTTTTTTTGTTTTCACAAGCCTTGTGGTTACGATTTGTCTGTGTTACCCTGCAAATTCTTCTATCTGTTCGATGCACCTAGCACATATTTCTGTGACATGTTGCCGATATTCGATTCGTCAATTGTGCGATGCAAGTGCCCTGAGTGTCCGTTCGCAACGGGCAGCTCGTTCGTACGTGATAAGTGTTACGTCCGTCCGCAACTAGCGAGCCTACCTGTTGCTGCGATTAAAAGGACATGGCAAGTATCTTTATTCAACAACCGATTTGGAATAGTCTTTACAAATGCTCTTGCGAGAAGGGGCATCTTGCGATTTTGTGACCGTTTGGCCGTAAATGAGCGAGTTTTGGAAGGTTTGCAAATTATTGGGAATGAGAGCGTTGCGGTTTTTGGCGAGCTTAAGTACCCTCAAAAAGGGCTGAAGATGGGCGTTTTGAGGGGCTGAAATGGTGATTTGGGTGAGTGTTTTTGTCGAGAAAAATGACAGCCAGATGGGGGAATGAGGGCGAAAGTAGGCGAGTTTGGTCACGCTAGTTGCGGAGCTTGCTATCGTTCCCACGCGGGGAGCGTATTATTCCCACCATGGGAACGTATGCAAAGTGCCATACTAACAACCGCAAAGTGCCATACTAGCAACCGCAAAGTGCCATACTAACGACTGCGAAGTCCGTAACTAGCGGACGCAAACTCGTTTTTGGCACTTTCCTGCCTGTTTTGACCCAAAAGAGAGACGACAGACTTCAAACTGGCATGTGCCGCTTTCTAGAATGCGAAGTGCTGGAGACTCGATTTTTGACCATTTTTTTTGACATTCCATTTCCATTTTGGAAGACAATTCAGAGGAATTGCTACCTGTCGCTACTTGCAATGGTGACTCTACTTTCTGCGGGGTAATTTGTTCGCAATTTTTATTTCAGTTTTATATGAATTTTGCGAATTTTGGCTTTAACCTCACTAAATCTCTTGAAATGCCTTTATATAAAGCCATTTTGGCAAGTGAGGTATGTCTGAGATACCTCACTTATACCTCACTTGTACCTCACTCATACCTCACTTATGCCTCACTTGTCTTCGTTCTTCATGTCAAGATTGTGG
>JAEEGL010872468.1_pt1 | contig 21913 bp, 17 predicted proteins | sample 9134231 | NCBI WGS metagenome assembly JAEEGL01 (sample SAMN16246548, study PRJNA631951) | gut metagenome | biome: gut microbiome; feature: rumen; material: fiber-attached | host: Bos | place: Iran: Karaj | collected 2018-10 | reverse complement strand
GACGATGACCTGGAGCTGGAAGCTGTCGCAGGTGTATTTCGTAAGCTGCTTTCCGAGGATGGCATAGATCTGGATATCTAACGGGGAATAGGTTTATAACCTTTTTTATGCCCTCCGCCTAGAAATAATGGAGGTTAGAATTTGGCTAAAAAGAAAATCGAAAATACGTCCAAGCTGCAGATTATCCCTTTGGGAGGTCTTGAGCAGATTGGAATGAACATCACTGCCTTCAGATATGAAGACAGTATTATTGTGGTGGACTGCGGTCTGTCCTTTCCGGAGGACGAGATGCTGGGAATCGACCTGGTAATCCCTGACATCACATATCTTCAGGATAACATCGATAAGGTCAAGGGCTTTGTGATCACTCACGGCCATGAGGACCATATCGGTGCACTTCCTTATGTTTTGCATGAACTGAATATTCCTGTTTATGCTACTCGCCTTACCATGGGCATTATTGAGCATAAACTTGAGGAACACAACCTTCTTAAGACAACACGCAGAAAGGTTGTTAAATTCGGTCAGTCCATTAACCTTGGACAGTTCAGAGTGGAATTTATCAGGACCAACCACTCCATCGTTGATGCTGCAGCTCTTGCAATCTATTCACCTGCAGGAATTGTAGTGCATACCGGCGACTTTAAGGTTGACTATACTCCTGTTTACGGAGATCCAATTGATCTTCAGAGATTTGCTGAGATTGGTAAAAAGGGTGTTCTGGCACTTATGTGTGACTCAACAAATGCTGAAAGACCCGGCTTTACAGCTTCGGAAAAGACTGTAGGCCGCGCTCTTGCATCTCTTTTTGATGAGCACGAGAATTCAAGAATCATCGTTGCGACCTTTGCGTCCAACGTAGACCGAGTTCAGCAGATCATTAACACTGCCCACAAGTGTGGCAGAAAGGTTGTGGTTGAAGGCCGCAGCATGGTCAGCATCATTGATATAGCTCAGAAGCTTGAGTGCATCAAGATTCCGGACAACACTCTTATAGATATCGATCAGCTTAAGAACTACCCTGAGAACAAGACGGTCATCATCACCACCGGAAGCCAGGGCGAGAGCATGGCTGCTCTTAGCAGAATGGCTAGCTCACAGCACAGAAAGATCACTATCGGAGCAGGCGATACAGTTATTTTCTCTTCTCATCCCATTCCGGGAAATGAGAAGGCTGTTACAAATATCATCAATGAACTTCAGATGAAGGGCGCTGATGTTATCTTCCAGGATGTTCATGTATCAGGACACGCCTGCCAGGAGGATATCAAGCTTATCTACACGCTGGTTAAGCCTAAGTATGCGATTCCTGTTCACGGCGAGTACAGACACCTGATCGCACAGGCTTCTATCGCTAAAGAACTTGGAATTCCCAAGGAAAACATCTTCATTCTTCACTCGGGAGAGGTTCTCGAGGTTGACGATGAGAGCGCCAAGGTTAGGGGCAAGGTTCCTGTTGGAGCCATCCTGGTTGACGGTCTTGGAGTCGGTGATGTCGGAAACATTGTCCTCAGGGATAGACAGCACCTGGCTGAAGATGGTATTGTGATAGTTGTATTTGGTATAGAAAAAGGAAGCGGTCAGCTTGTTTCAGGCCCCAGCATTGTTTCACGAGGCTTCGTTTACGTGAGGGAGGCTGACAAGCTTATTGATGACGCTACTGATCTTGTGCTTGACGAGGTCACAGAGGCTCTTGATAAGGGAATTACCGACTGGGGCAAGCTTAAGAGCATTGTCAAGGACGTGCTTAGTGATTATATCTGGAAGAAGACTAAGAGACGCCCTATGATCATGCCTATCATCATGGACACAAATTATTGATAAGCACCGATGCTTGTGTCTTGTAAGGGGAAATTTGTATGAGCATTAAATCATTTTGCCTGGGGCTTCTGGATACCATTGTAAAAGTGGTATTCGTGGTCCTGGTTGCAATGCTGATCATGAAATATGCCAAGGTTGCGTATGACTATGGCTATCATGTTTTTAACCAGACGCCTGTGTCCTCAGGAACGGGAAGAACAGTCACAGTTACTGTATCCAGAGGAGACGGAGCAGCTGAAATTGGAAAAAAGCTTGCAGACGTGGGACTTATTACCGATAAAAATCTTTTCAGACTTCAGGAGAGACTCTCAGAGTACCAGGGAATGGAAAAGCCCGGTGTTTATGAACTTAGCACCGCAATGACTCCTGAGGAAATGCTAAAGATCATGTCTCAGGGCGATACAGGCGCTGCGGCAGATGAGGAGGAATCTGCTGCTGACGGGGGAGAAAGTCAGACAGAGGAATCGAATGGTGGTTGAGCAGGACAGAATGAAAGCCTTCATCAACTCGCTGGATCCTGGAAATGCAGCGTATCTTGATGAACTTGAAAAAACAGCTATAAATGATGAGGTGCCTATTATCCGAAAGGATACACAGGCACTTCTTAAGTTTTTGATGGCACAGGCAAGGCCCGTTAATATTCTCGAGGTTGGCTGCGCGGTCGGTTTCTCGGCACTTCTTATGGCTGAGTATTCCGGACCTGAGACAAAGATTACAACCATTGAGAAATACGAGAAAAGAATACCTGTCGCCAAAGATAATTTTGCTAAATATGACACTGATCATAAAATCACACTTCTCGAGGGCGATGCTATGGATATTCTTAAAACATTGCCACAGGGGTATGATTTTATTTTTATGGATGCAGCAAAGGGGCAGTACATCAACTTTTTGCCCGAATGTCTGAGAATCCTTGATAAAGGAGGACTTCTTGTGTCTGATAACGTTCTTCAGGACGGAGATGTCATAGAGTCCAGATTTGCAGTTACAAGAAGAGACAGAACAATACATGCCAGAATGAGGGAGTATCTGTATGAGCTTAAGCACAATGAGGCACTAAACACTGTGATCCTCACTGTGGGGGATGGAATGACACTGTCGGTGAAGCTTTGATAGCGATTTATTGGAGATGAATTATTATGAAAAAACCTGAGTTACTTATACCTGCCAGCAGTCTTGAAGTATTAAAAACGGCTGTTATGTTTGGCGCAGATGCCGTATATATCGGCGGAGATGCCTTTGGACTCAGAGCCAAGGCCAAGAATTTCAGCAAGGAAGAGATGAGAGAGGGCATAGCTTTTGCACATGAGCATGGAGTTAAGGTCCATGTTACAGTCAATATTCTTGCCCACAACTATGATCTTGACGGAGTTGAAAAGTACCTTCATGAGCTGAAGGAGCTTAAGCCGGATGCACTTATCATCGCAGATCCCGGTATTTTTATGAAGGCCAGAAGAATCTGCCCTGAGATAGATATTCACGTATCCACCCAGGCAAATAACACCAATTATGAAACCTATAATTTCTGGCATCAGCTTGGTGCAAAGCGCGTTGTTGCTGCCAGAGAGCTTTCTCTTAACGAGATAAAGGAGATCACCTCAAAAATACCGGATGATCTTGAAATGGAATGCTTTATCCATGGCGCTATGTGCATCTCTTATTCGGGAAGATGCCTTCTTTCCAATTATTTCACCGGAAGAGATGCCAACAAGGGAGCCTGCACTCATCCCTGCAGATGGAAGTATGCTGTTGTTGAGGAAAAAAGACCCGGAGAGTATCTGCCTGTTTATGAGAATGAGAGAGGAACCTACATCTTTAACTCCAAGGATCTGTGCATGATCGAACATATCCCGGAGCTTGTGGATGCAGGCGTTGACAGCTGCAAGATTGAGGGCCGCATGAAGACTGCTCTCTACGTGGCTACTGTTGCAAGAACCTACAGAAAAGCAATCGACGACTACTTTGAGTCAGAAGAGAAATACAGACAGAACATGTCCTGGTATCAGGCTCAGATTTCCAAGTGTACCTACCGTCAGTTCACCACAGGCTTTTACTTTGGAAAGCCCAGTGACGAGACTCAGATATATGATAACAATACATATGTTAACGAATATGTGTATCTTGGAATCGTTGGAGAAATAGATAACAGAGGTTATGCTAAAATCGAGCAGAGAAACAAGTTCTGTGTTGGAGATACCATCGAGATCATGAAGCCCGACGGAACCGATGTGAAGGTTACTGTAAGGGCCATGTACAATGAGGAGGGGGAGAGCGTTGAATCCTGCCCTCACTCCAAGCAGACAATCTATGTTGACCTTTCAGAGCCTGCAGAGGTTTACGACATTTTGAGAATTGAATCGGAAACTTCAGCAGAAAGTTAAAAAAACACTATAAGTTTTGCCAAAGTTGTTGTACACTGATACGGAAAAATTGTTATAGGTCACATCAATCTTATTTGTACAAAGGGGTGCATTAATGGGAGAGAGAGTTAACGTAGAAGAGATCTTTGGGGAAAATGTCTTTACCATCGAGAAGATGAGAGAGCGTCTTCCCAAGAACGTTTACAAGGAGGTTGTAAGCGTTATCGAGGGCGGCGGAGAGCTTTCCAAGCAGTCCGCTGACGTTGTGGCTAATGCCATGAAGAACTGGGCGGTTGAGCATGGAGCAACACATTATACCCACTGGTTCCAGCCTCTGACAGGCATTACAGCTGAGAAGCACGATGCATTCATCGGAAGTCCCGACAAGGACGGAAAGATGATTACTTCGTTTTCAGGAAAAGAGCTTATAAAAGGCGAACCTGACGCATCTTCCTTCCCATCAGGAGGTCTCCGTGCCACATTCGAGGCAAGGGGCTATACCACCTGGGATATCACTTCACCGGCTTTCCTCAAGGAATCAGGAACCGGCGTAACTCTTTGCATACCTACTGCATTCTGTTCATATACAGGAGAAGCACTGGATAAAAAGACTCCGCTTCTTCGTTCAATGGAGGCTGTTAATAAGCAGGCTCTTCGAATCGTCAGACTTTTTGGAAATGACAGAGCTACCAAGGTCAACGTTTCTGTTGGCCCGGAGCAGGAATATTTCCTTATCGATTGGGACAAGTCCATGAAGCGTGAGGACATCATCTTTACCGGAAGAACCCTCTTCGGAGCTATGCCTCCCAAGGGTCAGGAGATGGAGGACCACTACTTCGGCGTTATCCGTGAGAATGTTGGCGAGTTTATGAAGGATCTCAACAAGGAGCTGTGGAAGCTCGGAGTTCCGGACAAGACTCAGCACAACGAGGTTGCTCCCGGACAGCACGAGCTTGCGCCTATCTATGAGACTGCAAATATCGCAGTAGACCACAATCAGATCATTATGGAGACCATGAAGCGTGTAGCTGAGCATCATAACATGAGATGCCTTCTTCACGAGAAGCCTTTTGCCGGAGTTAATGGCTCAGGTAAGCATGACAACTGGTCTCTTTGCACCGATGATGGAGTAAATCTCCTTGATCCCGGTGATACACCAAACAAGAATGTGCAGTTCCTGTTTGTTCTTGCCTGCATTTTGAAGGCGGTTGACACACACGCTGACCTTCTTCGCCAGAGCGCTGCAGATGTCGGAAATGACCACAGACTCGGCGCTGACGAAGCACCTCCGGCCATCATCTCTGTTTTCCTTGGAGAGCAGCTTGAGGATGTTGTTAAGCAGCTTATCGAGACAGGTGTTGCCAAGTCCAGCAAAAAGGGCGGAAAGCTAAAGACCGGAGTTTCAACCCTTCCTGAGTTTGAGAAGGACGCTACAGACAGAAACCGTACATCACCATTTGCTTTTACCGGAAATAAGTTTGAGTTCAGAATGGTTGGATCATCAGATTCCATGGCTAGCTCAAATACTACTTTGAATACCATTGTTGCCGAGGCTTTCTGTGAGGCAGCAGACATCCTCGAGAAGGCTGAGGACTTCGATATGGCAGTCCATGACCTTCTTAAGCAGTATATGACTGATCATCAGCGCATTATCTTCAACGGAGATGGCTATTCAGAAGCATGGGTTGAAGAAGCAGACAGACGCGGACTTCCTAACATCAAGTCCACCATTGAGGCTGCTGATACTCTTACAACAAAGAAGGCCGTTGAGCTCTTCGAGAGATTCGGCGTATACACTAAGACAGAGCTTGAGTCCAGACAGGAGATCATTTTTGAAAATTACGCAAAGACCATAAATATCGAGGCACTTACTATGATAGATATGGCTTCAAAGCAGATCATTCCGGCTGTTATGAAGTATGCAGGACGCCTTGCAAGAGACGTAAACGAGATCAAGGCAGCAGGAGTAGATGCATCTGTTGAGGCTGATGAGCTCAAGGAAATCCAGACAGAGCTTGCAAAGATGAAGAAGGCTTTGGACAAGCTTAAGTCAGAGGAGGCTAAGGCCAGAAAGATCACTGATCCAAGAAAGCTTGCTTTCTTCTACAAGGATTATGTTCGTCCTGTAATGGATGATCTTCGTGCGCCTGCAGACAACCTTGAGATGCTTGTAGACAAGAACGATTGGCCGTTCCCAACCTATGCAGATCTGCTGTTCGAGGGCTGATTATAAAAAAAATAAAAATTTTTGAAAAAAGTGCTTGCATTTTAAGACAAGTGTGCGTATAATTACATCTTGTCGATGGGCTATCGCCAAGCGGTAAGGCAACGGACTCTGACTCCGTCATTACGTAGGTTCGAATCCTACTAGCCCAGCTAGGTAACGAGGTTGGAGTATCAACCTCGTTATTTTTATGCCTGACAAAAAACGGAGGGGCTTTAGATGTACAGTTTTGACTCGAAGATCAGATATAGCGAAATTGATAAGGATGGTAAGCTGACACTGGAGGCCCTGATCAATTATTTTCAGGACTGCTCCATTTTTCAGACCCAGCAGGGACCGGCTGATATAGCCTACATGAACGAAAGGAACGTGGCCTGGGTGCTGAATTCCTGGCAGATTGAGGTCAGCAGATTCCCCGGACTGTGTGAAGAGGTGGTCATCGGAACTGTTCCCTATGAACTCAGAGGCGTGTTCGGCTTAAGAAATTTTGTTATGGACACAAAGGACGGTGAGAGACTTGCGGTTGCCAATTCCCTATGGACGCTGTTTGATTTTGAGAAGGGAGTTCCCTCCAAGGTAACCCCTGAGATGCTGGAGACTTATCCCATAGGTGAGAAGATCTCCATGAACTATGGCGACAGGAAGATCAAAATCCCTGAGGGAGCGGACAAGAGAGCCGGCGAGAGTTTGCAGGTAAGACCTCATCATCTTGATACCAACGACCATGTAAACAATGGTCAGTACATTAGGATGGCGCTGGATTGCCTCGCTCAGAGGAATGCAGAGATCACTTCTATGAGGGCTGAGTACAAGATGCAGGCAAAGCTTGGGGATTTCATTTATCCGGAGGTTTATTTGGCGGAGAGCGAGGATGCAGATACTTATATTGTCAGCCTTAACAACGAAGAAGGTAAGGTTTACTGCGTAGTTGAATTCGTCACTGGAGCGAGCTGCAAGTGAGTGAACAGTAATCTTGTTATCTTAAAAGGATAGAAATAAATCGTAAAAAAGTTTATCATGAATATTAGTTAATACATGTGTGGGGGCATGTACAAAGAAAGGACGGAAGACAAAATATGATAGAAATCGGAACAAAGCAGACGCTTACAGTAGTTAAGACAGTTGATTTTGGTGTTTACCTCTCAGAACCTGGCAAAGAGGAGGAGAGAGTTCTTCTTCCCAAAAAGCAGGTTCCTGCAGGAGCAAAGGTTGGATCTGAAATTGAAGTTTTTATTTACAGAGATTCAGACGACAGGCTGATTGCCACAACCTCACAGCCCAAGATCATGCTTGGAGATGTACGCACCCTTACGGTAAAGGACACAGGAAAGATCGGAGCCTTTATGGACTGGGGGCTTGAGAAGGATGTGCTTTTGCCCTTCAGGGAGCAGACCAGGAAGGTTCACAAGGGTGAAGAAGTTCTCTGTGCTCTTTATGTCGATAAGAGCAGCAGACTCTGTGTGACCATGAATGTATACCCTTATCTTAAGAACGAGAGTCCCTACGGAAAAGATGACAAGGTAATGGGGACTGTCTATGAGATGAGCGATAACTTCGGCGCTTTTGTGGCTGTAGATGATATCTATTCAGGCCTCATTCCTAAGAAGGAACTCTACGGCAATATCGAGATAGGAGATAGCGTTCAGGCCAGAGTTACTTCTGTAAAGGATGACGGAAGACTCAACTTAAGTCTCAGGGAAAAGGCTTACCTTCAGATGGATACTGATGCAGAAAAGCTCCTTAAGATGATGGAAAAAGAGGGAGGAAGGCTTCCTTTTACCGACAAGGCAGCGCCTGAGCTTATCCGTGAAAAGACCGGAATGAGCAAAAATGAGTTTAAGCGCGCGGTAGGCCGCCTTTTGAAGCAGGGACTCATTGAAATAAAGGAAACATCAATCGTTAAGAAATAAAACAGACCTAAAACGAGACATTTGAGAGGAATTTATGGATTATCGGAGAGCTAACAGAGCTTTTTTATATTCTATACTTGCTACACTGGCGCTGGTTCTGGTGGTAAATATCTGGTATATTGCCTTCGGAACTTCGCCGTCTATCTTCTGGAATAATGTGCTGAGTGAGCTTGTGGTGCTGATTCCGGTTCTTGCCACTGTGTTTTTTTACGATGACAAGCTGGGAGCGCTGATTCCACTCCATAAGATCAAGCTCCCTTCGGTTCTTCTCACGCTCCTCTTTGTGGTTGTATATTTTCCGATTGTTGTATTCATAAATGCTGTTTCCATGATATTTGTGAAAAATGAGCTGCTGGCTGTGTCAGACCAGATCGTTGACATGCCCCTGTGGCTGATGGTTATTTCGATGGGTATCATCGGACCCTTTGTGGAAGAGATCGTCTTCAGAGGCGTGATCCTTCAGAGTTATCAGAGGACAGGACGTATCGTTGGATCTATTCTGCTTTCATCTGTGCTTTTTGGCCTTATGCATATGAATTTTAATCAGTTCGCATACGCCACTGTTATGGGAATTTTCTTCGCGCTTTTGGTTGAGGCGACCGGAAGCGTTATAACTTCCTTCATAGCCCATGCGGTATTTAATTCGCTGCAGATAGTCAACACCTTTGCCAATTCGGACGTCATCGAAACGGCGCAGCAGGCCATGGGAGCTATGAATCTTCAGCAGTCCATGATGATGACAGCAGCTATAATGTTCATACCTGCGGTAATCTGCTGTGTAATTGATGTGGGGATTGCCTACAAGATATCGGAGATTGAGGGAAGAAGTGCATTTTTTGCTTCAATACCTACGAAAAAAGGAAAGGGCTACACCCTTGTTACCATTCCGCTTATAATCGCGGTTGCTATCGTGTTTGCAGTAATGATACGATATGCAATGATCTAAAAATATATATGAATATAAACAAAAAAAACCCGCAGTATCTGATATAAAATCAGACCTGCGGGTTTTTCGGCTGTATTCAGACACGAATATCGAGGTTAGAGCCAACATTCGGATTTACCGAAAGCTCTGCGGCCGAATCTATGGTGGATATAAGGGCAGCTCCCTCTTCCTTCATAGTATCAAGACTCTTTGAGAGCATAGCAACTCCAACGTCATTTAATGTACGATTCTGAGCTAAAGCCATAGATAAAGCAGGAATATCCATAAAGCACCTCCTGTGCAGCCTTCGCCGATCCATCCGGGAACGGCGCATAAACGTCAATAGTTCACCTTATCTATTTCTTATATCGACAGCTTTTTATAAAACTTTATAGCGTATAAACAAACATGATAACAAAATGCGCGAATGCTTTTTGTAACTTTTGACGGGGAAATTAAAAAAATGAACAAAAAAGAACTAGATTTGAGTGGATTTTTTTGTGTATTTATATTAAAATGTCTATAGTTTTTAAAATAGCGGCGAAAATGACGGCTGCAGAAAGAGTGACAGATGATTTCTAATCAGATTCTCCAGAATACAATTGACGGATTAAAAGCCATTGCACATGTGGATCTCTGCGTCCTTGACCTTGACGGCAAGGAGGTTGCGTCTACAACTTCTGAGCTTACCAGCGTAGCCTCAGTGGCAAGAGATTTTGTGAGCTCACCTGCTGATTCACAGGAGATTCAGGGATTTCAGTATTTTAAGATCTATGATGAGCAGCAGCTTGAATACATACTGATATGTATCGGCAGCGGCGACAACACCTATATGCTGGGCAAGATGATCGCGTATCAGATTCAGAGCCTTTTGGTGGCATACAAGGAGAGATTCGACAAGGATAACTTCATCAAGAACCTCCTTTTGGACAACCTGCTTCTTGTAGACATATACAGCAGAGCCAAGAAGCTCCATATCCAGAGCGATTCCAAGAGAGTAGCAATGATCATAGAGTCTGATAACGGCCGTGACAACAACGCTCTCGAACTCACCAGGACACATTTTGGTAATGGCAATGATTTCGTTACCGAGGTAGACGAGGACAACGTTATAGTTGTAAAGGATGTCAGCGAGTTCGGTAAATCAGCGGATATCAGCAAGGCTGCAGAGGAGATGCTCTCAGTTCTTGAAAATGAAGGCCTGACAGGAGTGAGGATCGCCTATGGAACAGTGGTAGGCGAGATAAAAGAGGTCAGCCGCTCCTACAAGGAGGCTAAGATGGCTCTTGATGTAGGCAAGATATTCTTCGACGAACGCAAGGTTATCTGCTATAGCGAGCTGGGTATCGGACGACTTATTTATCAGCTTCCGATCCCTCTGTGCAAGATGTTCATCAAGGAGATCTTCGGGGGAAGAAATCCGGATGACTTCGATCAGGAAACTCTCACTACCATCGATAAGTTCTTTGAGAACAGCCTCAATGTATCAGAGACTTCCAGACAGCTGTTTATTCATAGAAACACACTGGTTTACAGGCTTGATAAGCTGCAGAAGAGTACTGGCCTCGACCTGAGAGTATTCGATGATGCGATAACCTTCAAGATCGCGCTTATGGTAGTAAGATACATGAAGTACATGGAGAGATTTACATAAGTGATATAAATACATAAATCACTTAACGAGGAGAGTTATGGAAAAAACGTACAGAAAAAGAAGACCAAACAGGCAGATACCCGAGGATGAGATCATCACGATGGAAAACGTGACCAAATCTTATTCTACGGGTGCACCAGCCTTAAACGGAGTCACCCTTCACATAAAGAGGGGTGAATTTGTTTTTATAGTAGGTGACAGTGGATCCGGAAAATCCACACTTATCAAGCTCCTTCTCCGTGAGCTTGTTCCAACAGACGGAGAGATCACAGTTCTGGGTTATAACCTTAGGAGAATCAAGCACAGGAAGATTCCGAAGTTCAGAAGAAATCTGGGCATTGTCTTCCAGGATTTCCGACTCCTCAAGGATAGAAACGTCTATGAAAACGTAGCCTTTGCGCAGAGAATCGTTCAGGTTCCCGGCAGGGAGATCAAGAGAAACGTTCCCTCAATACTGGCAACGGTTAACCTTGCCGGTAAGTACAAAAACAAAATAAGCCAGCTTTCCGGTGGTGAGCAGCAGAGAGTTGCACTTGCAAGAGCTCTGGTCAATAAGCCCGCAATTCTTTTGGCAGACGAGCCCACAGGAAACCTTGACCCCAACAATTCCTGGGAAATCATGAAGCTCATGGAGCAGATAAACGAGAATGGCACTACTGTAATCGTTGTTACACACAACAGAGAGATCGTAAATGCCATGAAAAAGCGCGTTATCACCATGAAGAAAGGCGTCATCATAGAGGACGAGGAAGAGGGTATGTACATCGATGAGGATTAGTAGTTTCTTTTATACCATAGGACAAGGCTTTAAAAATCTGGGAAGGAATAAGTGGTACACTCTGGCGTCAGTAGCTACCATCAGCGCATGTCTTTTCCTTTTCGGAATGTTTTATTCGATCATCACGAATTTCCAGAATGTAGTTAAGACCGCTGAACAGGGCGTATCTGTAACAGTTTTCTTTAATGAGGGCAGCAGCGAGGAGCAGATCCTCGCAGTAAAGAGCGATCTGGAAAAAAGAGCTGAGGTCAGAGAAATCGAGTATGTCTCTGCCGATGCAGCCTGGGAGGGCTTTAAGGAGGAGTATCTGGGAGAGTACGCAGACGGATTTACGGAAAACCCTCTGGCAGATTCAGCCAACCTTCAGATCTACCTTAACGACGTATCCCTTCAGCAGGCTCTGGTAACTTATATAGAATCCATCACCATTGTAAGAGAGGTTAACCGCTCCGAGGTGACGGCTACTACACTTAGTGGCATTAACAAGCTCATAGCGTATGTTTCTGCCGGAATCATCATCATTCTTTTGCTGGTATCCATTTTCCTTATCAGCAACACTGTAACCATGGGTATCTCAGTGCGTAAGGATGAGATCAACATCATGAAATATATCGGCGCAACCGACTTCTTTGTAAGAGCGCCGTTCGTGGTGGAAGGTATCCTGATCGGAATTATCGGATCACTTATCCCCCTCGTTATTATTTACTTTGTATACACTCACGCAATCGAATATGTTGTTTCGAGATTTACAATGCTCAGCTCACTGCTTAATTTCCTGCCGGTAGATGTGATTTTTAACAAGCTTATTCCCATTTCACTGGCAATAGGTATTGGCATTGGCTTCTTCGGAAGTTTTGTGACTGTAAGAAAGCATCTGCATGTATAAATAGTAAAGAAGAGGGAAGTCTTTGTTTTGAAAAGCTTTTTGAATAGAAAACGGAAAAGAATACTGAATATTGTATTGTGCCTCGTGCTTTTGGCCGGGGCATTTAAGGGGGCTACAATCAGCTCTTTTGCCGCGGTAACTGAAGAGAGCATCAAGGCTAAGGAGAGCCAGATCTCTAATGCCAAGAAGGAGAGGGACAGCTTAAAAAGCGCCAAGACTGACCTGGAGAAGCTTAAGAAACAGCTTGAGGCCAGTAAATCCAATCTGAATAATTATATTGCTCAGATAGATGCTTCACTTACCGATATTCAGACAAAAATCGATGATCTGAAGAACCAGATCACTGTCAAAGAAGAGCAGATAGAGGAGACCACCAAGGAGCTGGAGGAAGCTGAACAGATACAGCAAAATCAGTATGAGGCCATGAAGGACCGCATAAAATTCATGTATGAAAAGGGCGGAATCCTGTACATGGAGCTTCTCCTTGAGTCGGGAACCTTTGCGGATATGCTAAACAAGGCTGAATACATTGAGATGCTGTCCAAGTATGACAGGGACAAGCTCAATGAATATATCGCAACGACCGAACTTATAAGAGTCACAAAAGAGGCTCTTGAGGAAGAGAAAGAGACACTTGATGAAATGAAGGCTTCTGCTGAAGAAGAGGAGCAGAATCTGGAGGCTTTGCTCAGTGCAAAGACAAAGGAACTTTCAAGTGTAAAGGCTGATATCAGTAACAAGGAAGCAGCCATTGCCGAGTATGAGGCTCAGATAAAGGCTGAAAACGCAGCCATCGCAGCACTGGAAAGAGAGGTTGCAGCTGATAAGGCAGCTCTTTACAGTAAATATACCTATGACGGAGGCATGTTCACCTGGCCATGCCCCAGCTATACCAGAATCTCTGACAACTATGGAATGCGAACGCACCCGACGCTCGGAATACAGAAGATGCACAATGGTATAGATCTTGCTGCTCCCGGAGGCAGCGCGATACTCGCAGCCTATAAGGGAACTGTAGTGGCAGCAGCCTATGAGGGCTCCATGGGAAATTATGTCATGATAAATCATGGCGGAGGCCTCTATACCATCTATATGCACTGCTCTGCGCTGTATGTTTCAAAAGGACAGGATGTGCAAGCGGGAACAAAGATCGCTGCGGTTGGATCAACGGGAAGATCTACCGGAAATCACCTTCATTTTGGTGTAAGGCTTAACGGGGCATACGTAAGCCCCTGGAATTATCTGAAGTAAAGAGCGGCAAGTACGTAAAAAATGCTCTTTAGAGGAATTGAATTTGGATACAAATAATGGATTAAATAACGAAAACAATAGCTATAACAGCTATTATGGTGGAATTAACGGTGGTTATAACGTTAATCCTGTGAACGAGAAAAAGAAAGGCGGCGCAGGTAAGTTCATAAGCGGAATCCTGGTTGGATTTTTGTGTTCCTGTCTTGTTATTGTGGGAGTTTATTCCTTTCTTGTAATAACAAAGGGCTTGTCTCTTCCGACTATCGGGACGATAACGACCGCTACAACTGAGGAAGCCACAGGAAAGCTTCTTGAACAGTCCACGATTGATAAGCTTAATAAGCTGGAAAAAGCTATTGACCAGAACTACTACAAGACTGACATTAACAAACAGGATGAGATAGACGGACTTTATAAGGGACTCTTGGATTCCCTTGGAGATCCATATTCTGTTTATTATACACAGGATGAGCTCTTGAAGCTCATGAGCGATACACAGGGTGTTTACTACGGAATCGGAGCTTATGTCAGCCTTGACAGCACCATTGCAATGCCCAGAATATCCGGTGTTATAGCAGGCACTCCCGCTGAGAGCTCAGGACTTGCTGTTGATGATATTATTTACGAGGTAGACCATACTTCAACTCAGGGTCTGACCCTTGAAGAAGTGGTCAAGCTCATCAAAGGACCTGAGGGCAGCACTGTACATCTTACTCTGATCAGAGGTGCAAACTCCGACAATATCGAGGTGGATGTGGCAAGAGCAAAGATTGAGGTTCCTACTGTAAGTACAGAGCTGTATGATGACGGAATCGGATATCTGCATATCACAGAGTTCGACGATGTTACTTATGATCAGTTTGTTGAAGGCATGGCAGAGCTTCGAGGAAACGGAATAAAGGGACTTATTATTGACCTTAGAAGTAACCCCGGTGGAAACCTTTCAACAGTCTGCGATATTGCCCGCCAACTTCTTCCTAAGGGAAATATCGTTTATACCGTAGACAGAGAAGGGAACAGAGAGAATTACACCTGCGATGGAAAGCACGAGATAGACATACCCGTTGTTGTGCTGGTGAACAAGTACTCAGCAAGCGCCTCAGAGATTCTGGCAGGAGCGCTTAAGGATTATGAAAAGGCAACACTGGTTGGAACAACAACTTATGGTAAGGGTATTGTTCAGAGAATCATTGATCTTAATGACGGAACAGCTATCAAGCTTACCGTAAGCACCTATTACACACCAAACGGTGTAAATATTCATGGTGTTGGAATCGACCCTGATGTAGAAATTGAGTACGATTCAGAGGCTGCTATCAACGATAAGGTGGACAATCAGCTTGAGAAAGCAAAGGAAGTCATGAAAGAACTTCTTGACAACTAAATAATTCAATAGTATTATATGGGACTGTGTCGAAGGCACAGTCCTTTTTTTCGACACAAATTTCTTATCGCCCGATTCGGGCAAGATTCCCAATTTTGGAATTTATTTTGTAATGTTAAAGCTTTTTTGGATTTGGAAGGAAGGTTAGTTATGAATGTAAAGGCATGTATATGCACTGATGCCGGCCCTCGTCGCGCTGTGAATCAGGATGCTGCGCTTGTAAAGGTAGCAAACTCAAGAAATTTGGGGAGAATTGCCCTTATTGCTGTATGCGATGGAATGGGCGGACTTTCCAAAGGAGAGGTTGCAAGCTGTAAGGCAATCAGAGCTTTGGAAAACTGGTTTCATGAGGAGCTTATTCTTATGCTGGATATGAGTCGTGAAGCCTTTTGGAACACAGTGGAGCTGTCCTGGAAGAGAATGGTTGCCAGGATGAACAGCGAGATAAGAAGATATGGAAAGCACAGAGGAATCAGTCTGGGTACCACCTTTACAGCTCTTTTGCAGGTGGGGAGAGAGTATCTTTTTATGAATATAGGAGATTCCAGAATTTATTATACAGAAGGCATTGAGGCAGTACAGCTCACAAAGGACCAGTCCCTTGCACAGAAAATGCTGGATGACGGAGAGATTACAGATAAAAAGGAGCTGAAGGAGGAGCAAAAATGCGTGCTTCTTCAGTGCATCGGAACAAGGGGACTGCCGGAGCCTCAGTTTGGAAGAGGGCATTTTGACAGGAACACCACAGTGATTGCCTGCTCTGACGGTCTGTGGAGGACAATTTCTGGCCTTGAGATGTACAAGAGGCTTTGCCCACAGATGTGCGTTACTGACGAGGACATGCTTGATGGCTGCAGGAAGCTTTTGGATACGGCTGCAATGAGGGATGAGGAGGACAACATTTCCGTTGCTGCCATGTGTCTTGAGTTTTAAGGAGGGCTGCCATGAATGCAAGATGTGTAGGGGAAAAATACAGAATAATAAAGAGCCTTGGCTCCGGCGGAAGCAGCAAAGCTTTTTTGGCGAAGAATGTGATGACCGGAGAGAAGGTTACCTTGAAAGAACTAAGAAAAGACGGCGGAAGAGCCAATTCCTTTGCAAAAAAGGCGAAGGATAATGAGGCGAAGATATTAAAGAGCCTGGATCATCCTGCAATCCCAAGGTTTATCGAGAATTCAGAGAATACCCTTGTCCTTGAGTATATACCCGGAAAGAGTGCTGAGGAGCATATAGTAACAAAGGGAGTCTTTGATGAAAATAGCACAGTGAAGATCGCTCTGGAGCTAATCGACATTCTTGAATATCTTCACAGCAGAAGACTTCCGGTGATTTACCGTGACCTTAAGCCCTCAAACGTGATAATAAGACCCGGAGGTCATGTGGCACTTATAGATTTTGGAACTGCAAGATTCTATAAGAGCTTTGACAAGGCGGACACTACCAATCTGGGTACTCAGGGCTACGCAGCCCCTGAGCAGTACGGAAATCTTGGCCAGACTGATCCAAGGACAGATATCTACTGTCTGGGAATGACGATGCTTCAGATGATATCAGGAGTGGATCTTCGTGATGAAGCTGCTGTCTCAAGGTACAGACTCCATGGAGTAAAAGGCATTTCCGGTGAGCTGATGAGAATAATTGACAAGTGCACAAGGCCTGACAGAGAGGACAGATTCGACAGCGTCAGGGAGGTTGGCAATGCCCTCAGAGCATACCCCGGAAAGAAAAGGCTCAAAAAACTTGGATTTATAATAAAGGTGAGTCTTGCGTCCGCAGCAGCTGCTTTTGTCGTATCGTCAACAACTGTCAGAGCCGGGGATATAAAGGAGTGGGCGATCGAAGATTTTGAGGGAAGACTTCCGGTACTTACGGAGCGAATGAACAACGTCAGAACAAGGCTGGACGTATTTTTTGAGGAACAGCTTGGAATAATAATCTGGAGGGATTAAATTATGGTGATCTTTTTATATACTTTCATAATCATTTTCATAGCACTGGTGCTTATCCTTGGAGTGGGCTCGCTTCTTACGGATTCCGGAGAAAAGCCAAACACACCTAAGGAAGGTGCTGCTACAGCTGCTATGTGCACCACAAGGCTTTTGGGAAAAGACACGGAGCACAGGGACTATCTCGAGGAGGATTTTGTTATCGAGCAGGACATAGTTTACACCTACGATTCGGTCAATATATAACGCCGGTTTACAGAATCGCACAGAACAGATGTTCTAAAACTGGTAGACAGAAGCTGTTAAGAATGTTAAACTACTGAATGAGAACCATTCATTGCTGATTATGAGGAATCAAAAATGGATTTCCAATTACATTCAGAATTTAAGCCCACAGGTGACCAGCCACAGGCTATAAAGGAGCTGGTTGAGGGTTTTAAGCAGGGCAATCAGTTTCAGACTCTTTTGGGCGTCACAGGATCCGGTAAGACCTTCACAATGGCCAATGTCATTGCTGCCTTGAATAAACCGACGCTGATCATCAGTCATAACAAAACTCTGGCCGGACAGCTCTACGGTGAGTTCAAGGAGTTTTTTCCTGAAAACGCTGTTGAATATTTTGTATCCTACTATGATTACTATCAGCCTGAGGCCTACGTTCCGCAGACTGATACTTATATTGCCAAGGATTCGTCCATCAATGACGAGATAGACAAGCTCAGGCTTTCTGCGACTGCCTCTCTTTCCGAGAGGAAGGATGTCATTGTTGTGGCCAGCGTATCCTGTATTTACGGACTGGGCAGCCCTGAGGAATTCAAGGGGATGTCCATTTCTCTTCGCCCCGGCATGCAGAAGGACAGAGATGACCTGCTGAAGGACCTGGTGGCAATCCAGTACATGAGAAATGATATGGAGCTGGATCGCTGCAATTTCAGAGTTCGAGGCGATACCGTGGAGATTTTCCCGGCTAACGCAGATGACTATCTGATAAGAGTGGAGTTTTTTGGCGACGAGATCGACAGGATCACGGAGATTGAGCCGGTAACTGCCAAAATCAGGCATGAACTGACCCATGTGATGATATACCCTGCTTCTCATTATGTTGTCCCTCAGGAAAAGATAAATATGGCCTGTGACAACATTGAGAAGGAGCTTGAAGAGCAGATAAAGTTCTTCAAGGGCGAGGACAGGCTCATTGAGGCCCAGAGAATATCAGAGAGAACTAATTTTGATATAGAAATGATGCGTGAGACAGGATTTTGCTCCGGAATTGAGAACTACTCCAGACATCTTAACTTTGCGAAGCCCGGAGAGCCGCCACTTACGCTCCTTGACTTCTTTGACAGGGATTTTCTTATCATAGTGGATGAGTCGCACATGACGATTCCTCAGATTGGAGCCATGTATCACGGAGATCGCAGCAGAAAGCTGACGCTGGTGGATTACGGCTTCAGACTTCCATCCGCCCTGGACAACAGACCACTTAGCTTTGATGAATTCGAGGATCATATTGATCAGATGCTGTTTTGCTCTGCTACTCCCGGTAAGTACGAGGAGGAGCATGAGCTTCTCAGGACCGAGCAGGTGATAAGACCCACAGGACTTCTTGACCCTGAGGTGGATGTCAGACCTGTCGAGGGGCAGATCGATGACCTTTTGGGTGAGATCAGAACAGAGGTCGAGAAGAAAAACAAGGTTCTGATAACTACACTAACCAAGCGCATGGCTGAGGATCTTACAGAGTACCTCGCTGAGTCCGGGATCAGGGTAAAATACCTTCATTCGGACATTGATACTCTTGAAAGAGCCGAGATCATCAGGGATATGAGACTTGATGTTTTTGATGTTCTGGTAGGAATCAACCTCCTTAGAGAGGGACTTGATATTCCGGAGATTTCGCTTGTGGCTATACTTGATGCTGACAAGGAGGGCTTCCTTCGTTCAGAGACCTCTCTTATCCAGACCATAGGCCGAGCAGCCAGAAATGCTGAGGGCAGGGTAATAATGTACGCCGACAACATGACGGATTCCATGAAAAAGGCCATCGAGGAGACCCGAAGACGTCGCATGATACAGCAGAAGTACAACGATGAAAACGGCATTACGCCTCAGACCATCAAGAAGGCTGTCCGCGATCTGATCGCTGTAACAAAGGCTGTGGCCAAGGAAGAAGTCAGATTTGAGAAGGATCCTGAATCAATGGATGCTGCTGAGCTTGAGAAGCTCATCGAGAAGGTACAGAAGAACATGAAGAAGGCTGCAACCGAGCTCGATTTCGAGACCGCTGCAGAGCTTCGTGACAAGATGATAGAACTTAAAAAGGTATATAACGACCTCACTGAGGGGAAATGAGATAAGCATGGCAGAGAATAACAGAATGACCAAAAAGAACACCACAAAAAGAATCCTTCCCACAGATATTCACGATTATATAAGGGTTCGTGGTGCCAACGAGCACAACCTGAAAAATGTCAATGTAAAGATTCCCAGAGAGACCCTTACCGTATTTACAGGACTTTCGGGCTCCGGAAAGTCCTCTCTTGCTTTCGATACCATTTTTGCAGAGGGTCAGAGAAGGTACATGGAGTCTCTTTCTTCCTATGCGAGAATGTTCCTGGGCCAGATGGACAAGCCCAACGTTGAGCGCATAGAGGGACTCTCTCCTACAATTTCCATAGACCAGAAGTCTACCAACAAGAATCCCAGATCCACAGTGGGAACAGTGACTGAGATTTATGACCATTTCAGACTTTTATATGCCAGAATCGGTATTCCGCACTGTCCTAACTGCGGAAGAGAGATCAGAAGGCAGACAGTAGATGAGATGTGTGACCAGATTATGGCCCTTGGAGATGGCACAAGGCTCCAGATCCTTGCTCCGGTTGTCAGAGGTAAAAAGGGTGAACATGCCAAGACTCTGGACAGAGCAAAGCGCGCAGGTTATGTAAGAGCCAGAATTGACGGAAGTCAGTATGAGCTCACCGAGGAAGAAATAAAGCTTGATAAGAACATCAAGCATAGCATAGAGATCATTGTGGACAGAATTGTGGTTCATGATGACAATGAAAATATTAGGAGAAGGCTTACAGATTCAGTGGAAAATGCCCTTGCTCTTGCCGAGGGTCTGCTTCTTGTGGATGTGATAGACGGAGAGGAGCTTAGCTTTTCTCAGAACTTTGCCTGCCCTGACTGCGGAGTCAGTGTGCCTGAGATCGAGCCAAGAAGCTTTTCCTTCAACAATCCTTTTGGAGCCTGCCCTGACTGTTTTGGACTTGGCTACAAGATGGAATTTGATGAGGATCTGATGATCCCGGACAAGTCTCTGTCACTTAATGACGGCTGCATAGTGGTGATGGGCTGGCAGTCCTCCAACAAGGACGGCAGTTTTGCCAATGCTGTACTTCGACAACTTGCCAAAGAATACAAGTTCAGTCTTGATACTCCTTATCAGGACCTTCCTGAAGATATCAGGGATATGCTGATCCACGGCTCAGACAGGACGATCATGGTCCACTACAAGGGTCAGCGCGGAGAGGGCGACTATCCTATTCAGTTCGATGGTCTTATCAAGAATGTGGAGCGCAGATATAAAGAGACCTTCTCTGAGTCTGCCAAGGCAGAGTACGAGGAATACATGAGAATAACTCCCTGTCAGCTCTGCGGCGGACAGAGACTTAAAAAGGAATCACTGGCGGTAACTGTTGATAACAAAAACATATATGAGATTACCTCCATGTCCATAGATGAGCTGAGCACCTATCTTGAGGAGCTGAAGCTCACACCACAGCAGGAGCTTATCGGCTCTCAGGTCCTTAAGGAGATAAGGGCAAGGGTGGGATTTCTGGTCGATGTAGGACTTGATTATCTGTCTTTGTCCAGAGCTACCGGAACACTTTCCGGCGGAGAGGCTCAGAGAATAAGGCTCGCAACACAGATAGGATCAGGGCTTTGCGGAGTATGCTACATTCTGGATGAGCCCAGTATCGGACTTCACCAGAGGGATAATGACAAGCTTCTCAACACGCTTAAGAATCTTAGAGATCTTGGAAATACACTTATCGTCGTTGAGCATGACGAGGATACCATGAGAGCTGCGGACTACATCGTTGATGTCGGTCCCGGAGCCGGATCCCACGGTGGAAAGATTGTGGCTGTTGGCACAGCTGAGGACATCATGAAGGTCAAGGAGTCCATAACCGGCCAGTATCTTTCAGGAAAGCTCAAGATCGAAGTTCCAACAGAAAGAAGAACGCCTAACGGATGGCTTAAGGTCATAGGTGCTCAGGAGAACAACTTAAAGAACATCGACGTGGATATTCCTCTTGGAGTTATGACCATTGTCACAGGTGTTTCAGGCTCGGGAAAGAGCTCTCTTGTAAATGAGATACTATATAAGCACCTTGCCAGAGATCTCAACAGAGCAAGATGCATTCCCGGAAAGCATAAGACTATAGAAGGACTCGAGCAGGTGGACAAGGTCATTGCCATTGACCAGTCTCCTATCGGCAGAACGCCAAGATCAAACCCTGCTACATATACGGGTGTATTTGATCTGATCAGAGACCTTTTTGCCGGAACTCCGGACGCCAAGACCAGAGGCTACAAGAAGGGAAGATTCTCCTTTAATGTAAAGGGCGGAAGATGTGAAGCCTGTGGAGGAGACGGAATCATCAAGATCGAGATGCATTTTTTGCCTGATGTGTATGTTCCCTGTGAGGTATGTGGAGGAAAGAGATATAACCATGAGACTCTGGAGGTAAAATACAAGGGCAAG
>JAEEGL016796718.1_pt1 | contig 21914 bp, 12 predicted proteins | sample 9134231 | NCBI WGS metagenome assembly JAEEGL01 (sample SAMN16246548, study PRJNA631951) | gut metagenome | biome: gut microbiome; feature: rumen; material: fiber-attached | host: Bos | place: Iran: Karaj | collected 2018-10 | reverse complement strand
ACAGTCTTTGATTTCTGAAGGTCTTGCTACAAAAGAACAGCTTCAAGCTGTTATGCAAGAACAAAAGAAAACTAGTAATACTCTCGGATACACTTTAATTCAGCAAAAGATATTAACTGAGCAGCAACTACTTGATTTCTTAGTTAATAAGTTCGGTTTTATCTAGGCAAATTTGCGTAATTATGTTATAGACCCGGCAATAGTAAAGCTAATACCTGAAGATATAGCAAGAAAATATCATTGCATAGCAATACTTAGAGTAAAAGGTGCTATAACAGTAGCAATGCTAGATCCACTAGACAGCTTTGTTATAGAAAACCTCGAATACCAGACCGCTTGTAAAGTTAAACCTCTTGTATCGCCTTTAAGTGAAATCCAAACAGCTTTGGATGAATACTATTCAGCACAGGCCCCTTCTGCAAATTTAGTGACCCAACTAAAAAAAGCTGATTCAGGCAACTCACAAAATGTTGCAACAACAATAGCTGATTTTGCAAAAAATATTCAAGGAATTGGCGAAAAAAAGTTTGGTGATTCTGTTATCGACCTTAATTCAATTAATGCAGGCGATAAACAGAGTATCATTCAGCTTGTTAATTTAATTATAGCCAGAGCAATAAAAGAAAAAGCTTCAGATATTCATATTGAACCTGATGAAAGCTGTCTAAGAACAAGATTTAGAATAGATGGCATGCTTCAGGAAGTTATGTCTCTTCCTCAGAATTTTGAAGCAGCAACTATATCTCGCTGTAAAGTAATGGCAGAGTTAGATATCGCAGAAAAGCGTATTCCTCAAGATGGTCGTATAAAATTACAAATGGGGAATAAAGAAATAGACCTCCGTGTATCAACTTACCCTACCCTTCGCGGCGAAAAAGTAGTTATGAGAATTCTAGACAAAAGCAGTGTTGTCTATGGATTGGAAGAATTGGGATTCCCAGATGATACATTGCAGAATTTCTCTAAGTTGATACGTAAACCTAACGGCATTATTCTAGTCACCGGTCCTACTGGTTCTGGTAAAACTTCTACACTTTACGCAGCTCTTCAATGTATTAAAGACCCAACAATCAATATTGTTACTATTGAAGACCCTGTAGAATATCAATTAGCTGGAATTAATCAAGGCCAGATTAACCCCAAAGCAGGATTCACCTTCGCAGGCGGGTTGAGATCTATTCTGCGCCAAGACCCCGATGTTATAATGGTCGGTGAAATAAGAGACTATGACACCGCTGAAATAGCTATTAGAGCAGCTCTCACTGGTCACCTAGTTTTTTCAACACTTCATACCAATGACTCAGCTGGTGCTATGACAAGATTGGTTGATATGGGTGTCGAACCATTCTTAGTAGCAAGTTCTTTGATAGGTATTATGGCCCAACGTCTTGTCAGAACAATCTGCTCCGATTGTAAAGAAGAATACGTTCCTTCGGCAGCGGTAATAAAACGTTCAAAGCTTTTGTATCAAGCTGGTAGAACCAAAGTATATCAGGGAAAAGGTTGTGAATTGTGCAACCACACTGGCTATAAAGGTAGAACAACGATAACAGAGCTTCTTATCCCTAATGAAAGAATAAAAGAGCTTATAGTTGAAAAATCTCCAACAAGTGTTATCAAGAATGAAGCCATGAAACTTGGTATGAGAACTTTGAGACAAGATGGATTAGGAAAAGTTCTTCGCGGTGTAACAACTCTATCTGAAGTAATAAGAGTTTCTGCAGACGACGAAATCTAATAACAATTAAAATTTGAAAAAAACTTTGATTATATATTTTAATCAAAGTTTTTTTTTATTGTCTGAAATCTTATTTAAAAGAATTGAAACATTAACAAAAATAAAATAAACTAAGTAAAATAAATCGTAACTTTAGTCTTAATAAACAAAAAAAACAATGTCTGACAATAATAATGAATTAATAATAACAGATTCCAAAGAACCAGATAAAGTGACTGGTTCTTTTCCACTATGCCTTTTAGAAAAGAAATCATATACTGGTTTTAAAGCTCTTTTGGGAGTTTTTTTCTGGTTATCGTTAGTATACTTTGTCTATGGAATGATTAATCTGTTTTTTTGGGGGAATACATTTTGGGATATTGTTTGGGATTTATTCTCTAAACCATTTTACTTTATATATCATTTAAGTGTTTTTACTTTTATATATTGTCTAACTTGGGCTACTTTCGACTACCAATCCTTCAAAGATAAATTTATTAGACTATTATTGATAATAATATCTATTATATATGTTGTTTCGCCTATTGATATTATATCTGATTTAATCCCAATGATTGGGCAAGCAGACGATTTAGCGGCTATGCTAATAGGAATATATAATGCGGTATATGTTATGAAAAACAGTTCTAGTCAATTCAATAAAAATAAAGAATAAAAATCAAGGTATTATACAAAATATGATTATTAAACAAAACCGCATAAAAACAGTATTAGTAGGTTTTGTTCTTTTAATTATACCAATTATTTATTTTAAAAATATTTTAAATCATTTATATGATTTTTCTAAGTATAAAATCCAAGAAAGCCTTCGGCAACAATTACTTACCAGTGCAAATAAAATCGAATCAAATCTGGATCCTGCGAAACTTTTATCTCAAGAATTTTCGAAAATTCATTCAGAATTACTTCCCGACTTTCCAGAAGAAATTATAGAAGGAATTCCTGAGGATTCTTTTATAAAAACTCTTTATAACCAAAAAATTTTTGAACAATTAAAAGAAAAAACTGTTACAAGATTTGCGCCTATTGTAATAATTTTTGGGGGAAATAACGCTGAAACAATTAAAGCATACTTTTCATCTGAATTAGAAAGAAGTTTTCAAAATCTAGACGATAGAACCTCTTTTTTTAAAAATATATCATATTTTTTTTGTGATTTAGTAAAAAGTAAATTTGAAGATTATTATAATAAACAGCCTTATGCTGCTATACTAAATAATTATAAACCACTAAAATTTGAAAAAGATCCATGTTATAAATACATATCGAGATTTAGAAGTCTAAAAAATAATTTTTCTCCTATTTATACAGATTATTTTGGGAAGCAAACCATATATCCTATATTCAAATATACTATTAGCAGAAAGGGAATACATGGATTTTATGCTTTACTGATTCCTCAAAGTCATATTATTCCTAAGAAAATAATTGAACATGCTTTATCTGATATCAATTCAGACGTAAAGGTTACATTAGAAAATGATAAAATTCCGTCCCAAATAGTAGAAATACCTTCAGATAATAAATTCGAATATGGATTAAACTTTTCAACAGAATTTATTAATCAGGTTAAAGCCTTCAATAGATTGCAAAATGATCAAGAAAAAAAAGATTATACAAATTATCAATCAAAACAGTTTAAACTGTGCATAGATTATCCACCAAACTTAATCCGTTTAAATAAACTGAATCTATTTGTTGATTTTTCTATAAAAATAGTATCTATTCTTTATTTTATTATTGCTATCTTCATATTAAAAACTAAGAAAAACTTTAATATTCTTATTACTCAAAAACTCACCTGTATTTTAATAATAATAATCATGTTGCCAATTACGGCAATTATGATATCTACACAATTATCAATAAATAACATCGATGAAATTATTACTTATAATACTTCTAAAAGTCTACATAATTTATTAGAAATTCATAGGATTCAAGACCAAGAAAACAATCTTAGACGAATTGCCTCTATTTATGAATTAAAAAAAAGAATATCCAAAAACGAATTATATACGGATGTAAAAGACCTTAACAATAGTATTCTTTCAACATCAGAAACAAATGATGATGGCTGGTTTTTTAGATGGTACAATGGTTTGATTGGGATGTCTGATGAATCTGACTTTTATTTCTATAATGATAGAGGGTTAACTAAAGACAGACTATTTAAAAAGAAGCAAACGGACTTAATATACTACCAAAGTTTATTTTCCAGATATTTAAATAATCTAGGTATAGTAAAAAAGACAAAAACAAATAGGTTAAAAGAGATTTCTCAATCATTTTCTTTAGGTATTTTGGAAAAATACTTTTCACAAAAAGAAGAGGAAAGAGCCATTCCACAAGAATCTATACCAAGCAGAGACATAATCGCTTTTACAAAGTTAGATTCTTCTGTTTTCTTTCTAACAAAAGATAAGAATAAAACAAACTTTTTGTTTTATTCTAAAAAATCCTCTGATAACATAAGGCCTTACGATTATATAGATATTTATACAGAAAAAAAAGATTCTCTATGGTTTAAACCCAAAAACAGGTTTGCTGAAATTAACCTAAGCTTATCATTCAGACCAGATTCAGATGAAAAAAGGAAGATATGGCCATCCTTTTTCTCTTCAAACAAAGAGATTAACAATATTATAAATCTATCATCAGAAACCAAAGATAGCGGAAATGAAAAAATAAAAACCAACAATATGAATATAATAAAAGAATGGATGTTTACTGACGACGAGCCATTAGGATTTGTTGGACAAGCCACAATTAAAAAAGATTCCACAATAGGTAATATAATTGATATAGCATTTATAACCCTGATAATCTATGCATTAATACTTTTATTCCTGCTTACCAAATTTATTTCTATATTTATAAACGAACCCGTTCTAATTTACAAAGAAGCTATAGATAAGCTTACAAACAATCAGTATGGAACCACAATAAAGTCTTTTTCAAAAGACGAATTCGATAATATAACCAAAGCATTTAACGAAATGTCTATTGCCATAAAGCAAAAAGAACAGATTAAGCGCTATGTTTCAGAAAAACTTATAGAATCAGTAAAAGAAAATAAAGTTCAAAATGCAGGAGAAGGTAAGGCAGAAAATTTAACCGTTTTATCTTCAGATATACGTAATTTTACTGGAATAAGCGAAATGTATGAACCATCCGTAATTGTAGAAATGCTTAACACATACTTTACACAAATGCAAAAAGCTATCTCTGATAATGGAGGAATAATAGATAAGTATATTGGAGATGCCATACAAGCTGTTTTTTATAACGAACCACAGATGGAAAACCAGGTAATAAGAGCAGCAAAAGCCGCCATAACAATGAGAAAAGCCCTAGATGAATATAACAAAAACAGAAAAGAGTCAGGATTATTTACTATTCAAAATGGGATAGGCATAGATACTGATATTGCAATAACAGGAACAATAGGGACAACACAAGGGAGAAAAGATTACTCTGTTAATGGGGATGTAATAGCCAGGGCTGCAAATCTTGAAGCAAAGACCAAAGAAACAAAATCAAAAATACTAATCAGCAAAAAATCTTTGAAAGAATTGAATAGTCAATCCAACAAGAATATTTGCAGTGACGTATTGCTTTTTAAAGACTTTGATGAAGAATCGGTAGAATTAATTGATGTCAGAGAATAATACTAATCAAATAAACAAAAAGATAGAAATACCCAAGCTAAGACTGTGGCTTATATGGTTATTCTTATTTGTTATTCCTGTATTAGCTTCTGTAGTAGTGTTTAATTATTATACCCAAGAATACTATTATTTTACAAATACAAATTTAATATCTACTAGTTTTGAAACAATAAGAAGATATAACGCTTCTGTTATTCCAGAAAACTTTATAGAAGAACGAATCAATATTATTAAGGAATTAGATTCAACTCTTTCTTACAAAAACTTAAAAAAAGAAATAGATAAAATTCTATGCGGCAATACACTTTTAACAATATTCTTTGATAAAAAAATAGACAAATTAACTATCGAAAAAGCTGATAATACTGATTTTTCGATAAACGTTCCTATAAATATTACCAAAATGAACATAAAGAGGCTGATAACCTCATATCATTCCTTAATACAAAACAAAGAAGAAAACAATGACGAGAAAATCAAAGAAAAAAATACTCTAATATTTAATGAAGCCCAAAATCAATTGGGAAATGTTTTACAGAAAATGTTTAAAACAATAACCTCTATTACTATTTCCAGTAATAAAGTGGCAAAGAATTATTCGATTATTTATGGTGGAGAATTGTATTTCATTTTTTGTGAATTTGATAAACCAAGTAAAGACAATATAGGATTTCTAGCAGTAATGAGAGGTAGAGATTTTTCTTTCCATAAAATGTTAGAAATACTTCATAAAGATTATCCTGATATAAAAATAATATTTAGAGAGATAGACATAAAAACAGCAACAGAAAACCAAGAAAAATTTTATAGCGGTATAAAAAGCACTCCTGCTGGAATATCTATTATAGCCCCAGTTTCAATAAAATTTGTAAGGCATGTAATTCATGGCGGTTCAAATGAAATAATAGAAAAATATAATAAACTTTTGCCAATGCTTGAATACAGAATTCCAATCGAAAAATATTATGCTAATATAAAAGACAAAGGGAAAAAATTAAATTATTCTGCTTTAATAATAATACTATTATCAGCCATTTACTTCCTTCATATTACATTATTTGGTATAAACGAAAAATTAAGTTTTAAAAAGAAAATAGTATCATTAATCATGATATCTTCATTTTTCCCATTTTCTTTATTTACTATTGGGATATATACAATATATGAATATAATCGTTTCATAAAACAGACTTATATTCAACAACATGCAGAAACAGAAATCCAGCTTGCAAGTCAAGAATTAAAACAATTCTTTACAGATTTAGAAAGTAAAGTTGCCTTTTATAATTCAACTATTTCAGAATATTTAACAGATAAACAACTTCAGCCATCAACATTATTAAATTATTTAGATAAAATAAAAAAGGAAATACCTATAACTTCAGAAATGATCTTAATGGATCCTGTTCCAGAAAATTTAAAAGCAATTTGCGAAGAAAATAGTATTCTAGTAAAAATTCCTGAAAGAACATCAAAAGAATTATTAGAAGAAGATAAAGATGCTGTTACCAAAATAGTTCCTCAAGTTATATTGGCTTGTGCAAAAGAAAATAGCTCATCGGAAGTTATTAAAAGAAACAGGATGGATATATATCAAGTTTATAATACGGAAATTGAAATCGCAGAAATAAATGATTGGCTAGTATATGACGGCAAGTTTAGAGAAATTACTAAGTCTATGGTGCCTGTATGGTTCATATGTAGCCAATTACATTCCAAGAAAGACAATTCTGTAATAGGATTATTTCTAGTAAGATTTGAACCCAAATCGCTTCTAAAAGCATTTATCCCGAATAGCACTATATTCAAAAAGAATTTTAAAGAAACAAAAGATAAAGACTATAAAATTCATTATGCTTTTCTTCCTGTAGAAAAAAGCGGCAGCTCAAATATCTGGAATGGTAGCGAAAGTCTTTCCCCTGAAGAAGAGGCTTTGGTTCTTAAAACACCTCTGTCAGAAATAATAAAAATAAACAATAAAACGATTATAAAAAAGAGAAATCAGAAAATACCTCATTTAGCCGTAGCTATTATAACTCAAACAAATAGTATCAATTATAATTATTTCATTATCATAGCATTAACCGCAGTTTTAGCTTATCTTTCTTTGATACTCTATTTTGCCAATAACCTTCTGGATATAATGTTTGTTGAACCGGTAATGCTCTTAGCCTCTAATGCAAATGCAATAGCAAGAGGTGGCGACACTTGGAATACAGAAATTAAATCTGGTGACGAATTTGAAGATTTGAACAATGATTTCAAGAAATTAGTTATTGGTCTGAAAGAACGAAACATCTTAAAATCCTATGTGTCAGAAGATGCTTTTAGTGATATAGAAGAAAATGAAAGTTCCAAACTTTTACCTGGCGGCGAATATCTGAATGCTACTATAGTTTTTTCTGCTATAAAAGACTATGAAAAAATAATAAGCTCTATGACACCAGAAGAAAACATACAATTACTTAGTTCTTACATATCTATTGGTGAAGAATGCGCTAAAAACCACAACGGCAGTTTGGATAAAATACTTGGTGATACTATTATGCTTGTCTTCAGAGAAAACGAATTAAAAGAATCTCATGGTTTAAGAGCAGCAAAAGCAGCATTAGAATTAGTAGAAAAAACAAAATCTATAGACTTACCAGGACTTTATACTGGTATAGCCTCAGGTAGAGTAATATCAGGGAAAATAGGTTCTTACTATGGGAAGCTTGATTTTACAGTTATAGGCAACCCAGTAAACTTAGCAGCCCGTTTTAAAGCAGAAGCAAAAAAGGGTTATGAAAACACAGGTATTATTATTTCTGGCGAAACAATAGGTTTATTAAAAGGAAAAGGCAAAGTAAAATTTTTAAGAAGATGTTCTATTAAAGGGAAAAGTCGTGAATATAACATTTATGAACTCTTATCTCTAAGAAATTAAGTCTTTGTATGTTATTTCATCTATTATCAACAAAATCAACCATATATTATTAAAAGCATTATTAATCATAAATAAAAAGCGACTTTAAACTGCCTAAAATTAACTATTGAGTAATAAATAAAACTAATGTTAATATTATAATGTAAAAAATAACAAACACCTATATTAGATAAGATTTAAGAACAAAATAGGTGTACACTAGGAATGGAGTGAACAATGTACAATTTTCCGAAAGACTTTTATTCAGACGTAAGAATTGAGCACATCTATAGCTCACACATCAGAATAGAAATGGGCCGTTTGGAAGAAATCAAAGAATCAAATGATTCAGGTGCATTCATAAGATTATTTGATGGCAAAAAATGGTATTATTCTTCCACTACAGACTTAGATTCTATAAATCAAGAGCTTGCTAATCTAGCTTCTTTGGCAACACCCAATCCAAATGTAAACAAGCACCCGCTTGTTGTACGCTTACAAAAGAATTCTGGGGACTGTTGCCGTTTTCAGAAAAATAACGTAAAGAATATTCCTTTGCACGATAAATTAGCTCTTGCGAAAGAATATGCCAAAGTAGTCGAAACTGACTCAGAAATCAATTTCTGGTCAGCAAATTATTCTGATTCTAATCTTGTAAAAGAATTTTCTTCCAGTATTGGCTGCAATGTTAAGTTTGATACTCAGATTTCAGGAATGAGAATCGGGTTCAAGTTTGGCAGCGGTGCTGATGGTTTTAGCGAAATGTGGTGCAAAGCTTTCACAAGTTTTGAAGAACTGAAAGGCTTACAGAACCTCACAAAAGAACACATCGAAAAAGCTAGAAACTTCTATAAAAATGCCCATACCATACCTGGTGGAAATTATACTGTTGTGCTCTCTCCGATGGCTGCTGGAGTTTTTGCACATGAAAGCTTTGGTCATAAGAGTGAAGCCGACTTTATGGTAGGCGATGAAGAAATGATTAAAGAATGGCAGCTTGGCAAGCGTGTCGGTTCCGAAAATCTTAGCATTCTTGATGATGGCAATGTAGTTGGCAGTGGGTATACTCCATTTGATGACGAAGGAAATCTTGCCTGCAAGACTACCCTTATAGAAAAAGGTATATTAAAAGGTCGCTTGCACAGTGCTGAAACAGCTGCAGCATTGAATGAAGATGCTACAGGGAATGCAAGAGCTATGAATTTTGAATTTGAACCTATAGTTCGTATGACATGCACCTATATAGACGCAGACAAAAAGATGAGTAAAGAAGAACTTATCAAGGGCGTCAAATACGGAATTCTGATAGATACAATCAAACATGGCTCCGGTATGTCCACTTTTACAATTGCTCCATCTATGGCTTTCTTAATCGAAGATGGAAAAGTTACAAAACCTGTTAAATTCTCAGTAATTTCTGGAAATGTAATGAAAACACTAGACCAGATAGATGCAGTTTCTGACCAGCTTGAACTTTTAAGCTTTGTTGGAGGCGGCTGTGGGAAGATGGAACAATTCCCTCTACCCGTTGGTTTTGGCGGCCCTTATGTAAGAGTCAAAGAAATTAACGTTCAGTAAAGGAGAAGAATAAAATGAAAGAAAAATTCACACATCACTTCCAACAGACATCCCTAACAATTGTTTTAAGTGAAATACAGGCTATTAGAAGAAAAAATACAACTAGAACTGCTTGCAGAGTTTATAAAGATGGTAAGATTGGTATTGCTGGCAGCATTGGTAAAGCAGATACTGATGAACTATATGCAAAAGCAGAACAAAACCTTGAATATCAGATAGATTACCCTGTCGAACCTACAAAGAATGTTAAGTCTCATTGCAAAATAGATACCTGCAAAATTACTGACGGTGAGCTTTGCAATGAAGTAGAAAAAATACTTAAGGAATTGACTCGTTTACATCCTGATTTTACTGTAAGTCATAAGGTTAATCTAAACCAAGTTGAAGTAACAATGGAAAATGAGCTTGGTATGGATTTAAGCTTTTCTGACAGAAATATAAATGTTGCAATGCTTCTTAGACAAAAAGGTTCTTCAGATATAATGAATACTATATTTGGTGATATCACTAGAACCTTAGAACCTGAAAAAATCATAAAAGCTTCTTCTGAACTGATTTCAGCATACACAAATATGCTACCATTCCCAAAAGAGCAACTGCCTTTGATTCTTCAAGACAATATTGTAACTCCTATATTTGAAAGAGATTTAAGCGCAAAGCTTATGGGAACAGGTTCTTCATTGTTCCAACATCAATTAGGAAAAGAAGTTTTTGCGAAAGATTTCAGTTTGAAGATTGAAAACGATCCAATAGAAACCTTTGCACCACCATTTGACATGGAAGGTATAATTACTCCCGAAAGCGTTTCTTATCTTGTAAAAGACGGAATTATTCTTAGACCATATTCAGACAAACGCACTTCGATGATGTACGGCTATGAAAATACAGGATGTGGTGAAGGTGGATACGATTCTGTACCCACCCTTGGAGCAGCAGGGGTAAAGATACAACCAGGTAAGAAAACTATAAAAGAATTGCTAAATGGTCAGATGGGCATACTAGTAATGCTTGCTGGCGGTGGTGACTTCACACCAGACGGCAAATACGCTTCTCCTGTTCAACTAGCATATTTAACTGATGGTGAAAAGCTAATTGGCCGACTTCCAGAATTTACTATCAAAAGCTCCATTTATGACATTTTTGGCAAAAACTTTATTGGTATGAGTTGTGATAGACTATATACAAATAACAACGACAGAATGCTAGTAACAAAGATGGATATAGAACAATTGTAACAAATACTAAATTCCAGAATTATCTGAAACTAAAATGACAGACAAAATAAAAAACCGATTAATTCTTATATTAGTCGGTTTTTTCCTTTTATTCATTCCTTTATTCTTCTTTTGCTACAGCTTAAATAGACTGTATGATTTTACGAGGGAAAAAGCTAACGATAATCTAAGACAAAAAATACTCTCAACAGCCAAAAATATAGAAGAGAAACTTAATCCATATAATTATCTTCAATCAGAATTTGACAAAATTCATTCTCTCTTATTACCAGATTTTCCTCAAACCATTATATATGGATTTCCTGATGATTCTTATATAAAAAGACTTTATAACGAATCATTGAAAAATAAACTGCTAGATTTAACTGTTAAAAACTTTTCTCCAATTGTAATAACCTTTGCCACAAATAACTTTGAAAAAATATATTCATATTATTCTCCAAAACTATATGAGGACTTAAAAAAAAATAATGAAGAAAAAGAATTTTTGGATTCAAAAATCTATTTTGACCATCAAGTTATAAATAGAATGGTTGATCATTTTTTTAATAAACACTTCAAATTTTCACCATATATAACTCGCCTAAGAACAAATAATTCTTCTCAATATTACGAAAGTTTTACCTATAAATATCTATCAAAATTCAACAATTATGATCGAAATTTAGGTCCAATGTTTACTGATTATTACCATAATCAAACGCTGTATCCTATAATAAAATATACAATAAGTAAAACAGGAATTTATGGTTACTATTCATTATTAATTCCGCAAAGTTCTATAAAACCTTCTTCAATAATTAATAATATACTATTAAATCAACCTCAAAATGTTCAAATTGAATTAATAAAGAAAAAAGAAAAAACAAAATTTAATGATACACAAAATGGTTTGGAGTATTGTTTAAATTTTACTACAGATTTTATCAGCCATGTAAATGCATATAAAAGAATTAATGGAATGAATAATAATAATAATAATAATCTTTTAGATAATCAATTTAAAATAAGTGTTGATTATCCTAAAGAACTAAAAAACCTTTATAATTTAAAAATAGTATCTTACTTTCTAAGTGGTTTAATTTCATTATTCTATTTATGCCTTTCTCCAGTTGTTTTAAAAACGAAAAAAAGTTTTCGTTTATTAATAACACCAAAATTAATATGCATATTAAGTATAATTATTATCCTACCAATAGGTGGTATAGGTTTATCAACCTGGATGTCAGCTCAAAACCTCAATGAATTTATCGACCACAATGTCTCACAAAGCTTAAATAATGAATTAAATAATTATTCCACTATAAATGAAGAAATCAATCTTAGATTTTTCTCTTTCATCTTAGAAATGAAAAAGAAAATAGCACAAAGGAAATTTATACCCAAATTAAATCTATACTATTGTGTCTTAACCCCGCATGAAACGCGCACATGGTATAACTGCTGGGTTAATTATACTTATGGGTTTTCTGAAGATGGAGATACTTTTTTATATGATTCAAAAGGTTATCAGCAAAAGAAATCATTCCAATCCAATCGAGAAGAAAAATACTATAAAATAATCTTCTTAAAATACTTGAATAATCTAGGTTTAGTAAACAATCATAAAAAAAATAAAACAAAAAATGAAAATTTATATACATTTTCATTAGGCTTATTAGAACAGTATTTTACATCAGAAATCGAAGAAAAAACAATACCTTTTGAATCCATTCCGCAAAGAGAAATATTTAACTTTAAGCCGACTAACTCTGCCGGATATTTTTTAGCAAAAGACAAAACAAAGAAAAATTATTTTATAATAACTAGGAAATATGGAACTAGTCGTTCCCCATATAACTATATAGATAAATATACAGAAAAAAGAAACCCATTCTGGTTCAAACCTGAAAATGAATTCGCAAATATTGAACTTGCATCTAAACTTAATACTTATTCTGAAGAAAGAGAATATCAATGGCCTTCAAAAGAATTAACTTCATTAGAACTGACTAATCTACTAAAAAAGGCAATAGAAACAGAAGACAGTGGTCAAGAAACTACAAAAACTCAAGAAACTACTAAAATAAAACAATGGCTTTTTACTTATAGCGAACCCTTTGTTATAGCAGGTATAGCAGAGAGCAAATATGACACAATGTTTTCATTTCCAATCAACATGCTTTTTCCTATTCTATTTGCTTATGCAATACTGCTTTTAATGGTTCTTACCAGCTTCATTTCAATTTTTATAAGCAAACCCATAAAAATTTATAAAAAAGCTATACAACAATTAAATAACAATCAGTATGGAACAACAATTAATTCGTTTTCAAAAGATGAATTTGACAATATAACAAAAGCTTTCAACGAAATGTCTATCGCTATAAAACAAAAAGAACAAATAAAACGTTATGTATCTGAGAAATTGATAGAATCTGTTGACATTAACCAAATTCAACAAACAGAAGAAGGAAAAACAGAGATGCTGACTATTCTTTCTTCCGATATAAGAAATTTTACAGGTATAAGTGAAATAAAAGAACCTAATGAAATTGTTGAAATGCTGAACACATATTTTACAAAAATGCAGCAAGCAATTTCTGCAAACGGCGGAATCATTGACAAGTATATTGGAGATGCAATACAAGCGGTTTTTTATGATGAACCAGATAAAGAAAGTCATATATTAAGATCTGCAAAAGCAGCATTAGACATGAGAAAAGCATTAGATGAATTTAATAAAGAAAGAAAAGAATCCGGATTATTTACAATAGAAAATGGAATAGGAATAGATACAGATATAGCAATAACAGGAACAATTGGTTCCAAGAATGGCCGAAAAGATTATTCTGTTAACGGAGAAGTAATTGCAAGAGCAGCAAGTCTTGAAGCAAAAACGAAAGCAACAAAATCTAAGATATTAATCAGCAAAAAATCTTTGAAAGAATTAGATAGCAGAGGCATTTCATACCTAGCAATAACAAATTCTGAAACAGATAACCTCGCTACCAACTTAGCTAACAAAAGCGTATTGTTCTTTAAGGAATTTGATGAAGAATCGGTAGAACTAATTGATGTCAAATAACAATACTACAAAAATTAAAGAAAAAATAGAAATACCAAAAGTGAGATTGTGGCTCATCTGGTTGCTTTTATTTGTTTTTCCCTCTTTAGCCACAATACTTGGTTTTAATAGTTTTAGTAATAGATATAGATATTTTGAAAAAACAGATTTAATAACAAGGGCTTTTGAAAAAATAAAAGAATATAAATCCAAAACAGTTCCTGAAAACTTTTTAGAAGAGCAATTATCGCAAACAAAAAAAATTAATTTAAACCAACCTCTCCAAGAGTTAAAAAAGCATATAGATAATATTCTTTGTGGGGAAACTTTGTTTTGTTCTTTCTTCGATAAATCGTTAACCCACACCACTAATATTAAAAGCCCTATATGCGAACAAGTGATCAAGAACCTTCCAAATTCTTTACTGAAAAAGAACTTAAAGGGAATAATAGATAATTATTTATCCGATACTATAGATCATGCAAAAATACAAAAAGATAAAGCTAAATTTGGAAATCTGCTTCAGTTTTTGTTCAAATCAATCACTCCTGTAACAATAAATCCAAATAAGGTATCAAGAAACTATTCGGTATTATATGACGGAGAATTATATTTCGTATTATGTTTATTTGATAACCCATCCCAAGATTGTTTTGGTTTTTTTGCAGTTTTAAGAGGTAAAGATTTTTCTTTTCATCAGATGCTGGAAAAACTCCACAGCAGTTTTCCTGAAATAAGAATAATATTTAGAGAAGTTGATGTAAAAAAAAGTTACTATAATCCAGAAAAACTGCATAGCGGCATAAAAAGATCAAAAAACGGCTTATATATTATATCTTCTGCTGATTTAAAATTTGCTAGGCATGTAGTTTATGGCGGTTCAAACGAAATAATACAACAATATGGTCATTTGTTGCCATTTATAGAATACCGTGTTCCAACAGAAAAATATGAAAAAGTTATACAAAAAAGAAAGAATCAAATTAACTTAATTGCATTAATTATAATTAGTTTATCTTGGATTTATTTTTTATACATAAGCTTATTTGGATTTAGTGATAATCTCAGTTTCAAGAATAAAATAATGTTGTTAGCTCTTATTGCAACTATATTCCCTTTTTCAATATTTACTTTAGGCATTTATGGCATTGATAATTACAATAGATTAATAGAAAAGACTTCAATACTTCAGCATGCAGAGACTGAACTTTATTTATCAAGTCAAGAGTTAGAACAGTATAAAACCGAACTTGAAACAAAAGTTGCTGAATATGGAATAAAAATATCTGAATTATTAAACAATAAAGAATTAAAACCATCGAAATTATTAGATTATTTAAGCAAAATAGGTGATGATATTCCTGCAAGTTTAGAAATACTATATTTGAAACCAATGCCTAAAAACCTCGAAATCATTAGTTATAAAAATAAAATAACTAAAAAGTTTACCCAAAGAATATCTAGTAGCTCTTTGGACGACGAAAAAGATTCTCTTTCAAATCTTTTTCCATATACTCTAATGAAAGTCTTAACTGATGAAGAAGTTAAGCAAAAAAGAGAAAGACAAGATGAATTAGAGATAGGAGAAGAAAAGTTAACCAGCACTTTTATTAATGATAGTCTCCAAAATACAGGGAAAATTTCGAAATTAGAACAGCTTGGACCTACAACCTGGTATATTCTACAGCAGCTACAAGATAACAATCATAATGTCATAGGAATATACATTGTCAAATTTGAACCCAAACCAATTTTAAGTGCATTTCTAAAAAAATCTTCCTTAAATCAAAAAGATTTTAAAGAAAATACAGATAATTATGCAATTGATTATAACTTCATACCAATAGAAAAAAATGAATTAACTCAGGATATATATGGCAGTAAAAGTATAAACAATAGAGATATTAGCCCAATACTCAAAAACTCTCAGTCTGGGCAAATAATTTTAGACAATAAAGTTATAATAAAAAAAAGAAGTCAATATATACCTTATTTGGCAATAGCTTCAGTTAGAGAGTTGGATAACTTTAACAAAAAATACTTCTTTATTATTCTATTAGCAAGTGTTTTGATCTATTTATCCATGATTATGTTCTTTGCTAGTAAGCTTTTAGATATAATGTTTGTCGAACCAGTAATGCTTTTAGCCTCAAATGCCAATGCTATTGCTAGAGGAAGCGAAAACTGGAAAATCGAAATTAATAGTGGAGATGAATTCGAAGATTTAAATAATGAGTTTAAGCAACTAGTAACTGGTCTACAAGAAAGAAACATATTAAAATCTTATGTTTCAGAAGATGCTTTTTCTGATATTGAGGAAACAGACAGCTTAAAATTACTGCCTGGCGGAGAATATCTTGAAGCAACAATTGTTTTTTCAGCAATTAAAGATTATGAAAAACTAACTGCTTCAATTACACCGCAAGAATCAATAAAACTCCTTAGCAATTTTATGTCCATAGCTGAAGAAGTCACCAAAAAGTATGGTGGAAGTATAGATAAGATTATTGGCGATACAATAATGCTAGTTTTCAGAGAAAACCATCTGAAGGATTCTCATGGCTTGAGAGCTGCTAAAGCATCATTAGAACTGGTTGAAAAAGCAAAAACAATTAAATTACCTAAATTGTATACAGGAATTGCGTCAGGTCGTGTAATTTCTGGAAGAATAGTCTCTTATTCAGGTAAACTAGATTTTACAGTAATAGGAAACCCAGTAAATCTCGCTGCAAGATTTAAGACTGAATCTAAAAACGGTACAGAAAATACAGGAATAATAATATCAGGAATAACTATTGGTCTCATGAACGGAAAAGCTAATGTACGATTTCTTAGAAGAGTTTCTATAAAAGGAAAAGCTCGTAAATATAATATTTACGAGCTCCTAGACATCAGAGAATAAGTAAGTTAGTTAGAAACACTGCATTTCCACTACATATCCATCTTTATGTTTCGGACATTTGAACACATAAAGACAACCAGCATCACCAAACATTAAATTTGCTGCTTCTTCAGAATCAATCTGAACAGCTAACTTAACTTCACCTTTACAATTTGGACAAACCTGACTTCCTTCACCCTGTATCCAAATAGGATAACCACCTATTGTAGTTGAAGGTTCCATTAAACAGCCAACAGCATTACCTGCTTCTTCATAAGCACTCATTGGGTCTTCTGGATCTATTTCTTCACATAATTCTGCAATTTCAGAATAATTGTTTTCAACAGTTTCGTAATCAGGTAAAACAAAAACTCTACTAAGGCTACAAGAAGTAGGATTAAGAATAGTACTAATGTTTTCTTTCTGTTCTACAAACTTAGAAACATCAGGATTCTTATGAGATATTACAGCCCATTGGCCTTTTTCTTCTTCTGGTCTTCCTATAGGAGTACAGTCAAAACAATAATATACAGAATGTAAATCTCCAGAAGGATTTAAATCTTTATCATATTTATCTCTATATTGAAATATAAAGGTCAAAGGTTTTCCACAGCCTTCACAAACAGGAACCTTATCACCCTTTTCAGAATAAGCAGAACCGCCAAATCTTGTATCAATAGCCTGAGATTTATCAAAACCAGCATTTGTCGGCATAACTCTTATGCATTCTTTTTTTAGCTTATTTAATGCTTTTTTAAGCTTATCTTCAGGAGTTATTTCAACCTTAACTATTTTTAATTCCTTTTTATTGTTCATGATAACCCTCTTTGTTAAAAAATTAGTTTGGCATTGGGCCAAAATGTTCTAAAACAATCTGCCAGTTACCTTCTATGTTAGCCCAGGCAAGACTTCCTCTGCCCGGAGTAACGAAACGTTTGCCTTGAATAGTTCCAATCCAGTTGTATTCAAAAGTACAGGTGGCAAAATTATCACCTACATGATTCCAATCAAGATTTTGAATTTCAAAAGTCTCGTCTTTTATTATTGAAAAAGTATTCTTCAATATCATCTTAATTTGAAATTTACCGTAATATGAACCTTCTCGAAAGAAAACAGTAGCATCATCAGCAAAAAACGCGATTGCTGACTCATAATTCTGCGAAGCCAAGGCATCTAGATAATCATTAAATATTTCTTTTACATTTTTCATAGCAACAAGACTATCAATATCTTTTAAATTGGTCAATATATTAAAAAAAATAGTTGAGATTATTCTATAAATGTAGCAAAATCTATTATTATGGAACAAGACAACAATAAATTTTATCAATTCTTTACATATTTGAATAGTATCAAAACTAAGCTAATTTTTAGTTTCTTGGTTATTACTCTAACTCCGCTAATCTATATTAGCTATATTATGCTAAATAACGCAACTGATGGGTTGTTAAAAGTTATAGTAAACAACTCACTGGCTCATGCAAGAAAAGCTTCCATAGACATGAACTCTTTTGTTTCTCACCAACTTGAAATAATAAAACCCTTCACTAATAGCGTAATATCTAAAAATCCAAAATCCCAAGAATACAAAAAACTCATTGAAGAATTTGATAATCAATATGTATCTATTGAAAAAATCATCGTCTGCGAAAAATACGGACAAATAATCTGGGTATCCAACAATACTCTCACAACCCCATATTCTAATATAACAGAAATACAGGATAAATTAGAAAACAGAAAATATATTCTTTATAACGGTCATAACCATCAAGGCAAAAAGCAAAAAGCAAGCATAACCCTAATCACCAAAATAAACGAAGATGACCCTGATAATTACGCATTAGTTTTCATAGAACTTAATATGCTTCAGTTCACTAATATTCTTTCTGATAATGTTGTAGGCAACAGCACTCACGCTTATATTCTTGATGAAAATAACTCTCCAGCTGTTTATTATCCGGAAGATTGTGTAGCCTCAGACATTTCTATGTTAAAAGAAAAATATATCGAAAAATTTGATTACGGTGTCTTTAATATAGATTCTAAGAGTTTAGAAAAACCTATTCTTGCTACCTATCTTCCTGTCGTAGCACAAAATGGCTGGAAAATACTATTTGTTCAGAATCAGGAAGAAGTTTATGAGTTGGTCAGTTCCTTCCGCAAAAACCTTTATTGGATTTTATTTATAACAATTTCAGTAGCTGTAATAATAGCTCTAATTATCTCACAAAACATTGCTCTTCCAATTCTTCAGGTAACAAAAGGAACTAACGAACTAGCATCTGGCCGATACGATGTAAGAATAAAGATAAAAAGTTCAGATGAAGTTGGCAGACTTGCTAATAATTTCAATTTCATGGCTGACAGTCTAGCTACCAAAATGGAAGAACTTCGAATTGCTTATTTGGAATTACAGGATAAAGCAGAATTAATTACACAGCAAAATAGAGACTTAGATAGAAAAGTATTCGAAACCACAACACTTTATAAAATCTCTCATATGATGAGTGAAGTTGGATTCGATATAGACAAACTTCTTGATATTATAATTGAAAAATCAATTGAAGCCGCTAAAGCCACAAAGGGTTCTCTCATGTTGCTAGATGATTCTCAAGAATATCTTGAAGTTCAAAGAGTAATTATGTGGGATGAAACTCTTAATAGAGCGGTTCCCATAGAAAACTTCAAAAAAAATATCAAGATAAAACCTGGTGAAGGCATAGCAGGCAAAGTTCTCGTCACTGGAGAAATGCTGATAATAAATCAACCTGAAAATGATCCAAATTTCAAACAGTTTGACGATAATGAGCGTTTTATACAGAATATTTGCTGCATTCCTCTAAAAGTAAATAATATAACTTTTGGCGTTATAAATATTGTTGATAAAGTAGACGGCTCTTCTTTTGAAAAGCGTGATACAGACCTTTTAATGGCTATGGTCAATCAGGCAGCAATAGTTCTTGATAATACAAAACTCTTTAAGCTTGCAATTACAGATGGCTTAACCGGTCTCTATCTGGTCAGACACTTCAAAAACAAATTGGCTAGTGAAGAAAAAAGAGCTAAACGATATAATAAAATATTCTCAATTCTATTCTTCGATATTGACCATTTTAAAAAGTTTAATGACACTTATGGGCACCATATTGGCGACGAAGTTCTAAAGCAAGTAGCATCAATATTCAAAAATTCACTTCGTGATGGAATCGACATTGCTGCTAGATACGGTGGTGAAGAAATGATAGCTTTACTTCCCGAAACAGATATTAAAGGTGCATATATTGTAGCAGAAAGACTGAGAAATGCTGTAGCAAATCACGAATTTACCGGTTACAAGACTTCGTTGCATGTTACAATCAGTATAGGTATAAGTGAATTCCCAAGTTCAGATACAGATTCTCTAGAACTGATAAGAAAAGCAGATACCGCTCTTTACCAGAGTAAAGAAGGCGGAAGAAACAAAACGACAATTTATACTACCGAAATGGGGGTAGTTTCAGAAAAATGAGTTCAAAGACAATAAAAAAATATATTCTTTTATTGGTTATGATAATTATAACAAGCCCTGTATTTGCTCAAGAAAAAGAATTAAATATAGAAAAAATAATAGACTTTTTTGCATTTGGAACAGGTTCAACAACAGGAACTTACTTCCCTCTTGGTAATGCCTTTGCACATGTTTGGACTCAAAAATCAAAGTCAATTAATGTAATGACATATTCTTCAAATGGTTCATATGAAAATATAGAGCTATTAAGAAACCACGAAGTCAATCTAGCTATTGCACAAAGCGATATAGTATCTGAAGCCTTAAATGGAAAAGGGAAATTCATAGGAAGACCTTTTAAAGACTTGAAAGTATTAATGGCTTTATATCCAGAAGTAATCCAGATAGTTGTATCTGAAAAATCTGATATAAAAACTCTAGCAGATCTTAAAAACCACAGAATAAACGTTGGAGCAGTAAATAGCGGGAATGCGCTTACAGCGGTAGAATTTCTCAATGAATTAAATATTAAAGAAAATGAATATACAAAAATAAACATGAGTTATGATGAAGCAATTCAGGCCATGGAAAAAGATGAATGCGATGCTACAATAATAATTGCCGGGATTCCAACCAAAGTAGTTAGCGAATTAAAAAAGAGAATTGCAGTAAGAATAATTGATATTCCTTTACAGACAGTAGCAGAAGCAATACAAAAACTTCCATACTTATCTGCTTTTACTATTGCTGATGACATTTATGGAGACAATAAACAAACCAGCACTCTTGCAGTTATGGCCTTATTAGTTACAAATAGCGATCTGAAAGATGAGCTAGCTTATGATTTATTAAAAATGCTTTTTGATAATCTCGATTACTTAAAGATTATTCATGAAAGAGCCAGAGATTTATCAATTAAAAATGCTCTCAGAGGAATAAAAAAAGAGTACCTCCATCCAGGAGCAGAAAAATTTTTAAACGAAGCTAAGCAGCAAAAGAAATAATAGTGTTTTTATTGTAGTTAGTAGTTGTGTTTTTATTGTAAGCCCCCTCTCTGTCTCGCTATCGCTCAAACAGCTCAGCGACTATGACTTGTTTGCTTCCTACCGCTCGTTTGAGTAGTCACATCACTGTGATTAATCCGTCACATTCGTTACAACTCCCCCAATAGGCAAAAGCTTTTGATGGAGAATCTCAAAGAAGGTTCCTTTATGAGGAGCTTAAGAAAGCCTAAAATGGAAAAGCCCCGAACGTTTTTCGTTCGGGGCTTTATAGACCTGGCGGCGACTGACTCTCCCACGGAGCTGCCCCCGCAGTACCATTAGCGTCTTAGAGCTTAACTGCTGAGTTCGGAATGGGATCAGGTGTTT
>JAEEGL014808544.1_pt1 | contig 21914 bp, 12 predicted proteins | sample 9134231 | NCBI WGS metagenome assembly JAEEGL01 (sample SAMN16246548, study PRJNA631951) | gut metagenome | biome: gut microbiome; feature: rumen; material: fiber-attached | host: Bos | place: Iran: Karaj | collected 2018-10 | reverse complement strand
TTTATTAAAAACCTTTAAACATACTATTAAAAATCCTTTTGAAATTAATTTATTTTCAATCAAAAAATTAAATTCAATCCTTTTTAATTGATTACAAAGTTCATTTTCATTTTTTAATTGATTTATTTTATCTTTTAATTCAGTTTCTTGTAATTTTTGATTTGGGAGATTTTTATCTTTAGAATATATTTGAATATAATTAATTAATTTATCAATTTTTGAATTAAATATCATATCATCATTTAAATTAAATCTCTTAATTATTTCATAACTATTATCTTCTAAAAGCATTTTATCTAAATAATACATTCTAAAAAGAAAATTATAAATCTTTCCATCATCTTTACCATTTTTTTCGATATATTCTTTTAAAATATTTTTTAAAAATTTTTTCAATTCTTGATTAATAATTGAATTTTTTATACAATTATCAAATATTAATAATTTAAGAGTAAAACTAATTGGATTATCTTTTATATTATTTTCAATAATAAATAAATAGAATTTTGATTGTAAAAATTGTATTAATGCTTCTATATTTAAGTTTTCTATTATTAATAAATTTTGAATTTCTAATTTATTGTTTTTTATTTTTTCAATTTCATCCTCAAATTCCTTTTTTTCATTTAATTTGATTTATTCAAATTTTGTTTTTTGTACTTTTTTTTTTTCTTCATAATTTTCCATTTTATTAATCTCATTTATAAAGCTAAAAAGTTTAATAATACATTTATAATATTTTAACAATAAATTTTCAATACAATTTAATTTCTTTTCATTTAAAATATCTATTATTTTATCATTTAATTTTAATTTTTTACTATCTGCAATGAATGTAAAATAATATTCATAATAATTAAAGATATATTGTTTCTGAATTTCATCTTTTTCTTTTTCATTTTTTTTTTCATTAGATATATTATTTTCTTTTTTTCCATTTTCTTTTTCAGATATGATAAAAGAATATAATTCTTTGAATGTATTTATATTCTCTTCATCCATTCTATTATATGATAACATATATTGTTTAATTAATACTTCATCAAAATCTGGTTCAAAGATATTGTAAATTTTCATGTTTCTTTGTTTAAAAAGATTTAGAATAATAATTGTTTTTTCCATTTATTTTTCTAAATTTTAATTATACTAAAATGGAAATAGGGATTTATTATTTTTAATTCATATTTAATTATAATATAAAAAAATGTCCAAAATTAAAACGAATAAAGTAAAATAAAAGGAATTATAATTCAAAATATTTGTTTTGTTTATATTATTTAATATGATTAAATGTATTAAATTACTCACAATTTCTGTATTATTTTGATTTGAAAAAAATATCTTTTTATGCAAATCCATAACATCCAACTTGCATTAAACAACTTAATAAAGAAAAAGTAACAAAAAATAAAATTATTAAAAACCCTTTAATTGATTTATCATTAATAAAAGAAATAATATCTTCAGATAAAATTAAATAAATTATAGGACATCCAGAAATTAATCTATTATTAATTTGAGGATGAGCAATAAAAACTAATACAAATACTAAAACAATTAAATTAACTAATGAACTTAAAATAAAAGAATTTAATTTAATATTTTCAATTTCACTATGATTCCCTTCTTTATCATATTTATGATATGGTTTATTTTTTAAAAGAAATTGAGTAATATTAAATTTAGTAATTAAAGAATAAAAATCAAAATAAATAAAACATTTATAAAGTATATAAAATACACAAATATTCATTGGTAAAGCTAAAATTAGTCGATCTAAAGTATTAAATGAATATTGTTTTAAAAAACCAACTTTCCAATATTCATCTTGTAAATATGAATAGAAATTATTTATTGTATTAAATTTTAAATTTTGACAAAATGAATTAAATAAATTATATTTTGTTAAATTTTCATTTATTTTTCTTCTTATATAAAAACATATTTCTGTTTTTGGTTTATATTTTGTCATTCCAATAAAACATAAATAAGCATGAAAACATAATATAATATATAAACCAATAAAACGAAAATTTTTTTGGAATAATTTAAAAAAACTTTTTATATTAAATAAGAAATCATTATCTGAAAATTTTTCATTTAATTTTATTTTTCCTAATAATTCACATAAACAAGGTATAATAAAAAAAGAACAAAAAATAATTGAATTTGATCTTGTCATCAGAAGACCAATAATTAAACAAGCAATTTGTATAAAGTTAGTTGTTTCATTATTTGAAGTTAATAGTATTTGAATAAATAATAATTGTAAAGTTAAACATATATTTTCAGAATAAATTGATATATAAAAAATAGTTCCTGGATTTATTAAAAATAAAATAACAGAAATTTTACTTTTTAAAACAGAATTTGTTAAATTAAATATTATACAAAATAATAAAATTGAATTTATCAAACAAAATACATTTGAAAAAACAAATCCAGAGATTAAATAAACTGTCATTTCATTTTTTGTAAATTTAAAAAAAGGAGAAATAAAACTTTTTAAACCACTAATTAAAGAGGGAAAAAGTGGAAAAAAAGCATAAATACTATCATTAATATAAGAATATTTTGATATTGTTAAAAAATGAATTGCATCATAACTAGAAAAATAAGATAAAAATTTTAATAATATTTTTTCTAATAATCTCATATTTTCATCTCTTTCTGATATTATATCAGTAGATAAATCATATTTTTCTACTATTGAAAAATTATATATTATTAAAATAAATGATATATAAATAATTCTTGTTATAAAAAAAGATTTTAAACAAAATTTTATCATTTTTATATTTTAATTTTAAATAAATTATTATAAAATATATTTTTTTAATTTATTATTTTCATTTTTTTTATTTTTTCTTTTTTAATTCCTTTTTTTCAATATTTTTATTTTTATTAGAACACAATTGAGACAAAAATCTTAAACCAAAAAATAAAAAAATAATACATAAAAACCCAATAACATAAATATTAAAAATCATATTTACAAAAAACATAATAAAATTATAAAAACCATTATTTTTATTATCAATATCTTGACTTTTACTTTTACTAAATAAATTACTTTTCATATTATTATTAATCATATCTTTTCCTTTATTAATTCCTTTAGTTAAATTCATTTTAATTTCATCCATTTTTTTCCTTAACAATTCAGAAATAAATTCTTTAGTATAATTAGAACTACTTTTTTTAGTTTCATTTCTTTTAATTCCAGTTTGTTTATCTTGTAATTCTTGTAAAATTGCTTGTAATTCAAGTAATTTTGCAATTCTTTCTTCATTTGAATTTTCTTCTTCAAATTTTTTTCCATCAACTAATTTTTCAAAAGATGTTCCTTTAAAATGTTTAAATCCTTTTCTTATTAAATGTATTACTTGTTGAACTTGTTCTTTTGTTATTTTATAATAACAATTTGCAAGACCTGAATATATGTCTGAAGAATTTTTGTCTATTTTTTCTAAATTTGTTATTTCATGATTTATTGCCATACATGCTGATACTTTTCCAAATGCTATTATTTTCTTTTCTTCTGGAGTTTCTTCACATGATATAATTATTGTTTGAATTATGAAATAAAATAGGAAAAACATTTTTATTTTTTCAAGGTTAATTTTTTAATTTAAATATTATTTTTTTTTATATATTTTTTATTCATAATTATAATTTTTAATTTTTAAATTTTTTCTTATTTATAATATTATTTTTTTTATATTTTTATAGTTAATTGAAATAATAATTTTCTTTATGTAAAAAATTTTTTTAAAAATATTTTCCAGTTAAACCTTTAAATTTAGATATTGTTTTTTTTGAAAATTTTTTTTTACACCATATAGGAAGTGTACCTTGTATAATTTTAGGTATTTTTATATATAATTCATTATTAATTTTTTGTAAATATTTTAAATTATGTTCATCTAAATCATCATCTTCTAAATCATAATTATTATATTTATTAAAAGAATAAAGTTTTATAGGTCTTAATAAATGATTTGATTTATAATTATCATATTCTTTTCTTTTATTTATACTTTCATATTCATTATTTTGAATATCTGATAATGACTGAAAAAAAGATTTAGAATATCCTTTTGATTTATTTGAATTCTTTTTTTTAATATTATTTAAAAATTTATTTAAGTTTATATTATTATTTATACTTGTTGATTTATTCAAAATTTTATTATTTGTTTTTATCCTTTTTATATAATTTTCATAACGAAACCTTTTATAATGATAAACTTTATCTCTTAATGAATAAAAATTTTCTATTTCTTGTGATATTCTTTTTTTTTGATATTCTTTTCCTTTATTCATCATTTCAATTGTTTTTTCAAATTTATCTTTTTCATGTTGTATTTGAGAAAAATTATAAAATTTTTGGTCATTATAATCTCTTATTATTTTATTTAATAATTTTTCTTTATTAAAAGTAGTTCTTTTTTCAGGTTTAAAATTTACTCCTTCTAAACCATTTTTTTTCTTAATAAAAAATTGATTAAACATTTCATCCTCAATTCTTTCATTAAGTGATTTATTTGATAAATCTGAGAAACTTTTTTTTCTACGTAATATTTCATATACTTTTGATATTATTAAATTTTTATTTTTTTTTCTATCATTTTCTGAAATTGAAGAATAACTTAATGATGTTTCTCTTGATTTGTAATTTTTTAATGTAGAATTTTGTAATTTTGATAATTCTTTATAATTAATAATATTTGAACTTTGTTTTCTAAATTTAATATTTTTAAAAACTTTTGGAAAATTTGGTTGTGATGAAGTTCTTTTTAAAGAATTTTTCATTTAAATTTCTTTTTAATTTATTACTTTTTTATAGATTATTTTAAAAATTGATTTATAATTATTTTATTATATTTAAATGGAGATTAATGAAGAAAATGAAAAGAAAAAAAATGATTTAAATTCACATTTAACATATTTTGGTTATTTTCTTATAATTATATTGGCAATTTATTTTATTTATATAATAGAAAAATATATTTTATTCTTTCCAGTAAAACTCATCTTTTATAATATAATTCAATTATCAAATTTCAAAATTGAACCAATTTATATTAATATAATAAGTATAATAATAGTAATATATTTACATATATTATTTATTCAAAAATGCATATTATCAATAATATTTTTAATAGGTGGTTTTGGAAAGAGAAATATAATGTATTTAAGTTTTAAAAAATTTATAGAATTACTTATATATAAAATTAAAAATATAATTATATCTTTTAAATCAGATAATTTCAATTCTGTAGAATCAAATTTTGAAAGTATATTAAAATTTCATAAAACATACAATCAACTAAAATTAAATGGAATATCATTTGAAATAGAAGACTCAATTTTTGGTGATTTATTAAATGAATTAGTATTCTTATATCAACAATTCAAAGATAAAAATTTCAAATTTGATAAAAATAATGAAAAAGATAAAGAAAATAACATAAGTTTTATAACAAGATTAACTGAATTAAATAAAAAATTATTTCGATATACTCAATTTTCTTTTATTCAAATATTTACATTATTTAAATTTTCAAATGTATTAATTCACATGAGTACTCAACTTTTAGATGAATTTTCCCCAAGAATAACAAATATAATAAACATATCAAAAGACTTTAATGCTTATTTAATTTCACCAGATCCAACATTAAATATTGATGATTATAATATTAATAATAATCAATCTAATATTAAAAATGAGAAAATTTTAATAATATTTTGTAATCAAAATGCAGTTTGTAGTGAAATGAATTTAATATTTAAAGATAATATAAAATATTATTTAGATATTAAAAAAGTTTCTATTTTATTATGGAATTATCAAGGTTTTGGTAATAGAAAAGGATTTACTTCATTTAAAAATATAAATAATGATATTTATAATTTAGTAAATTATATTAGAAGAGAATTTTCAGAATATAAAATTATTATACATGGAATTAGTATTGGAGGATATTCTGCAATTAAATTAGCTTTAGAATTAGATGATGATAAAAATGTCGTTTTAATTTCTGATAGAACTTTTGGTGATATAAATTTAATTGTTAGAGATTTAAAATATGGAAATTTATTAGAAAAAATTTATCGTTTTTTATTTCCTAAATTTCTTTATAATACTTCTAATATTGAAAATTATTTAAAAATTAAAGGGAATAAACTTATTTTTTATGATGAAAATGATGAGACTATTTCATATTCTTCTAGTTTAATTTATAATTTAACTTTGGAATATTTTAATAAAAATATTTATCCTGAAATTAAAAATAAATTTAATAAACAATCAATTATGTGTACTGGTAATTATGATGGAAATAATTTTTTAAATTATTTTTTTGAAAGTAAAAATGATTTTGAAGAATTAAAAAATGATATTAAATATCAATATGAACATAAAAGTAATTTGAATAAAAATGATGATAGTACAAAATATTTTTTTACACAATTATATGAAACAAATTTGGAAAATTTTGTTATTTTTTTTTTAACTTTTGGTTTTCCTTTTAATAAATATAAAGAAATACCTTATGAAAAAGAAGAATTTAATAAAATTTATACTAATGTTCCAATTCAAGTGAGAAAAATTATTTTATTATATAATAATTTAATAAGTGAAAAAATAAAAGATTTCTTATCTAAATTAAATTTATTATTTGTTAGAATTAATTTAGAATCTTCAATGACAGATGAAGAAATATCATCATTTTCATATGAATTAGAATATACTTTTCAAATTAAAAATTCAATTTATCCAATTATATTAAATTACTTTGGTTATGTTCATAGAATTTTTTGTGGTCATAATGGAATGTTAAGAGAAAATGATGAAGAATATTTAAATGATTTCTTTGAATTTATTCAATTTATTTCTATTAAAGAAGAAGAAGAAGATAAAGTAATTAATTAATTTATTTATAATATAAAAAATTTCTATTTTATTTAGAATTATTATTAAATATTTTTTTCAATATAAAAAAATATTAAATTATAATAATCAAAATAAATTATTAACATATATAATGTTGATAATTAAATATATTTATTTAAAAAAATATATATATGTAAAACAAGAAGTAATAAAAATAATATTAATTTGATTTATATTTTTAAAATTGAGATGCAAAATGAAAATAATGATAATCAAAATTATTTAATTTCAATTCAAACAATTGACCAAAAAAATATATCATCAAGTTTTAATAATTTAAATTCAATAGTTTCATTAGATACTATAAATAAACAAAATGATAATCATAAATATCTTTTTTCAAACTTTAGGAAAATGAAATTTGGAAAAATAAATGAAAATGAACATTTTAAATCAGAAGAAATGCTTCCATCAATACAAAAAACAATATTAAAAAAGGTTACAAATGGTTTTAAAAGTTTATTTACAAAAACATTTAAAAGAAAAAAAGATTTCGAAGTTAATTTTGAGAAAAAAAAAAAATTTTTGAGTTCTCAATATTTAACTGAATTAATTAAAAATGTAGATCATAAAACAAAAATAGGAAGAATATATTATAAAATAAAAAAAATACATTTATTAATTTCAATATGTCTTTTAATAAGTATTATTTCAGGAATAATTGATATAACTATAAATAAAAATCAATCATTTAACATAATTAAAGATGGTTATATAAATAATAATAAATATGAATTAATATTAAATCGATTAAAAAATAGAAAATTAACAAGTTTTGAAAATTTTCTTCGTATAAATTCAATTTTTTGTTCATTAATAATGATGATATTTTTATTAAGAAAAGAATTTTTAATTCATAAATATAATTTAATAAATGAATCATTAAAAAGAAGACTAATAATATTTATAATATGCTTATTTTTTTTTCCTCCATTAATTAACCCAATACTTATAATTAAACAAAAAGATATTATTTATCCTTTTTTTATAGTTGATTTTTATTTCATAATAAACTTATCAAAAATATTTATTTTATGTATTTTAAATATAGAACATACACAATGGGCAAGTTCACTTTCACAAATAATTTGTAATAATTTTTCAGTTAAATCAAAATATTATTTTTCTTTAAGATCAACTTTACAAAATAAACCATTTTTAAATATATTTATTATAATTTTTATTCTTGTTATTTTTTTTCTTTTTATATTAAGAAATTTTGAATTTGCTACTTTTTTTATTCATAAATCACCTATTCAAAATTATGAATTATCATTTCAACAATATATAAATACTGTTTGGTTAATTATTATGGTTTTTTTTAGTGTTGCTTATGGTGATTATTATCCAAAAACAATATTTTCTAGATTAATTATGTTAATTATGATTTTAATAGGATTAATTTTTTTAACTTATTTTTTACATAATATTATGAAATATACAATTATGACAGAAAATGAAAAAAAAGTATTTTTAAAAATGAAAAAATTATATTCTCATGAAAATTTAGAATTTAAATCTGTTAAAGTTATATATTATTTATTACAACTAAAAAAAGAAATAATTTTATATAATAAACAAACAGTAAAATTTATAAAAATTTTATACTTAAAGAAAATGATTTGTTATATTTTAATGTTTTATAGATATATAAAAAATTTTGATAATAACGATAAAATTGCAGAAAAATATTCAATTCCAGTAGATGATTTAATAAATAATGTAGAAAATAAAATAAATGAAAATTTAATTAATTTTGAAACTTCATTTAGTAAATTAGAACAAATTGAAAAAGATTTAGATAATTTAATAAATCTTCAAAAGAAAATTAGTTCAAATATGAAAATAATATTAAATTATCAAGATAATATAGGAAGTTTTATTGTAGAAAAAAATAATTTAACTGTTATGGAAAGAATAAAAGGAACTTTTAGTTTATCTTCAAAAAATATAAAATATTTAAATAAATCAGATTTATTTAGAACTTTTGAAAAAAAAAGAAGAAAAAAAAATATTTCTTCAACACCTTCATTACATAGAAAAAAAAAATCTTTAAAAATAATTTTAGATACTTCTTTAATTCCTGAAAATGATGAAGATTTTGATACAAATACTATAAATAAAAATGCAAAATTTTTAACTTCTCAAAGATTACCAATTATTAAACCAGAAAAAGAATTTATTTTTAAAAATGGGATTGAAAATAAATTTTTATCTCATAGATATTTTAATTCTGGTTTAAAAAAAAATTCAAGTTATTTAAGTTTCTCTTCTTTGAACTGATTTTTATTTTATTTTACATTTTATAAAATCATTTTTTAAATTAAAAATCATTTATTTATGTTATTTTATATGGTAATTAATGTAAATTTATTATTAGTCTATTTAAATTTTTAAGATATTTATTATAAATATTATAAATTCTTTTAATTATTTAAAAATATTTTTAAATATATTATGTATATTTAAAAATTAAATATTTTTAATTTTAATAATGGGGATTTGTGGATCTCAAGATAGACAACAAATAATTATTCCAAAAAAATACAATAAAGAATTATTAGAATCTTCAAAATCAAAAAAAGATATAATTCAATATCCAAATTTATTATCACTACAAAGTAAACACATAAATGAAACAACAAATTCAAACATTTCAAATTGTAAAAAAAGTTCAAAATCTCCAAATATTAAAACTTCAAATTTTCAATTGACTTATAGAACAGAAGAAAATGATAAAAAAAGTAATAATTTAAACTCATTAATTCAAAAAAGAATAAAAATGCGAAATATAAGAGAAACAAATTCATTAAATCATCATAAAAGTGATAAGGCTTTAAGAAATAATATAATAATCCAAAATTCAAAATCTCAAAATTTTCAAAGAAGAAAAAGAAAAAGTATATCATTAGTTCAAAAAAGTAAATTTGGAAGTAAATTAATAAAAGAAGAATTAAAATTAGAAATAACAAATCAAAGTTTAGTAGAAGAACAATCAGGAAATCCTTATCAAAAATATAAAATAATAAATAAAACAGGTGACGGTGCATATGGATCAGTTTTTTGTGCTATAAATATACATACTGGTGTAAAAATAGCAATGAAAAAAATATTAAAAATTAAAGAAAATAAAGTTGATGATATGGAAATAAAAAATGAATTTAATATATTAAAAAAATTAGATCATCCTAATATTGTTAAAATATTTGAGTTTTATGATAGTAATAGTAATTATTATATTATTACTGAATATTGCAAATATGGTGAATTATATAGACATATTTATTATAATTATTCAGAAAGACAATTATGTGTTTTATTTTATCAAGTTTTTTCTGGTTTATGTTACTTACATGAAAAAAATATTATTCATAGAGATATTAAATTAGAAAATATTATGATATCAGATATTGAAAAAGATATTATTACAAAAGAAGAATATTTTTGGATTAAAATTATTGATTTTGGAACAGCTAAAATTTTCCAAAAAAATAAAAAAGAAAAAACAGTTATTGGAAGTACTTATTATATTGCACCTGAAGTTTTAAAAAAGAAATATAATGAAAAATGTGATACTTGGTCAATTGGAGTTGTTTTATTTATGTTAATTACTGGAGTTCCACCTTTTGATGGTAAAAATGATAAAGATATAATTCTTTCTATTCAAAAAGGAAAATATGATAAAAATAATAAAAAGTTACTTAATTATTCAAAAGATGTTCAAGATTTATTAAGTAAATTATTAGAAGTTAATGTTGATAAAAGATTATCTTCATATGAAGCTTTAAATCATCCTTGGTTTAAAAATTATTATGGAAGATCTTTATATTCGAATTTTAATATTGATGATATTAAAATTTATATTTATAATTTAATTAATTATAAATTTCAATCTAAATTTCAACAATTAGTTTTAGCATTTTTAGTTCATAATATTCCTTATAATGAAGAAATTAAAATGATTTTAAAATTATTTCTTTTTTTTAATGAAAGTGGTAGTTGTAAATTAACAAAAGAAGAATTAACTAATGGATTATATAAATTTACTCAAAAAGATATTGTTGATAATACTATTGATGAAATTTTTATTTTATTAGATGGTGATAATAATGGTTTTATTGAATATGAAGAATTTTTAAGAGCTTGTGTTAATAAAAAAACTGTTTTATCTAATGAAAATTTAAATTATGCTTTTAAATTTTTAGATAAAGAAAAAATTGGTACTGTAAGTATTAAAACTATTATGAGAGTTTTTCAAAATAATAATGAAAGACTTGAAGAAATTATAAAAAATTCTATTAAAGAAGTCGATAGAGATAATGATGGAATTATTAATTTTGATGAATTTAAAGAATTAATGTTAAAAGTTGAATAATAATAATAATAATAATATAATGTTGAATGTATATGATTTTGTATTTATAAAATATAAAAAACATATGATAAAACATATGATAGTCTTTAAATGAAAAATATTTAGTAGATATTAATTAATTAATATTGATTATGTATTAGGAAAAATATATATATACTATATATATGATTTTTAACATTATAAAAATTTCTTTTTTATATATTAAAATTTTAAAAATCAAAAAATATATTTAGATAATATTAAAATTTAATTTAAAATAAATTTCAATTTGAATTTTAATTTACTTAATTAATAATATAATATAAGTTTTAAAATTAATTTTAATAAATATAAAATTAAATAAAAAAAATAAATAATAAGAAGATTCAATAAATAAGATTATGATTAAAAAATTTAAATATGAAATAGATGAACAAATAAAAATTAATGAAAAATAAAAATATAAATTTTGAAATAATTTGAAATAAATCAATATTTTATTTTGAAAATACAATATTTGTAATATTTATTATATTAATTCTCATATTATATTATATTATTTTTTATTATTTAAATTATAAATAATTATATATATAAATAAAATTTAGAAAACCACTTTTAATTGAATGAATGATTAAAAGTAAAAAAAATTATATATGTACTTCCTCTTAGAAATCTAATTTAAATATATATATATACTACTAATCATTTATTTACAAAAACACAACACTTTTAATAAAAATCTAAATAAAAATTAAAATTCATTCATCTCTTTTAAAATAAAGAAAAATAACAGTAATATCATCAATAATTTCTTCAAACTCTTCCCATTTTTGTCTAGCTTTCTGAATTAAATTTTCAACAAAAGAAGACATTTTATCTTGATGATTACATTTACAAATATATTTTGCAACTTTTTCATTACTTAAAAATTCCCATAATCCATCACTTCCAATAACAATAAAATTATAATAATCATCAATATAAAATTCTTTTATTTCAGGAATACTCCAAACTCCAATTTCATTAGCAACAGAATCACCAATTGATCTACTCATTGCAATTCCAGGATATTTTTTTCCTTTAACCCAAACTCTAATTGGTCCAATTTCTTCATTATTTTCTATAATTCTTCTTATTTCTCCTCCATTTTTTTCAATTCTTTCTTTTTCTTCTTTATTTTCTGGTTTTTGATCAATTGATAATTGAATTATATTTTTTTTATCTTTTAACATTATTGCTCTTGAATCTCCTATATTTACACTTATTATTTTATTACCTATTATAAATAATAATATGCATGTTGTTCCTGAAAATGTTGAGTCAATTTCATCTGAGTCAAATAATGCTTCTTCACTTTTTTTTATTGATTGTTTTATAAATGAGTAGTTTTTTCTTTTTAAAACTGAATATATAGTTTCGATATTTTTTAAATTATAAATTTGTTCGTTATATTTATAATAATTTGATAAATATTTTACTATGAATCTACTTACTAAATGGCCACTTGAACCATGACCATCAAATATTCCATATATATTAAAATCTGGAATACCATTTATTTTTTCTAATATTAAATAAGAATCTTGATTTGTTTTTGTTGTTGTTTTATCTTTTTTACCTGGTTTTGATAATACATATGAGAATTGAGTATAGTTTCCTTCTTCAAGTTTTTTATTTAGTTTTAAACGAGGACTATCTTTTATTCTATCATGTTTTATTGGGCTTAAGTTATTAATATTATTATTATTGTTTTTATTAATAGTATTATTATTATTATTATAATTAGTATTATTATTATTATTATTAATATGAATACTTATATTATTTATATTATCATTATCATTATTTATATAATTTTCATTTTTATTAATCATATTATTATTTTTGTTATTTTCTTTAGTTATATTATTATTATTATTATTATTTTTAGTATTTGGAATTCTTAAATTTTGATATTGATTTTCTTCATTTTGGTTTTGATTTACTGGACTTATTTTATTATTGTTATTATTTATTTTTTGAAAATTTCCTATTTCATAATTTAATCTTAATAATTTAATTCTTTCATTTATTTCTTCTGTATTCTTTCTAATTAAAGGTTTTTTTATTTGTTCACCTTCATAAGAATATTTTCTAATTGATCTTATTGGAGTATGATTAATTTTTTTATTCATTATAATTCTTGGAATAGCTTTATCAGATTTTAATTTTTTTATTTTTTTTTCTAATAATTTATTTGCATCATTATTATTATCTTCTTCTATTAAATTTAAATAAACAGGTGAATCAGAATCAATATCATTATTATTATAATTATCAACTCCTTTATCACGATTTTTTAAAGAATTATTAAAAAGAGAATTATTAAAATGATTTTCTCTTTCTGATATTTCATTATTATAACTATTATTAGTTTTATTTATTTCTTTATTAAATTCTTCTCTCTTTAAATATAAATTTCTATTATTTCTCTTTTCAATTCTCTTAATAATATTTTGACCTTCAAATATTTCATTATCATCATAAAGATAATCATTTATTATTCTAGTAGGCCTATTTTTTGTTTGACTTTTTGATGTTTCTTTATTTAAAATATTATTTCCAATCCCACTAAAGTAATTAATTTGTGGATCTTCAATTGAATTCATTTTTAAACTATTATCATTATTTGAAAATGGATTATTTGGATTTGTGTTATATCTATATGGATATCTATTGGCACTCAAATTTTGATTATTTGATGTTTCTTTATTTTTATTTATTAAACTTTTAGGATTAACAAATAAATTTTCTAATGTTTGTTTAAAATTACTTTGTCTAAAAATTGAAACATTTTCTCTTTCTTTTTTATTCCTTTCAAAATCATGATTATAAACATTTGATATAGTTTTCATTTTTTATTATTTATATTTATACAGGCAATAAATATAATTTGATTATTTTAATTAAAATGAATCTATTTTTTTTAGTTTTAAAAAAATAAAAAAAAAATATTTTGATATGTACTTTTTATGTAAATAATAAATTATTTTAAAACGAATAGTTTAATATGTACAATAATTAAATAATAAAAACCTATATATAAATGATATAAAAAGTACTATTTTCCTAAAAAATATGATTTAATGAATCTGGAAAATATTTAATCCAAACCTTTATTATATATAATAATCATTTAATCTGTTAATAATACATATTTATACAAAATAAAATGAATAGTAATGAGATATTAAAAAACAGAGCATCCTATACAATTTTGTTCTTTTGGAACATGAATTTCTTCTTTTTTGATTTTTTTCAAATTTTTTAAATTTGAAAGAATTAATAAATTTGAATAATTATTATCCCTTGTTTTTATTTTATAACTTTGTACAGGAATAATTTCAACATTCATATTAAAAGATGCAGATTTTTTTCTACATTTTTCAGTTTCTATATTTGAAAATGAGTTATTTAATAAATTTTCTTCTGTAAAATTTGTTTCATAACTTGTTATTGTTTTTGAAGATGATTTTCTTCTTTTAAGTAAATCATAATTGCTCATTATTAATTTATTATATTTTTATAATTTACAGTTTTATATAATTAAAAAGGAAAAATTTATTTAATGTTAAATTATAAAAAATTAAAAAAATAATTAATTCATTTAATTAATAATAATGATTAAAAAAGAAAAAATCTTAAATGATTTTAAATCAAGTGGAATAATAACAACTTTATTAAATAAAGCTTTTGGTAAAGATAAAAAAATGGAAATAAGTTTACATGATTCAATAGAAAGAAATCAAAATTCAATGTACAATATATTAAATAAAGATCCTTATTTAAATGATATTGTTAAATATCAAAAAGAAAAAGAAAAAAGAAAAAATAAATCAAAAAAATTTAAAAATAATTTATCATATTTAATAAGAAATAGTATAAGACATTCAACAAATAGTATTTTACAAAATGATAATAAAAGATTATCAAAAAATAAAAGTTTACCAAATTTTATATCAATAATAACAAATAAAATAAACGAAATACAACAAAATGAAAAAAAAGAAAAAGAAAAAGAAAATGAAAAGAAAAGAATATCAAAAAAATTTTCATTTTTTGGTTTATCAGGAAAAGAAGAAAATAATGATGATAAAGATAAATTAAAAAATATTCCTTGGATAATAAGACTAAAAAAAAATAATCCAATTAAACAAATTTTAATTACAAATAAAAAAGAAGAAGAATCTTTACCAAAAAATTTAAAAAAAAAACAAGGAAATATATTACAACAAATATCAATGGAAAAAAGAAAATCAATATTTTTATTACCAAATAAAATAAATAATTTTTCAGAAATAATTCAAAATCAAATAAATAAAAATGATGATAGTGATTTTTTATATGAAAAACCTAAATATAAAGTTACTAAATTAAGAAGTTTAGTTGGAAAATGTAATTTAGAAATTAAAAGAGCTAAATCAATTGATGATTTTATAGGAAAAAATAATGAAATATCAAAACAAAAATATAATGAAATGATTAATAAAAAAAATCAAATTTTAGCAAATTATGATAAAATTGTTATTGAAGAAGTTAAAAAGAAAAATAAATATGATTTACTTGAAGAACAATATTATAAAGATGTTTTAAATAGACTTAAAATGAAAATTTCTGATGAATATGCATTTAAAAATAAAAAAAGATTTAATAAAATAGTAAAAAATCATGCCCATAATGCTTATCAAATGTTTTTAAGAGATTTACAAATGATTAATAATGAAAATAAAAAAAAACAATTAATTGAAAATGATGAAATAAGTACTATTGAATTTATATTAGATTCTACTTATAAAGATAAAGAAAATTTAAAATCTAGAATTAATGCAAAAAATAAATTTTATAAAAAAATTAAAAAAGAAGATGAAAATGGAAATTATTATCCTTTAAGTGATTATATTATAAATGAAAAATCATTAAATAATTATAATATTGATGAGTTTATAAATGATAAAATTAACAGTTCATAAATATAAATATTATTTATTAAGAACTATTATAAATTTTTTAAATACATATTTTATTTATAAAATTGATTAATTTTTTTTTTCATTGATTATTAAAATTAATTTTACGTATTTTTCCATCAAAATCATTAATATTATCATTTAATTTTATAGGTCTAGTAATATTAAAAGCATTATTTAAAGATTTAAGTGTATAATTAATACTACTATTTTTATTTTGATTATTAATATAAGTTTTCTGTAAATTAAACAAGCTAAAATTTTCAATATTATTATTTTTCTCAAAATGAGAATTAGTATTATAAAAATTATTATCAAATGGATTTTTATAACTTTTAATTCTTCTTTTATTAATACTTCCATATTTTTGAAAAATATAATCAGTAACAGTTGAAGTTTTATTTAAAATATTTGTATTTGTATTTTTTGCAGATAAAATATGAAAAGATCCAATAAAATAAGACCAATGCATTTTAAAAAAAATATCTTCTGTTTGTGTATGTGAATCAACCATTATTTTTTCTATTATATTTCCATTTTTTTGATTATTTTGAATTTGATTTAAATTTTGATTTTTGATTTTATAAGATGAAACTCGAGAAAATTTCCTTGTAAAAGTAATTTTTTCTTTTTTATCTCCAGAAAATAATCTTTGATTTTTTTTATTATCATATGTAATATTTGATAATTTTGGTAAAGCAAAACCTAAATTAACAGAAGTTACATTTTTATTATTATTAGTATTATTATTATTATTATTATCATTTGATGTTTCTCTTAAAATTGTAGTTTTTTTCATACTAGAAAATAAATTTATTCTTTTTGCATTTGATCTTTTTTTTCTTAATTTTTTTTTTTTATTATGATTAGGTAATAACTTTCTTATTTCTTCAATATCTAAATTATCACCACTTGGATTACTTTCACTATCACTTTCATTTGAACTAATATTATCTTCATCATTCTCATTATTTTTTTTTTTATTTTTATCATCTTTTTTATTAACACTTTCAATATATTCATTAAATTCATTTTCAATTTTAATAATATCATTTTCTCTTTTTTCTTTCAAATCATAATAATTATTTAAAACATTAATTCCAATTTTCATTTGATTATGATAAAACAAATATAAAATTCCAATACAAATATCTCTTCCAATTTCTTCTAATTTTTCAACAGTAATATATTTATTACAATATTTCCCATTAATACAACCAAAACAAGAAGTTTCCAAAGTAACAACATTTTCAATATCAAACTCTTTAAATAAATTAATTCTCCCAGTTCCATTTTTATATTTTGGCATTTTAAAAGAACTTTTCTCAAAATTAATAATATTACTAATTTTTCCACATGTAAAAGGGAAAAATTTACAATAAGAAAAATTATCATTCTTATGATTTCCATAAAAAAAAGAATTAAAAGCTCCAAAATGACCATGAAAATCAACAATACAATGAATATGATTTTTCATATTAAATTTCATAATTAATTCTTTAGAAAAGTAAATTTCAGGATGTAAAAATTCATCAGGATGACTCCATCTTCTATTTAAATCACATCCAGCAAAAGAAGTTCTAGTATTACCACAAATTACACCATCAACATTAATCATTGGTATAATTTTAAATATAAAATGATCTCTTAGAAATTTTGCTTCTTTACTTTCTCCTAATAAAAATTTAATAGCTCCTTTAATTTTATATGAACCAACAGTTTCACTTGGATGTTGTCTTGCAATTAATACAATTCCATATTTTTTATTTGAATCTTCTTTATAATTATTTAAATTTGAATTATTTATTGTTATATAATGTACTTCATTTCCTGCTAAAGTTTGACATAATGTTTTTCTATGAAAAAAAGGATATTTGTTATTTTCATATTTTATATAATAATTTAAATCTTTATTTAAATCTGTGTATGTATATGGAATACAATTTGCAAAAAAAATTTCGTCATTATCATATTTTGATGTGTAATTAAATGATAATGTATAATAATATTGACGTATTCCTTTATGTAAACGATATAAGTTATTTTTATAATATTTTACTTCTTCTTTTGTGTGATGCCATGTTATTTTTTTTTCTTGGTTTAGTTTTTGAGAAAAAATCCATATTTTTATTCCATTTGAATATTTTGTTTTTGGTCTTAATAAATTTAAAATTGAAAAATTTATTGTTTTGTCTTTTTTCATATTTTTTACTTTAAAAAAAAACCATTGTGTATATCCTGTTGTATTTGTGTCATTATGTAAAAAAAGTTGATATTTATCTATTTTTTCATTATTGTCTTCATCATCATATTTTTCTGTTAAATATGCTAATTGTAAATTTCCACTTTCGAATTTACTTTCAAAAATTAATGTTTCATTTATATTAAAACCATTATTTTTTATTAAATTTTCTGTTATGTAATCTTCTTCATTTATATTATTATTATTTTTTTTTTTCTTTTTAATTGTATTTTCATAATCATTTAAATTTACTATATTTTCTATTGTTACTTTTCCTTCTTCATTTGGTTTTTCTTTTGTATAAACTAATTTTTTTAACATTTTATATGAATTAATATATAAATCAAATATATTTTCTTGAAGTAAGGTTTTATAATTTTCACAATCATTTAATGTAAATTCTTCTTCGTATTCATTATCACTTTTAAAATTAGGAAGTTCTATTATTGAAATATTTTTACCAAATTTTGGTTGTTGAATTGGAATTACTTGTCTTTCTATTAAAGGATTTGCTGGAGGAAATATATTAATTTTTTTTTTTGAAATGGGATCAATATCTATTTTTAAATTTGGCTTTTGACTAAAAATATTTACATTTTTTCTATTGTTATCCATATTTTTATTATTTTTTAATTTTTATAAGAATTTCTAAAAATATAATTTTAAATTAATTAAATTTTTTTTCACAATATAGAAAATAGAAAAATATAAAAAAAATAAAATATACTAATAATATTTCTTTTTTTATTTTTTCTTTCCAAAAATAGAAAAACCTTTTTTCTCAGGAGGATTAATTAATTTCATTTCTTCATCATTAAAATTTAAAATTTTGCCAATTTCTAAAATAAAACTTTTATTTTTATTATCAATTTTGATATTTTTAATTAAAAGAATAATTTGTTCTTTAATATTTTTCAATTTATCATTTAAATCTTGAATAATTTGTTCACCTTCTCTAACTTGTTTTTTAAAAAGAATTAATTGTTGATTTAAAAGATTTTCAGCATCTTCATCTTCAGGATTAATTGCTTCAACTTTAATATTCATTTCTTCACTTTTTTTTTCTGTTAATTCTTCAACAACTTTTTTATCTTCGTCATCTAAAATTAATGAATCAACATGATTAATATTAGAACAATTATTTTCAAAATCATTTATTTCTTTTAATTTCTCATTTGCTTTTTGTAAATTTGATTTTAAAGTTGTATTTTCTTCTTTTGTTTCATTATAAATTTTTTGTAAATTAGTCATTGCTTTATTATTTTCATTATATTGATTTAATAATCTATGATAAATATGTTTTGGAACTGATTCTCCTTCTGCATTTGTATTTAAATAATATGAATTTGTTGATAAAACATCTTTATTTAATATTTTAAAATCATTTAATTTTGATGATGGAATTTTTAAAGTTCCTGTAAAATTATTTAATTTTTCATTTAATTTTTCATTTTTTAATTTTAATTTACTTATTATATCTTCTTTTTCTTCTAATTTTTTTAAATAAATTACATTTTGGTTTTTTATTTGTGTTTCTGAATCTTCAAAATTTTCATTAAAGTCTTTTATTTTTATTTGATTTTCTGCTACCCAAATGTAATTTGAATATAAATTTTTTTCTTTTGGATTTTTTAACATTAATAAATACCAAGTTAATGCTCTTGTTTTTTTTTTTAATACTATTGTATATAAATTTGGTGATATTAATGGTAATTTTTCATTTGTTTTTTTATTTAATTCTTCATTTTTATCTGATAATTTTTGTTGAGTTAATATACATTTATCTGATAATATTTTTAATTCTTTTTCAGTTTCTGATAATTTTTTTTTACCTTCTTGAATAATTTTTTCATATTCTTCTTGTAATATTGCTTTTTCTGTTTTTGATTGTTCTTCAATTTCATTTTTCTTTGTTAATAAACTATTATATTCTTGTTTTAAATCATCTAATTCTTTTTCTAATGAAAAAATAATATTTTTAACTTTTTCTTCATTTTTAAAATCAATTTTATTTTTTTCAGAATAATTTTCATTTACTTTAATTTCATTATTATTGTTATTTTCATTATTATTATTACTATTTATACTACTTCTTTCAACATTAGTTGGTTGTTTTAGTTTTAATTCTTCAATTTCTTTTAATTTATTTTCTAATATTTTTTCATAATCTTCATTAATTTTTTTTTGGTTATTTAATTCAGATTTAGATTCCTTTAATTTTTCTTCTAATTCTTCTTTTTCTTGATTAATTTCATCAATTTTTTGTTCATTAAAATTATTTTTTTCAATTAATTCATCTTTTTCATTATTAATTTCATTAATTTCTTCTACTTTTTCATTTAATTTATGAAGTAATTCTTCTTTTTCTTTATTTATATCCTCTATTTTTTGTATTAAATCTTCTTTTTCTTTATTAGCATAACCAAATTTTTCATTTAATTCACTATAATTTGCTTTAATTCTTGAATTTTCTTCTTCTAAATTAATCATTTTTTCAAAATTTTTTTTTCTTTGTGATGATGAATCATTTGAATAATCTCTACTCAATTTAACTTCATCTTCTGCAATTTTATTTTGTAAATCATTTATTTGAATTGAATATTCATGTTTTTCTCTTAAATAATCTTCTATTTGTTTATTTTTAGTTTGTATTTGTTCTTCTAATTCATTTATTTTTTCTTTTAATGATTGATTTTCACTTGAATTTTTTTGTATAATATTTAAAAATTCTTTTTCTCCTTCTTTTGATTTTAAAATTCTTTTATTTAAATTTTCAATATTTGAATTTAATGATGATACTTCTTCTATCATTTTATTATATTGTTTGTTTTTATCTTCTAATTGATTTTTTAATGTTTCTATTATTTTATTTTCATTTCCTCCTATTTCATTTAATAAATTTGTATTTTTATTTTTTTCATTTTCTAATTCATTTTTTAATCTTTCTTTTTCTTTATTTAATTCATTTATATTCTTAATATTATTTTCTTCTTTTATTTTTAATTTTTCATTAATTGAAGAAATTTCTTTTTCTTTTTTTTCTAAAATATTATTTAAATCTTCTACTTGTTTTAGTAATAAATTAGGTTCTTTTAAATTATTATTATTATTATTAGTATTATTATTATTTATTGAATCATTACTTCTTGAACTTAAATTACTTTGAATCATTTCATTTAAAACATTATTTTTTTCAATTTCTAAATTTAAATCTTTTTGTAATTTATCATTTAATTGTTTTAATTGATTAACTTCATTTTTTTTTTGAGAAATTTCCATTTTAAAAATATTATTTTGTTTCTGTGTATCATCTTTCATTTTTTTATATTTCTCCATTTCTTTACA
>JAEEGL013872288.1_pt1 | contig 21914 bp, 7 predicted proteins | sample 9134231 | NCBI WGS metagenome assembly JAEEGL01 (sample SAMN16246548, study PRJNA631951) | gut metagenome | biome: gut microbiome; feature: rumen; material: fiber-attached | host: Bos | place: Iran: Karaj | collected 2018-10 | reverse complement strand
GCTTTCATGTTCTTTATATCACCTTTTAAGAGGAACTGTAAGGCTGCTATGAGGTCGAGTATGGTGCGTATGCGTAGCAGAGGGCGCAGTTGTTCTTCTGGTAGGTTTTTGTGCAACATATATCTGTTGTTGCGGAAGTTCAGGAAGGTCTTGCGAGGATTGCCCTGATTAAGTGTTGCACCACCAAGATGGTATGCTGTAGATTGTGGTATGCAGACAATCTGACGTCCCATGTTGCGCAGGCGCCAGCAGAGGTCTATCTCCTCCATGTGTGCAAAGAAACGCGGATCAAGACCTCCGCTTTGCTTCCAATCTGATGCACGACAGAGTAGAGCAGCGCCAGTTGCCCATAGTACAGGGCAAATGTCATCATATTGTCCTTTGTCTTCCTCTACTGTGGCAAGAATACGACCACGACAGAATGGATAACCGAATCTGTCTATATAACCTCCTGAGGCTCCTGCATATTCAAAGTGTGTAGGACGTTTCAAATCGAGTAGTTTGGGCTGGCATGCAGCACAATCGGGATGGGCATCCATGTAATCTGTGAGTATCTTATCCCAAGCCTGCTGACGAATCTCTACGTCTGAATTAAGCAACAAGTAATACTCATATTCTGGCAACTGTGCTAATGCACGATTGTATCCCTCTGCAAATCCATAGTTCTCTGCAAGTACGATTGTGCGCACATCAGGAAATTCTGCTGCAAGCATTGGTAGCGAATCATCTGTTGAGGCATTATCAGCTACGATGACATCTCCGCATGAGTTTTTAATGACAGAGGGCAGGTAGCGACGCATCATGTCGCTACCATTCCAATTGAGTATTACTATTGCCAGTTTATGCATAGGTTTTTTCTTATTTTAGTGCAAAGGTACTAAATGTTTTTAAAGTAACATATTTAAAGTATTGGGAAATAAAAAACCATCAGAAGCGGGATGCCTCTGATGGTTTTGATTATAGAATATTTGTTAGTTCAAATATCTCGAAGATTACTTGTTGAAGATCTTCTTTGTAGTACCGTCAGCGTACTTAACGATTACGATACCCTTCTGATTAGCAGTTGTCTGAACACCTGAAATAGTGTAGTAAGCAACTGGAACTGAAGATGCAGTTGTGCTGCTTGTTGGAGCATCGATGATTGTCCATGCAGAACCTTCAGCAGAAGATGGGTACTTCTTGATTACGAGGTTGTCGAACCAGCAGCGACGACCTGCATTGTTATAATCAGAACCAAGTACAAACTTCACAACCTTGTTGTCTTCGATAGAAGTATCGAATGCTACATTAAGCATTGGAACAGCCTGTCCGTTACAAGTTTTACCATTTGCTGTCATGCTACCAATAAGGCTCTCTGCCTTGTAGTCGAGAATAAGAGTAAAATGAGATCTGTTAGCTTCAGTAATATTTGCAATGTTGTTAGAGTTGCCAATGTTGTAACGAGTGTTGCAGATATCAAGACCTGTTCCACCGCCCCAAATTTCTCCAGTGTCATTAGACTTGCCAGAAGCGTTGTTAAAGTGGTTGTAGGCAAGTTTGTTTTCATAGAGATCATATTTGAAACCTGCCATTGTCGCTCCGTCTGCATTCCTTAAGTCAATCCATGTATATTTTGTAGTCAATTTTGCAAAATAGATATCGAATTCTACTCGGATGACATCGTCGTCTGTTGGAACTGCATCGCTAAAGTCAACCGTTGCTTCAGATGCACCTACGTGGAGGATGTCTTCTTTGTCTCCTTGGTAGCCAAGTTGATATACTGTGCCTTCTTCGTTGTTATTGGTGTTTACCGAAGAGGCATTATTAAAGTACATCTGACCAGGATTGCCTTGAATGAAATAGGTGGTAATTATTGATTCGTCTTCAGGGTCTGTAACTGGTGTGAAGCCGTTAGAGAAATCGATATTAACTACATCTGGAATTTTAGCACTTTCCAAGAATACTGTCTTGGCATCTGCAAGTTTTTGGATTTGTGTGTTAATATTCTCGATATCAGCATCTTTTCTTTCATCAGTAGTATTAGCAATAATATCATCGTAAACACTCTGAGCTGCGTTAATAGCAATCTGATATGTAGCCTTATCTCCACTTACGTTCATTGCATCATCGCGAGTAGCGATAGCATCGTTTATAGCAGCCTTAAGGTCAAATATAGGTTTGTTGGTGTTAGCTATATAGTCATTTCCATATTGATATGCACGGACAAGAGCAAATTTTGTCTTCCAGCTTCCTGCTTCAACTTCTTCTTCTGTTGGAGTGTATCCTTGGTCTGTTCCGTCGCCAAATGCATTGAGTTCATTAATGTAAGTTTGGAGGTCTGCAGCCTTAGATTTGTAGATGTCATTTCCGTCCTCGTCAACCCATACACCAGCAAATTTGTTGTAGATAGGATCCCATTCATTGAGAGTCTTATTAATAGTGTCATTACCCCAAGGGTAATTTTTGTCCTCACCTTTGGCAATCATATCTGTTCGAGAATTCTTTGCGGGGTTCCACTGTGCGATGAATGAAGCCCATGCTTCTTTATAAGCAATTTCCATGGCGTTATCTCCAAATCCACGTACCGAAAGCTTTCTCACCTGCCAACAAGTACCACGTGTATTGTCTGCTTTTTCCATTGCAGGGAATATAAAACCGGCGCTGAATGCGTTACCGTCTGTGATGTCACCTATGTAGTAGAATCTAGTCCACTCTTCACTTGCAGGCAGAGTTTGGAGATCGTAAACATTTTCACCGATATAAGCCTTACCACCTATACCTTCTGTCTCGTATGTCCATGTCCAAGCATTTGAAGGACAATTAGAATAGCGTACTTCACCTTCGAAGAAATATTTACCTGCTGGGAAACTTTGATTTGAAATAGTCATCTTATGTTCACCAAAGGGTTGGGTTTTCTGGATTGAGCAATATACGATTTCGTCTTTTTTCTCATGATGCCAACGCCCACCGTCTACTTTGAATGCTCCGAATGTGTAATTATTTGCTTTGTCAAACTTTACATCATAAGTTGTAAAATCAATATATTGCAATTTATCGTTCAGACTTGGAGCTTCAATAGAAAGAACTGCATCAGCTGTGGCCAAGAGTTCACTCTCCATTTGCTCTCCTGATTCTTCGCTGTCAAACTCCTCTGAATCTTCTTCAATAGCAAGTTCCAAATTAGTTATTGCGTCAGTCAAAGTCGAATAATCATCACTTGATTTTACAGCGTCTGTATTAAAGTTCGAATCTGCAAGAAGTGTCTTAATCCAGTCGATTTCTTTTGTTAATCTGCGTGTGTCGTAAACCTTCTCTACTTTAGCAACTTGAACATCTGTAACGATAGCACCAGCGTTTACACGGCTAAAGAGAATGTTGAGGAAAGAGGAACCTTGCCATGGATTTGGGTATTCGTCTGTTCCTGCTGGCAAAGTGTTTGTGAATGACCAAGAAACTTCTGTCCATGCATTTGCACCATAATTGAAAGTAGAAGCAACTTGAATGAAATCTGTACCTGCTGTACCTTTGCGTTCGCCAAGGTCATCTTGTGCAGATGTCCATGCGTCAAGTTGGTTAAGGGCTCCATCAGTAATAGAAGATGCACCAGCTTCTGTGTAGTAGTAGCAGAACCTAACTACGTATTCTGCATCAGCCTCAAGTGCGATGGCAGTTGATACATAACTATCCGCATCGCTGTTTGTGCTCTGATAACCGTTGTAGTCATCGTCTGCTTGAGCAGTGTAAACAGAGAAAAACTCTGAAGAGTAGTTGTTCCACTCTGAAATAGTTGGAACATTCAAAAGCTCAACTACTTTGAATCTGCCAGAATTTGTGAAGAAATATGTATCTTCAACAAGCTCACCCGCAGATGCGCTTAATGTAGCAAGCAGAACAGATAATGAAAGTAGAAATTTTTTCATAATGTTTGTTTGTTAAATGGTTAATAAAATTGGTTAATTATAATAGTTTTTTATTGCGTTATACATTTATATGTATATACTATTGTCAATAGTGCACAAAGATAGCGTAATTTCTTTTTTATTTTCAAATTATTTTTTGAAAAAATGAAGAAATTACGCTAAAATCGTGTGTAAGTATCTCTTTTTTCCTGTTTACAGGGATAAAAGTTACTTTTTAAATGGAAGATACCAATTCTGCTGTACAGTAAGATCTTTTACCGGATTGTTATCCTTGACCTTATTTGCTATCCATGCATTTCCATTGTTGCCTGCGACATTCTTGTGATGTGCAAAACGCATGAGGTCGTACCATCGGCTGCCTTCAAAACAAAATTCCATAGCTTCTTCGTCGCAAAGCAGTTCTTCCATTACGAAGGTTGTGTCTGCCTTTGTAAGGAGTGGTTCATAGTTGCTGCGAACAGGCGCTGGCAGTGTCGGATCTGCTTCATATGCAGCCAAGTCAGTTGAGTAGTTCTTTGAGTTTCCTAAACGAGTAGCGAAACCTGCAGGACAGAGAGCAGGGGTGTTCTTGTTGAGTGTGTCAGCCTTGTTCGTAATCTCTGTGCCGTACTGATATAATGACTTTCCATACGTGCTGTTTCCATCGCTTACTGCTCCAGCTCCGTGACGATGAATTCCACCTACTGCTGTGCCGCTGTTGAAATCAGCGTCGGCTGTTGTATTTTTGTCGCAGAATGTTTCGTCAAGGAATTTCTTGGTATTGTCTGATACCCATGTGGCATTGTAAATATCGACAAATCTGCCCTCTTTTAAGATACCGAATGCAAGATCTGGCAATCCCATGCGGTTGAGTGCCTCTGCCATGTGAAGATAAACTGTAGATACGCGGTAAAGGATGATGTTTCCACTTTGGAATTTATTAATCCAGTTAATGTCTTCTGTGGTTTCTTCAAGAGTAGTAGTACCTTCTTCTGTACGCATGATGGCAAGACTACGCATGTCTCCATAAAGACCCGACTTGATTCCTTTGTCCGACGCTGATGCTTGATACTGATAGTAATAGGTGAGGTTGTCGGTAAGGTTCTTGTAAGCATAGGATGGAACAAGTGGAATCTCTTTGTTCCATTTAGCATTGTTGTTAAGTGCATAGTAATCGTATCCGAATGCCTTAGGTACGTTAGTTGTTGTACCATTCACCTTATTTACAGCCAATGGGATGTATGTAAGGATATCGGCAGGTGCAGGATCAGTGTTAAATATGTTTTCGTATCTGGGAGCTGTAATTGTTACCATGTTGGACGGGTATGCCATCATCTCATCACGTAATTTGAAGCTTGCCTCAATATTCTGCTGCAGTGTCTTGGTAGCAATCAGATAGTCAGCATAGCTGCGAGCAGCTTTTTCATAGTCGGAAGCTGATTGTGCCGACTCAAGATAGAGGTCGCCAAGGATAACACCTACAGGGATGAAGATGTTCTTTGTGGAGATTCGCTTCGTAGTTGTTGCACTTGTTCCGATAGAGTAGTCTGTACCATAGTTAGGTACGTTGATTTTTGTGTACTGTGACAACTCTGGAGCTAAGGCGTCAGTAACCTGACGAATATCATACAGAGGATATGTATTGTCGTCAATCTGCGAGATAGTAGTCAGTGGTTCTGTGAAGAACGGAACACTGCCATAGTTGCGACAAAGTTGCAGGTATGCCCAGGCACGGAATGCCAATACTGCTGCATATTCAGGTACTGTAACCTGAGTACTACCAGTGTAGAGATCCATCTTACGATGTGTCAAATAGTAGTTGCAGTTGTTGATTACACTATAATAAACGTATGCAGAATCGTATTTGTTGGAGAGACCTGCACTGAAGTCCTTCAATTGTCTGAGTGTACTGTCTGCATATTGGGTTGCTTTAACCAGTTCGCCACGCATCTCTCCTTGGAAAAAGTACTGGTCGGCAAGCACTTGCATTCCCTGTGCAATACCAAATGCATAGAATACAGAGTCGGTCTTGGAGTCGAGATTTGGCTCAAATGCCTGACGGTCGCTATCAACCTCCATCATTTTACCACATGATGTAAAGATGAAGGATGCTGAAAGGATTGCTCCGAGTAGCATTGTGGTTGCTCTTTTCATATTATTGTTTTTCATTGTTGTGAATTTTTTAATGTTATTAGAGGTTAATCTTTACACCAAGAAGGAATGAACGACCTTGAGTGAGGTTGCCGGCGTCGATACCCTGATATAGTACACCATTGCCAATGCTGAATTCAGGGTCTGCTCCCTTGTAACGTGTGAGTGTAAATACATTACGTGCTTCAGCCCATACTGAAAGTCCCTGAAGCCATGACCATGATGATGGTACAGGAATCTTGTATGTGAGGTTGATAGTCTTCAAGCGAAGATAACTGCCGTCTTCAATCCAGCGGTCGCTGAAGCGGTTGTTACCCATTGGGTCACCATAGTTGACGCGAGGAATGTCAGTACGCTGACCTTCATAGCGCCAGTGGTTGGTTTCTGCTACCTGCTGATTGTAGAATTGGCTTCCTGAATTGAGGATAGCACGCTGGTAGTTGTAGATGTCGTTACCTATGCTATAATTGAAATTCAGGCTGAGGGTAATGCGTTTGAAATTAAGACTTGCAAATACATTACCATAAATGTCTGGATTTGGATTACCTATTACAACCTTATCAGCTTCAGAGATAATTCCGTCACCATTCTGGTCTACAAAATGTACATCACCTGCTTCAAAGTCGGTGTTTTGTCCAGCAGCGTTGACCATATAGAGGTTTGTTGTTGTATTCCCCTTGGCATTAACATGTGTCTTTCCAGCTGCTGCTGCGTCAGCAGATGTTGCAAATACACCTTTTGTCTGGTAGCCATAGAATACTCCTGCAGGCATACCGACCGCAGTGAGAATATTCTTGTCTCCGTAGATTGACGATGTGAAGTCACCATCAGGCAGAGAAGTAATCTTGTTCTTATAATGACCTACTGTCGCACCAAGTTCAAAGTTCCAGTTCTTAGTTACAACTGGCTTTCCGCTAAGTGTGACTTCAAATCCCTGATTGCGCAGCGAACCGCCATTGGTCCAATAGCTGTTGATACCACCTATCGGAGTTTCAAAACGTTTGAGGGTAAGCAGGTCGCTTGTACTATGAATGTAATAGTTGAATGCAAATGAGATGCGGTTGTCAACAAAGTTTCCTTCAAGTCCTACGTTGAACTTCTTTGTTGTTTCCCACTTGATTTTGTCATTACCGATATTGTCAAGTTTTGAACCGATTGCTTTGTAGTTGTAACGTACGGCAGAGAATGATGTCTGTGCTGCGTAGTTTGAGATGTTGTCATTACCGCTAATATCGAAACCGGCATTCACACGCAGATAGTTAATGCCTTTGTTCTTCTTGAACCACTTTTCATTGGTAAGTACCCAACCGAGCTGTACACTTGGGAAGAATGCCCAACCGGTTCCGAAGATTTTAGTACCGGCTTTCTTACCGAAACGGCTGTTTGCCTCAGCAAGAATAGATACGGTTGCAAAGTAACGGTTCTGGTAGTTATAATCTGCATTGGCATACCACTGCATGTGTTTCCATACGTCAGAGAAACCTTTGGAAGAAGAATAAGCTCTGGATTCATCAGAAGTGAGTGCTGGATTCTTGTCCTGTGGCGCCTGACCTTGTTTGTATTGTGATGTCAGCAGTGTGCCGTCGTAACCGAATCGGTTGAATCGGAATCCTCCAAATACACTCACAAAATGTGAACCGTTGTAAATGTTCTCCCAGTTGATATGTGTGTTGCTTACGATGTTATTCTCTGTTGCCTGATAAGAAGAGACTTTTGAACTGACAGTTCCGAGTTCTGCTATTGTAAAGTCAGGCACACCTGTTTTTGGGCGGAAATAACGCTGAGCATTACGTATCATTGTGTAGGAAAATTCCGATGTCAGTTTCAGACGCTTGTTAATCTTGAGGGTAGGGGCAAGGAATATGTTGAAGTTGGTATTTTCAGCATAGTTCTTGTTTTCACCTGAACCATATTCAAGTATAGAAACAGGATTGGCTAATGACTGAGCTGTTCCAAGTCCACTCTGTACGTTATTGAGTGCATCGAAGATGTCATCAGCACCATATAATACATTAGAGTATGTACCTGTGTTCGCATTATATGTGTATGGTGAGATAATAGGTGACTTAATCAGCGAGAGGAAGTTCGGTGAGGTAATAGTTCCCTCTGACAAGTTTTCCGGAATAGATGTGTCAAGCAGTTTGCTTGTAGTACGAGAGATGGAGAGGTTGAACTTTGTAGTCAGAATAGGAATTATTTCAATATCAGTGTTAAATCGGATATTGAATCGGTCAAAGTCGTTCTCCTTAATCGTATTCTGTGCCTTCATGTACCCAACCGAGAGGTTGTACATACCAACAGCATCACCTCCTTGTACGTTTATGCTATAGTTCTGTGTGATAGCTCTACGATATATATCTTTTGTCCAGTCGGTATTGTTGTGATATGTATTGTAGTAAAAGTTCGTCGGATCGTTATTAAGGAAGTTGAATGTAAGGTTCCTCTTATACTGATTTACAGCATCGATAGTACCAATCATTTCTGTTGCATATGAACGGTATTGGTTGGCATCCATCATTGTCGGTAATGAAGGAATAAGCTGAACACCCGCATATATGTTTGCGTCAATACGTGTAGCCATGGAATGTCCGCGCTTGGTATTGATAAGGATTACACCATTACCACCGCGCGAACCATAAAGTGCAGTCGCATTCTTCAATACTTGAATGCTTTCGATGTCGCCAGGAGCAAGATTGGAAAGTACGTTCATAAACTGACCTTCGTGGAGGGCAGGACGGTCAAGCATCATATCTTGCTCTATACCATCTATGACAATAAGTGGCTGAGCATTTGCATTAAGTGAGTTGAGACCGCGAATGAACATTGCTGCACCATTCTCAACCATTCCAGAACGGGTGATTGCACGTACATCTCCGTTGAGCGACTGAGATATATCACCATCAACAGTTGCATAGTGTGAGTCAAGTTCAATCTTCTTGGATGCAGTATAATTTGTTTTGTTATCATACATCTTACCGAACTTGTCACTAAGCATCTTGATGTTTACAGGTGTGATAGAATCAGTTGGATTGATTGCAACCTGCTGGCTCAGATACTCTGGAGTGAATACATATAGCGATGTGACAAATTTGGGCACTTTTATTTCGAAATTACCCTCTTCGTCAGTCATGGCTGTGTATCTGTTGTTACCTAAAGCCTGAATCTGTACACCGGCAATAGGAGCCTGGGTGCCCAAATCGACAATGTTACCGTAAAGAGTCACTGTAGGATATTGCTTTACGGCTTTTACTGCTTTCTTAGGTTTGCTTTCCGGTGCCTGCTCCTGGTCAGTAGTCTGTTCGTCAGAAGTGTCTTGAGCGTAGGCAAACGTAGCAGTTGTCATCATGAAAGCGCAGATAAGAAGTCGTACGCCCTGATGTTGTAGATTATAAAATATGTTTATCATATAGTGGTACAATTATTTGTTATTCTTTTGTTGCTCTAAGTACTCTTCATAATCAAGTGGACGCAAAATGAGTGCTATAATGCGTATATCGCGTGTGTAGTTCGCAAGTACTTTGGGTTGCAGAGTACTAATTCTTGCAGAAGAAGTGACTTTGATGTTAGGGTAGTGTCCCAGTCCATAATAGCTATATGGGAAGGATATCTGACCTAAAAGCATGGTGTCAACTTTTGTGACGTCGTTGACGAAGTCTGTATTCTGCAGTTTTGCAGTTCCTCCTTCAACAGGTGTGTTAGGAACGAAACGTTCGTTGGTGAAATTAAATTTACCGTATGTTGCTCTTCCTGCACTGTTCTTATAATATCCCTGGTACTCGAAGTTGAGTATGTTGGGTAATACTTCTGTGGTTTTGTCACGAAGGTCAATGTTGGCCGGTGGTATCACACAATATACATTGTATGTAGTTGCCTTGACTCCATTCAAGTAGAAATCCACTTCAGGTTTGCTCTTGGCTTTAGCCTGAGCCCAGCAATAATAAAGCATATCCTGACCAGGTTCCAATGTTACTAAATCTTTGTTGATATTTTCTTCAGTCAAGAATACATTAGTACTGTTGAGATAGTCTCCTGTTACTCTACATCTTGAAGGTCCTGGTATTTCGATAGGAGGATTGTAAGTTTCCCATGGCTGGAAGTTAAGTTCGTCGGTTACGAAAGCCCATCCATTTGATAGTTTCTCTCTCTGTACAATATGTGTAGGATCGAAAATCAGATCGCCATGAGACAATTTATCTCTACTTGTAGTGAACACTGTGTCGTTGAAGTTTTCAGCATCACTAACTAAGTGCATGTTGTACTTGTTGTTGTTGCTGTAAAACATATTGTTAATAATCTGTCGCTTAGTTAGTGAGTCTTTCAGGTAAGCAAAGGTCACTCCTACAGCTATTTGTGTACTTGAACTGGTGTTCTCGGTTATAGTATATTCTTTGTAACCAGAAGTTTTTTCAGTAGATGTAACATCTTGCCATTTCATTTCTTGGAATGCAAAGAAATTTTTCACCTTGTCATAGTAAGTGTTGTATGCGTCATCTGTAGGAAGTAATATGGTATATGTACTATCCTCTGAATCGATACGGGCGCGCAGACGGTTTGTCAGTGTATTAGTGATGGTAAATACAGAATCGAGATAAGTCTGTTTACCATTTACAACCGGACCAGGAACGGAACTACGAGTATCAAGAGTTGTGTCATTGTATGAAAGTATGTAATCAGAAATTTCTTTTATTCCATCAATCATGCTTAAAGCCTCCATGCCGTTTGGAAGGAAAGCTGAGTTACCCTTCATCATATGGAGAGTTCCGTTTAGAGCTGGGATGTTGTATAGAGGTTTGTTGTCAGCTGAGGTAGCAAGGCATACACTATTAAATACAAAACTGCCATCGCTGAATGCAAACGGTTGGGATTTCTTATCCAAAGTGGTAACCTTTTCATCAAGATCTGCCTTTGCCAAATGGTTGTATTCGGCAATGTGATGGTTAACAAATTGTAACTTAATAGCTTCATCCGAACACTGAAGGACAGAATCGACGTTGAACGATCCGTTGACAGGAGCCCAAACAGTGTAGAAACGAGAAGCATTCAACTGTTCAGCCATATTTACTTTGTTGAGAACTCGAGCAAAGTCAGATAGTTCTGCCTTATTCGATATGCTCTCCCAAAGTGTTTGGGTTGCTTCAGGGTTGGTGCTGTCTGACTCACTGATGTTGTTCCAGTCTTTATAGTCAGAGCATGCAGAGAATCCCCCGAGTGCTGATGCAAGTAATGCGCATCCAATATATTTTTTTGTCTTCATTATATATTAGTTTTTAAGATTTACATCCAGTCTTCTTCGTAAACTCCGTTGTTGAGTACATCGATAGGAACAAACTCGATAAAGTCGAGTTGCCACTTAAGGGCGTCACCATTCGAAAGCATGTTCTTGAATCGGAGCCAGTATTCTTCACTCTGCTTGAATTGCTGAGTGACAAGTATGCGGCGCAGAATCTGAGTGTTGTCTGTACGACAATTTCCTACACCTGTTTCAGCTTCTACGTAAGAGTCGGCATGTCCACGGAAGGATATAGGGCCACGCATATAACCTCGGTTACGAAGTGCACGGTCTGATTCTATACCGCGGTCTTCTTCCTGACTTGCATCTGTCCAACCGATACGTTCATCCTCTGCCGGAACACGTACGTCAAGTGGAATGCCAAGAATCTGCATCGATCCGAGGTCTGTACTTGTGCCAAGATAGAACTGCATGAATCCACCATGCTGCATAGGAGAGTAGAGAATACGTAATTCGTATGTTCCTGTTGGAACTGGAGGCAGTTTGATAGCCAAGTCGTAGTTACCCCAACCCTGGAATGCATCTGCCTGATATGCACGATATGCACCTTTGATATTGTAACGCAGTTTATTCTGCTCGTTGTAACAATATACGTTGTCGAAGAAATTCAATGGGAATGCAACACGTGCACCACTGCCGCCACCATTCATTTCACTCATTTCAGACATCGTGTTATATCTGAATCCGTTGTTGATAAATTCAGGGAGGAATGTAGTAGATTCGAAACGCAAACGCTCGTGAAGTACTTCACGCTTTACAGACGAGTCATACACAAGCATATCTGTAATAGCATGTATGTGTCCGTTGTGTGCCTGACGGTTAAGTGTGGTGTTGATTCGTATGTTCTCACGTATAGGTGAGTGCATACCTAAAGAACCAAGGGTTCCGACTTCGTCGGTCAGCGTGTTGTTTGGACGATAGCGGTTGATGTAAAGACGCTTGCTACTACCATCTGTGCTTGTAAAAGCAGCCTGTGGCTCCCAAATCTTTATAAGAGTTTTAGGAAGTAAAGTCTCGTAGTAATCGTATGGCTCACCACCACAAATGGTGTTGTTGTAATTCCAGTAAATACTTGTTCCAGATTCGAATACAAGCTGATTCTTGTCCATGTTTGCGTTAAGAATGTGATAACGGATAAACATGTTGAGAGTATTCCAAGGATTAGTGTAATCTGTTCCAGTGCTGATAGTGATGCCTTTTTCTTTTACATAGTCGTACCAATCAGCAGCATTTTGGTATTGAGTCTTTGCAAATTCAACCAAATCTGCAAAAGAACGGATGTTGTTCTTTGCCATCACTTCGTCAGATTCTGCAAAAATTGTATAGCCAAGTTTGCATTCCTCTGGCCAATAAAGGGCATCTGTCTTAACAAAGGTACTTGTGTTAATGTCATAGTTGTCGTTGATGGTATATTTGATGCCTTTATCAACTCCCTTCAACTGTTCATTTATACCAGTGGCTTTCAATGCTTCCATGAAGATAGAATACCCCTCAATATGAGCAAATTCATCTGAAATAAGTCTTGAAGAACGAGCAATCACCTTGTCAATCTTGTGGAAAATACCATTTACAGCTTCGTTGTCAGCACTGATGATACGTGACACGTTGTTGAGAACGGTATTGCCATCTATCACGTCTGTTGATACAGAGAATCCCAACATAGTGTTGAACCCACCAGCTGACTCCAAGTTGACAATAGTATATGCATTTCCGCTTACCAGATGGTATTTTGCAATGTCGTTGCAAAGACTATCGGTAAGTCCTTCAAGAGAGTTGGAACGAAGTCCGTTATGCTCGATACGAGCTTCTGTATCATTCCACAAACTGTCAATATATGATGCAACACCTGCATTTGTTGGGGCAAAGCATGTGTAGTTGCCATAAGCATCGAGGGTTTTGTCAAGATCAACTTTTGACAGAATGTATTCAAATGAAGTCAAATCGGCATCTTCGACGATATAGTTGTTGATCGTCTTGCCTGTTTCGGTAAACAAATCGTCACCTTTTGGCTCATTGCTACATGATACCACAAATGCACTTCCGCATGCAAATGCTGCAAATATCTGTAGCTTGTATATTAAACTATTTGTTTTCATATATATACGGTTTTAGCAGATTAATTCCTTTGATATTTATTAGAAGAACTATATACAGGGTTCTGTCTCAATGATGGGTTAACCTTGATTTCGTCTTCTAAGATAGGCATGTACAAATAAGGCTCTGTAGGCATCTTTGAGATAATGCCTGCTGGAGATGGATTAGAGCGTGCCATCATATTGAGCATATCTGTGGAGTTGGCAATAAATGCACTTTGATCAGCAAGAATTGCATCGTAGTTGGTGTTCACTCCGCTCTTTCCATTCTTGCGGTAGTTGAAGCGGAGAAGGTCGAACCAACGTTTGCCTTCGAAACAAAGTTCGCGTAAGCGTTCTGCCATAACAAGACTCTCCACTGCATCAGCTGTGCTGTAATCAGTCGGCTTTAATGCTTGTCCGCTATTAGTATTTTCTACATCGTAGATAACGCGATTGTTTACAACTTTTACAATATCAAATGCATCAGTTAAATATGTTGCATTTCCTGTCATGACAGCCAGCTGTGTGAGTGCTTCTGCTTTCATCAGCATTATATCAGTCAGACGATAGATTATAAAGTTCTGGTCGAATGAACCACGTTGTGCAATAGAGTATGTGGCTGAGGTAATGTCAGTTGGGAGAGTAGCAGTTGTGTTGGTTATTCCCTTACGTATGTAAAAATCTCCCTCATCGTTTACTGAACTCTTGAATAAAGAGGTATAGATTCGAGAATCAACTCCCTGTACAAATACTCCGACATCACTTGAGGCCGCTTTAACTCCAAAGGCTGCCGGGAAGGTCATAAATGCCATCTTTGAACTCCATTGGTAATAAAGACTGCTTAGCCCTGTGTTTTGAGTTGAGGTGTTGAACTGAATTTCAAAAATACTTTCCTCTGAATTCTGGGCAATGAAAATCTGGTTGAAATAATCTTCGTATTTGGCAAGAGAAGGGTAGGGGTCTGATTCATCATAAACCTGGTTGAAGGTTAGATAGTTCTTGTGAGCTTCCTTCTTCTCTTGGATTATAAGATCACAATATTTAATACATTCCTGATAGTCTGCATTTGACTGCTCTAGATTGCTACCCTGATAGATAGATGCTCTCCATAGGTAGATGTCTGACAAAAGTGCATATACAGTATGTTTGTTTACCATACCTCTACTTCTCCAATCTTTTATTGTAAAGTTCTGAGGGTCGTAGATGTTGTTAATTGATTCTTTCAAGTCATTGATACAGCCTTGAAGGACAACTGATGGTGCGGTCAATTGCACATTCATGTTCTGACTGTTTTTCATAAACGCTGTAGTGATGTATGGAACGTCACGGAATGCACGTACTAAATAGAAATAACAGAGAGAGCGAATAGTTTTCATCTGGGCTACGTCCAATGCATAGTCGCTTTCAGTATAGTTAGGGTCAGTGCCAATAACTCCTGCTGCCCTTTCAATAACCATGTTACAATAGTTAATAACACGATAGAAAGCAGCCCAGTTGTTGTATTGGTTTGTTGTAGAAATGTTACCAGTCTCAATTTCTGATAAAGCTGTTTTGGTAGTGGAGTTTTGAGTTATCGATGAATTAAGAATGAGTTCATCACTACGAAAACTGCCCCATACGAGGAGTCTTTCTATAATCTCTGCATTTGCAAGATTAACGTATGCAGAATTGACCATGAGCGATACATCGTCTTTGGTTTTCCAGAAGTCTTCACCTACAGTGCTTTCATAAGGAAGCAATTCTGTGTCAACACATGATGTGAAAGTGAAAAGTGAAGAGTGAAGAGTGAACAACATGATAATCATATATGCTGTTCTCCTTATCTTTCCGCTTTTTATATTATTGTTGCTTTTCATTGTTCTTAGTTGTTTGTTGTTAAACGTGATGATATTTGAAAAGTGTTAAATCTCTTAGAAACCTACACTTACAGAAGCTGTGAAGTTTCTTGAACGTGGTGTCTTAGAGTTGTCATAAGCAATTCCATAGGCACCATAGCTGACTTCTGGATCTACACCACTATAGTTTGTCCAACAGCAGATGTTATTTACTGAGAAGTAAAGTGCAAGGCTGCTAAGGCCAAGCTTCTTAAGAGGCTTTTGCGGGAATGAATAAGAGATCTGTAAGTTCTGGAATCGTAAGAAAGAACCATCTTCAACATACTTGCTTGAACCAAGGTAGTTGTAGTTGCTGTTATTTCCATAGAGTGCACGTGGAATAGGAGTTATGTCTCCATCCTTACGCCAACGGTAGTTAACAGTCGCTGCCTGGTTGTTTGTTGTAAGCATGTTCTCAAGATTTGCTCGGGCAAGGTTTACAATCTTGTTTCCATAACGGTAGTTGAAACGTGCAACAAGTTTCCAACGTCCATATTTGAATGTAAGGCTGAAACCACCGTTGAATTTAGGCATTGAGTTACCGAGATATACGATGTCAAGCGCATTAATCTGACCATCGTTGTTTATATCTTCATACATAACATCACCACCCTGGAATGTGTATGTAGAGCTACCACCTGCACCCGTTGTAGATGCTTCGTAGTTATAAACCATCTGCTTTGGTGTGCCGTTGTTGTTCATTACGACATTTCCGTTAACATCAGTAACAACAGGGAATGTCTTACCTTCAGCTAACTGAGAGTTAATCCAATCTCTATACATGTCAGATGTGTATGTCTTACCATCTGCATTGTAACGGATTTCCTGTTCTTTGCGATGGTTTTCCAAATAGTTGTATGAATACTGATATACACCTTTGAATTTATATCCATAGATTGAACCAAGAGGGTTGTTTTCTTGGATACGATCAAGATACATTGTAGTACCACTTGGATTCTTTACTGCGTCCCAAGTCTTGTTCATAGCATCAAGAACACGTTCGTCCATGCGCTTGATGTTGTTTACGTTTTGTGCAATGTTGAAACTTGCACTGATTGAGAATTTCTTTCCAATCTTGATGAAATCACGACCTGAGATATTAAGTTCCCAACCATTGTTGGTCATTTCACCTACGTTGAACCATAGAAGTGAAGAATAACCAGTGGTAGTTGGTATCTTTACACCTTCCATAAGTAAGTCACGTGTGTTTTTGCGATAATAATCGAAGTCAATTGTCAACCTGTCTTCAAAGAAATTCAGGTTAGCTCCGATATTAACAGATGTAGTCTTTTCCCAACGAAGATCATCAAGTTTTAGCTTTTCGAGTGTACCTGATGTGACAGTACTTCCACTTTTACCATAGCTACCCGCATTGGTGTTATAACTCTCGTATGAGAGGTAATTCTGCTTAGGTGCTCGACCATTTATACCCCAAGAAGCACGAATGCCAAACAAAGAAATAACTTCTGGCAACCATGAGCGTACAAATTTCTCGTCGCTGATGTTGTAACGACCAGATATACCTGGGAATGAAGCCCATTTATGTGCTTTTCCGAACTTGGAACTACCATCCATACGCATAGAGAAACCTAAATTGTAGATACTCTTATATGATGCGTGGGCATTGAAGAGGATGTTTTCGTCAGCATCACGACCGGAAGTCTTATACATACCGTTGAGGGCACCCTCAACGGTTGGAGAAGTGATGTATGGCGGTAATTCGTAAAGAGTTACGCCTTGGTTGTTACTCTTGGATGTGTGCATTTGGTAACGAAGCAATGCTGAGGCTGACCAGTCTTCATTATTGAAGTGAGGGGTGAATGTAAGTTTACCTTCTGCACCGATACGGAAACGGTTTGACTCTGCGCTAGAACTAGTGTTGTAGCTTTGGTTTTGCCAACCTGTACCAGTGTTGTTACCTGTAGAAAGACCTGCAGGGTACCATGTTGGGGATGAATTTGAGTAGATGTCAAAATCAACATCGGCACTCAGAGTAAGACGATGTTTGTCGGGGTCTTTACCAAGTAATTCGTATTTCAAGAGGAAGTCAGGGGTGATACGATAAGTTTTTTCCTTCTTCCATGAAAGATTTGCTATCGCTACGGGGTTTCCAAGACTGCGAAGATCGCGAAGGTTATATGAAGAATAGTTGCCGTCGTATGGAGTATATTTATTGTCATTTGGATTCATGTAATAGTATTCGCCAGTATCGTTTCCGTATTCGTCCTGACGATAAACAGCCATATTAGGAGCAAGCTTTTGGGCTGCCGCAAGGATATCACTATAGTTCTTTTCGTTGTTAGTGTATGTAAGGGCAAAGTTTGTAGAGAAACGAATGCGGTCACTCACGTCGTAGTCAAGAGTAAGACGGGTAGTCAGACGATCAAGTCGTTGCTTGATGATTGTACCTGTCTGATTGTCGTAACTTCCGGAAATACGGAAAGTAGCCTTTTCGCCACCACCTGTGATGTTGAGGTTTATATTATGAAGTTTACCGAAATCTGAAACTTCTTTAACCCAGTCGGTGTTGTTGTTCCAGTTTTCGTATTCTGCCCATGAACGGTCGTAATTTAGTTCTGCCATTCTAGCAGTCGCTTCTGAACTTTGTTGTGGGTTATAGAATTCCTCCTTGAGCAACATAGTATATTCATCACCATTTAGCAATTTATATCCCTTTGGCATCCATGTTCCAGTAAACTTGTATGAAGCTGTTACCTTGGTTTTACCACGGATACCACGCTTTGTGGTAATCTGAATTACACCGTTTGCACCATAGGCACCCCAAACAGCTGTAGCAGCTGCGTCCTTAAGGACATCAATCTTTGCAATGTCATCCGGGCTTACAGAAAGCAGTGATGCATATTGTTCTTCAGTTGCAGTAGCAAAATCGAATGTTTCGTCTGGATTGTCAAAAATTTTGTCATCCACAACAATAAGTGGGTTAGCATCACCATTGATAGTTGTTACACCACGAAGACGCATCTGAGTACCAGCACCAAGGTTACCTGAATTGGCAACAATATCGAGACCGGCAATTTCACCTTGCAGAGCTTCGTCTGCAGAAGTAAATGCGAGACCTTCCACATCTTCCATGTTGAATGTCTGTGTGGCAACGGTCATTTCCTTTACTGGGATGTTCAGACCACCCACGTCTGTCTTCTTTACTGCCTTAACGACAACTTCCTGGAGTTGTGTTTCAGATTCCATGAATACTTTGAAAACTTTCTGTTTTCCATTAAGTGGAAGTGTAACGGTCTTATTTCCTACGTAAGAGATGACAAGTTTGTTCTTCGGACTCTTAATAGCCAAGGCGAAGTTACCGTTAAAGTCGGTAGTTGTTGCATTGATAATACGGTTGTTGCCATCTCGTTCAACAACGTTTGCCATCATGACAGGACCCATCTCATCGGATACGGTACCCGAGATACGTGTGCCTTGTGCCATTGCTGCATGAGAAAGCATGCTCAGCAGGACTGTAAGCAATATCGCTCCAAATCGATGGCTGTTTATTTTTAATATATTGTTCATATTTGAGATTTATTTAAGATTATTTTTTCTTTATAGCATATCTTTTCTTTACAGGAGCTGATGCAAGATAGTCAAGTAAGTCTTGCTTTGTAAAGTCTTCTGCAACCCATGTTCCATTATACTTCAATGTTTTGTCAAAATATAATGGTGAAGTAATTTCGTGAATTACACAGAAAGAAGATGTTCTGATACCATTGATGTTGGATCCTGGTTCGTTGTTCAACCAATAGTCGCGTGTCATTATGTTTGACAGTTGTGACGAATTGTTTGCGTTAATGCTATGAGTCTGGTTTCCACCGTCTCTAACTGTTAATACCCCTCCACTACAAGAAACATAATATTCCTCAAGAGGCTGGTTTGGTTTGGCATAGAGACTCTGATAGTTTGAGTTTCCACCATCAGAAAGTGGAATGCTATTATCAGCATAAAGAGAAATGTTCTGGAAATGATATTTACAGAAAGAATTAATCATATTTACTTTCTTACGTAGAATACCTGCAAATGGCTCTGGACATGGCTCATTGTTTGAGAACTTCTCCGGATAAGCTTCAATAGCTGCATTGTATATATCTAAAAGATCTTCCCAACGTGGAAGTCCTGCATTATATGCGATTTCCATTGCGTTGTTGTTTGGAGCGTAAAGGGTATAGTTGTAAGTGTTAAACATCTTTACATTACCTTCTGGCGCAAGACTACGGTTAGGCAAAGAAGAGCTATAGTCATTTGTGAAGATAAGCTTCTGAGCCTGTTCTGTAGTACCAAATGTATTTACCTTGTCAGAGATGCCAATCCAAGAGAGTAGGGTCTTTATTTCTTCACTGCCAAAACTTGAACTCAATTTGTAGAACTCAGAGAATCTGTTTTCGTTGTCAAGTACTTGCGATACACTACGGATTGTAGGCTGGATAATACGGTTGATACGGTATGCATATCCGTTGTCTTCCTTTTCTGCAATCTTAATAGTTGAAGTTGGTAGTTTAACATCACTTGCTGGAAGCAAACCGTCAATCTGACTGCCACTCTTAACTGTCCAATCGCTACCGTTCTTCTCTACAAGAATCTCTGCACCATGCTTTGTCTTGTAGTATTTGTTGCCTTCTGTAATGACATCCTTTATCACATCACCGCTGCTGTTTGTAGAAGATTCAAGAACGGCTGTGTGATAGTTCATAATGTCGCTGAACGCAGAAACAATTTGCGTTTTGTATGTTGAAAAACTCAAGTTTGTTGAGTTTGTAGTGATAATACCTGTTGTCAAATCAATATCGTATGCTCTGGCACCAAGGAATTGTTGACCACGGAAACTGCTGTTTGTTCCATCGTACCAGAAATGCAGTACCTTTGCTGTCTTCTTGTCCCAATTGATGGATGTCGGATCAAGATAATATACATTCTCAAGCCCTGGATCTCTATCATCTGCAGGGATAATATCATCAGTAATAGTTCCACCAAAGGCAATGTCATCTGGGATAAAGAATGCATAGTTGGCTTTCATTGCAAGGAGATAGTACTGGAAGTCCATACCGATATAGTTCGAGTATTTTTCTTCTACAGCCCAGTCCATAACTTTCATGTCGTGATACGTACATACAGGACCGAGTACGGAACGGTAACGATCTGGAGCAAGTACTCCTTTTACCTTGTAAATAACTCCGTTGTTTGCAATAAGAATGTCATATTTGCCGTTGTCTTTTATGATAAGAGAGTCTTTGCTCATATTCAAAAGTTCGCTGGCATCATTGATGATCTCAGGGAATTTGCTTGGAACGGTTGCAACGAACGATGTCTTCAAAATGTTATTAATAAATGAAGTAAGGATGACAGGGTTGGTATTGTGAACACGATCAAGGTTTGTTAGCAACTTTTCTCTTGTGTTTTCAACTTTACCGCTTGCATCTTTTTCACCATATTCGTTGATGATGAAAGCACCGCGGCTGCTAAAATATTTCCACATTGCATCGTCTGTCGGAACAAACATGGCACCCATGTCTGATAGCTTTGCGATGTCGGCTGTAGAACTTTTGCTATTAGGGTAGTATTCATTCCAACCGATATCGTAGTTAAGTACTTCGTTTGAAGCATGAGGCATCTTGTTTGGGTCGTTAGTTCCATCCACACCCTGTGAAAGCAGACTCAGATAACGAACTTTGTAAATCTTGTCATGCTCTGTATATCCGTTTTCTGCAGCTAATGTAGGGTTTTGTTTAACCCATGCATTGTAGGTGTTAGTAAGCGTTGCTGCATCTGGATCACTTTCAAAGTAAGGTGCTTTGTAATAGTCGAGGATGTGACTGAAGTATTTTGTGTCAGATTCTCGAGCAATAATTTGAGCCATGTTGCCTGGCTGAACGAGGACGTCCTGAACTTGGTGGATATAACCATTCTGACAAACAACATCAGGACCGATTATTTTTTTGTCATAGACATATACAGTTCCTGCAGAATAAGGCTCACCGGTTAATATTGCAAAGTCAGAGCCTTCTCCGTCAGTCGAAATGCCGTTGTTGACCATCTGCTCGCGAGTAAAATGTACAATAGGTGGTACGGTATTATCACTAACCCCCCAAATCGTTTTGTTATCGTTACGGAAGTTTTCCCAATACGGATTGTTGAGTGGCATCTTGTCAGGGGTAATCATCTCAATTGAGTCGATAACACTAATGTCTGAAGGATGCTTTACTGCTTTCCCGTCAGTAATTTCGCTGCCAGTTTGTACGTTTGAAAGCATTCCTGTTAACAGAGCGTTGTTTAACATGGATGACTTCAAAAGTAATTTTTTCTGAGCATATGTAAGTTGATCGTAGGAAGTGACTCCCATGTTGTTGTTGGCGAAGAAACGCTCAAATGCTTCGTCGTTTGCCGGAAATACAGTTTTACTACCTGTACGACTGAGAGTCTCTGATTCCCCGAGGTCATCAATCAATCGTAAGTAATAATTAAATGTACCAGTCAGCTTCTCACTGCTTGGGTTTTGTAACTCAGAGTAGATGCTACCGCCGAGCCATGAAGGTGCTTGATCTTCTTTTACGTCACCATATATATCCTTGAAGGTGTTCTCGCAGGAGTAGCATAGTAACGCTCCGAAGAAAGCAACTTTTAATAGTACTTTTTTCATGAT
>JAEEGL011104115.1_pt1 | contig 21914 bp, 20 predicted proteins | sample 9134231 | NCBI WGS metagenome assembly JAEEGL01 (sample SAMN16246548, study PRJNA631951) | gut metagenome | biome: gut microbiome; feature: rumen; material: fiber-attached | host: Bos | place: Iran: Karaj | collected 2018-10 | reverse complement strand
TTGCTGGTGCTTTCGTTTCTGACACGCCAAAATTGTAAACGGGGACTGTTTTAACACTCGTCGCAGATCTTCCTAATCCGCAGCGGGATTTTTTATCCTGAAATATTTTCGAATTCGTCAATGGGTAGTGGTTTTGACGCTTCCGGGGTAATATATTTTTACATTGTAAACTGAACTTATTCTGTTTATTGTTTCTGATACTTCTCTCCGGCCAGGATCTTCGTAACCTCAATGATATCTCTGTGCCGGATATCCCTCGGCTCAAAGTGAATGACGCTGTATACCGCCTGCATGATCGCTCCAGCGCCAAACGTGCTGATAAGCGTCCCGATGCCGACGGGGCCTCCAAGCAGCCATCCTGCAAGGAGCACTGCCGCCCAAAGGATGATTTCCACCACTCCGATGGGGATACGCGGCATGCGCTTCCCAAGCCCGACCAGCAGAGAATCACGCGGGCCGCAGCACTGTGCGGCACTCATGTGAACAAACATGCCGAGCGCCATAAACACAAATCCCGTCAGCATGATAACGATCCCCAGCCAGAGATTGTGGTTTTCCGGGAAGGGGTTGAGACTGTTGAACATCTGCACCAGGTTTCCCGTCAGGAGGGCGTCTATTACGGTCCCGAAGCCGATCCGCTCGTGCAGGCACAGGTCTATCACCAGGATAACCGCGGCGATCGCCGTCATGGAAAGGCCATAGTTCAGCGGCGTATTGTAAGATAGTCCCATGCCGAGGCAGTCCCACGGTGCCAGCCCGATGTTTGCGTAAATTGTCAGATGTACGCCGAAGGAGAAAATCAGCAGCCCGAACACGATCTGCAGCCACTGCCGAATTATTTTCTTTCTGGAATCAGTCAGCATATCCGTTTTCACGAAGATCCTTTTTCTTTCATGGCGTCAGTAAATGCCTGAAAAAGTTCCCGGCTGTATGGATCCGTTTTGTATAACCGCTCAGGATGCCACTGCACAGCCCAGAGGAATCTCTTTTCCGGCATATAAACTGCCTCAATAAGCCCGTCCGGAGAATAAGCCATTGCTTTCAGCCCCGGGGCAAGGCTGCGGATCGCCTGATGATGGTGGCTGTTGACGGGCACTCTGCTGGCGGCGAAGCAGCGGTAAAGCGGCGTATCCTCCTCAAGAATAACGTCATGAACAGGCCTGTCATAGGGAGGCGGCTGACGGTGGATGGTTTCCGACGGGTGCTGCGTAGGAAGATCCTGATAGAGAGAACCACCCAGGAAGACATTGATCACCTGGATCCCGCGGCAGATGCCAAGAATCGGCTTGTCCTTTTCCAGTGCCGTTTGGAACACCATGCTTTCCAGAGCATCCCGTCTCGGGCAAACCTCTACGGAAGCGTCGATGGCAGTCTCATGATAATACGCAGGAGAGATGTCCGGGCCACCCGTAAACAGAAAGCCGTCGCAGAGAGCTGCAAGCCTTTCAATATCCTCCTTATCCTCTGTAAAAGGAAATATGAACGACACTCCGCCGGCGTGGCTGATTCCGTCCATATATTCCGGCAGCATACGGATATTCTCTTTTTCATCATCCCATAACGGCATAACGCCGACAACTGGTTTCATTTTATTCGCTCCGTCTGATATGAAAATCAGCTTTGTTCCTGTTTCTTCTGATTTTTCGTGATACTGTCAGCATGGCGCTGACAGCGCGTTAGATTCCATTTCGTATGGATGATGGACTTTATTCTGCTTTCTGACCCTTGCGGAAGACGAGCAGCTTCGCGAAAACATAGTTTCCGATCACGACCACCACACCAACAATCACGGTTGAAACACGAATGCTCACACCGAGCACATTGACCATCAGCATGTTCAGCAACCAGCCCAGGATCCAGGTAACGGCGCGTGAGCCGACAAAACTGACAAACTCCGCGAAAATATTGGGGTTTTTGCTCTTGAATACCCATTTGCGGTTGGTGGGATAGGCAAACGCGATACCGGATACGTTTTCAACAAGCGAGAGCACAGAGTTCTGAGCAACCGTCGGGAATTTCGTCCCGCCGAAAAACAGGTCGTTGAAAAGGAACTTGCAGCCCCAGGCGACGATCGTCGTCATCACGCCGACGATGACGTAAATGATCAGCTCGCGGTATTTAATGATGAGTTCCTTGATTTTTTCGATCATGCCTTTTCGTTTCCTCCGCATTCTTCCGAAATGATATAGCGCGGCCGGCCTTTCAACTCGTCATAGATCTTCCCGATATAAAAGGCGATGACGCCGAGGGAGAGCATGATCACGCTGCCGGTAAAGAGCAGCAGGAGGATGACGGTGGTAAAGCCTTCGGCGGCGCTGCCCGTCAGCTTCTGCACAAGGGAGATCACAGAGAAGACCAGCGCAATGACCAGCATGAGCACGCCGAGCAGCGTAATGCTGTGAAGCGGCGCCGAGGAGAACGATGTGATATTGGTGATCGCGTAGCGGATCAGCGCTTTGGTGGACCATTTGCTTTCGCCTTCTTCTCGGTCGCGGACGCTGTAATAGACCTCTGTTTTTTTAAAGCCGACCCAGTAGGAAAGCGCGCGGAAGAAGACATTCCTTTCCGGCATTTTGTTCAGTGTGTCAACGACTTTACGGTCAAGCAGCTTGAAGTCGGACGAGGAGGACATGTCCATGCCGATGGCGCGGCTGATCAGGGAATAGAAGGATTTGGCGGCAAAGCGGTGCGCGCCGCTCTCCGTGCCGCGGTCCTCCTTGATGCCTTCGATGACTTCGTAGCCCTGTTCCCAGAGGCGCACCATCTCCACGATCTTCTCCGGCGGATGCTGGAGATCACAGTCGATCACGACGCAGCAGCCTCCCTTTGCGTGCTCAAGGCCGGCGAACATGGCGGCTTCCTTGCCGAAGTTGCGGCTGAAGTGCAGCCCGCGCACGTTTTCATCTGCCGCGGCGGCTTCCTGGATCTTCTGCCAGGTGGCGTCGGAAGAGCCGTCGTCAATGAACAGCAGCTCATAGTCGATGCTTTCCCTGCGGAGGATGCCAGCGATGGTTTCGGCAGCGATGGGCACCATCTTTTCTTCTTTATAGGCGGGAATGATCACGGATACCATATTCAGGCTCCTTTTTGTAAAAGATAGGTTTCGGAGAGGCCTCCGTTGCCTTCGTAGTCGTAGGTATACAGGTGTTCCAGCGTATCATAGCCGAGGGCGGAAAACTCCTGAAGAACGGATTCGGCGTCGTAGCCGCTGCTCCAGAATTTATTGGTGTCGATATACAGCACAAATGCCTCAGCCTCTCCCAGATACTCCTTCAGAGTAGGAGATGCGGCCCGGTCGGTGACCAGGAAGCTGCCGAAGTGCCGCAGCTGGAGAAGGTCCTGCGTGACGGGGGCAAAATATCCATCGCTCATATAGACGCAGGGGAGACCGGCGTGCTCTTCGCATATGGCGTCATACTCTGCGCTTTCAGGGAAAAGTGACGTCGGCGGAAGGGCCTTGGCGTTCCACAGCGCGGCGAATGCCACCACCAGAACAAATGCTTTCTTTATGATATACGAGAAGCGGAATTCGCCGGCCGCTTCCTCAAACACGTGCATCAGGAAGCTGACGCCCAGCACAAACAGTGGCACCAGATTATACAGATACCGGTGCTCCTGCACGGGGGAGAGGATGGCAACCAGAAGAAAGGCAGGTACCGCCGGCGTAATGACCAGGAGGGAATCGAATCGTATTTTCTTTTCTTTGAAAGCGCCGGCAATTCTGCCGATCATCGGGATGCAGAGGATCAGCACCGCACAGAAGACCCAGGTAACGCCTTTCAGCTTGGCCCTGGCCTGCCAGAAGGCGTCCAAGTGCTCGCGGTATTTTGCAGTGTCCAGCAGCGCTTCCGTGACGCTGCTCCCGCCGACGACCTGTCCGTTCCCCACAAACAGCTGGTTCCACGCGGCAGGGAACACGGCAAACATCAGCCCTACGCCGAGCAGTGCGGATACGGAAAAGAGCAGAAAACTGCGGAAATCCTTCCGGACAAGAAAATAAATATCCACAAACGCGCAGAGGAAAAATGCGTAGAACACAAAATAATACTGCGTCAGCATGCCGCCGAAGATGACAAGCGACAGCAGCGGCCAGAAGGCTCTGCCTGTTTTCCCACGGAGCAGCTTTGCGACCGTCAGAGCGAGCAGCAAGGTAAAGAAGGTGAGCATGGTGTACATCCGGATCATCATGACGGTTGACAGGCCGAGCACGCTCACGCCGTACAGCGCGACGGTTGCCGCCGCGTTGTCCTGGCTGCCGAACAGCAGCAGAACAAGACGGTAAAGCACAAACAGCGTCAGCAGATAAAACACGATGTTGATCCCGACGCCTATCCATTTTGACGCGCTGCCCGGGAACAAGGAGGAGACAGCGTTGAAAACCCAGTAATAAAGAGGCGGATGCACATCCCGCGTCTGATTGTAGTACACCGAGCCGAAGGCAAACCGGTCGCTACTGCCGGTGGTCAGGTAAGCGTCGAGTTCTTCGGGCGTGAAGATCTGATCCGTCAGCTCGCCACCCTTGAGGTCGGAGAGATACGGGGCGTACTCGCTGTTCGACAGGCCGTAGGAGTAGATCTCGTCGATAAACATCCCGGTTTTGCGCATGCCGAAGAGTAGGCAGACGCCGAGCGTCATCACAAAGGCCATGAGCACAGCTATGTATTTTTTGAGAAAATTCATCATACTGTTTTCTTCTGATATTTTTTGATAAGCAGGATGGCTGCGCTTGCCAGCAAAAGCAGCAGGCTCAGCAGCTGGGAAATGCGGATGCCTGTGCTGCCGAGCAACAGGCTGTCCGTCCGCAGGCCTTCGATCCATACACGGCCGAGGCCGTACCACAGAAAGTAGAGCAGGGCGCACTGGCCGGGATACTGCCGTTTTCCTTTTGCAACGTAACGGGAGAGGAAGCAGAAGCCGGTCAGGTTCCACAGGCTTTCATAAAGAAATGTCGGATGAACGTAGACAAATTCTCCGTTGTTCATCTCAAGACCCATGCGGCAGAAAATGTCCGTCGTACGGCCGTATGCCTCCCGGTTCATAAAGTTGCCCCAGCGGCCGATTGCCTGTCCGAGCATGCATGCCGGAGCAATGAGATCCAGCATGGAAAGCGCGGAAAACTTCTTTATTTTTGCCGTCAGGAAGATCACAAGAACGCCCGCGATCAGCCCGCCGTAAACGGCAAGCCCGCCTTCCCAGATCCGGATGATCTCTTCCGGATACTGCAGATAATAATCCAGACGGAAAAGCACGTAATAAAGCCTTGCGCCGATGATGCTCAGCGGGATCAGCCACATGATCACGTCATACACATTGTCCGCCGTGAGGGAAACCGCGCCTGCATGGCGGACGCACCAGAGCATGGCCAGCAGAAACGCCAGCGCGATCAGGATGCCGTACCAGTAGATCTCATGGCCAAAAACCGTGACGGAAGCCGGAGGATTGATAACCACGTTTCCCAGCATGGGAAAGCAGATGGCGCTGCTGCGTGTAATGGTATCGGGGTTTGGGATCATACGTTAACAGCGGAGGGGCGGAGAACGGAGATCGCCAGGCGTTCCGGCGCTAGGATCTCGCGCACCCAGGCGTCGCAGTCTTCACAGCGGACTTCCTGCAGGATCGAGGACACGTCCGGGCAGCAGAAGCCATCAACCCAGTCTCCGAAGAGATTGGTGCAGACGCTTTCAAAATCCTCCAGGCTTCTCAGCCGGCTGCCGATCAGGGATTTTTTGGCGATGTCAAAGCGCTTCCTGTCAAAGCCTTTTTCGCTGATGGCGGCAACCTCTTTGTTCAGCGCGTCCAGCACGGCATCCGGATCGCCGCTTTCTCCGCCGATAATGACGGTCACGGTATCCGCTGCAAAGTCCGTGTCATAATCAAAGCTGTGAGTGATAAGGCCTTCCGAGTAAAGCTTCATATAGAACGGGGAGGATGTGCCGCACAGCAGGCGCAGCGCCAGAGAGGACACAAGCCGGCGGAAGATGCGGTCGTGCGCGTCTCCGTTTTCGGAAACAGGAATGTCATAGTCCTTGGCGCCGATGAGAAACTCCGGCATAGCGATCGGCATTTCCTGTTCCACGCGCAGTTTCAGCGGGAGCATGCCTTCATGCTCGCCAAAGAGCGCGCAGGGCACAGCCTGTTTTTCGGCAGGGAGAATCTCCTCCGCGATCCGGCACACGGCTTCGGGGTCCACATCGCCCTCCACGCACAGCGCCATGTTGGAAGGTGCGTAAAAGACCTTGTGGCAGTCACGCAGCAGGTCTGCCGTGATCCTTTGAATGCTGTCGACGGTCCCTGCGACCTGGCCGGTGATTTCCTCACGGCTGTAAAGCAGAGAGAGCAGGTTCTGATAGATTTTGCGGGGAGGGGAGTCCTCTCCCATCAGGATTTCCTGCGTAATAATGCCGCGTTCCTTTTCAACGCTTTCCACGGTAAAATACGGTGTGGAAACAAACTTCAGCAGCATGCGCAGGTTCTCTTCAAAACGGGAGGTGCAGCTGAAATAATAACAGGTCATGTCCGTGCTGGTGAAGGCGTTCGGATCGGCGCCGTTTTCGGACAGAACCGAGAGCGCGTTTTCACCTTCCGGCATATCAAACATCTTGTGCTCCAGATAATGGGCAATTCCTTCCGGTGTTTCGCATACGCTTCCTTCCAGCTCAAAGTGCCGCATAGCCCCACCGTAATGCGTGCCGAAAAGCGCGTAACAGCTGCGGAAGCCTTTTTTCGGCACGATAAACACGCTCAGCCCGTTGGGGAGTACGCCTGTCCAGAGCGTCTCGCCGATGGAGGGGTATTCGGTTTTATTCAGCATCGTCGCCATCTTCATCCTCCGCACATTCGCTGAGGGCAGTACCCTTCAGGAAATAGATCATATCGCATTCCGCGCACGCGGCCGTTGTCATGAGATCCTCTTTGGTCACTTCTCCGATCAAATCGATGTATTCTTCAACATCCATGGATTCGCCGGTGATCGTCTGGCTGAGGCAGTATCCTTCGATAGCGGCCTGGTTGTCATCCACAGACCGGAGATCAGAAATGACCGCCGCTTTGGCGGCTTTAAGCTCCTCATCGCTGATGTTACCGTTTTTGATTTCCTCCAGCTGATGCAGGATCTCATCACGCGCAGCCTCAAAGCAGGCGGCGTCGATGCCCGCAGCGGCAAGCAGAATGCCCTTATAGATATTGATGGAGGAGGAAACGCTGTAGCACAGGTGCAGCTTCTCCCGCACCGTCGTAAACAGCTTGGAAGTGATTCCACCGCCGTATACGGTGTTGAAAACAGAGAGAACGGCCCTGTCGGGATCTTCCATCGCTTCTCCCAGACGGAAGCCGAGCACGATGCGGCTCTGGCTGATTGTCATCTGTTCTTCAAAATACCGTGCCTGTTCCTCTACGGCGTTCATGCGGATATCCGTCCCGATCTCGTCGTCGATTTCTCCGCGTGCCATGGTGCAGAGGGCGTCTTTCAGCAGGGTTTCGACGGTGCGGAGAGTATCTCTGCCGATGTAAAAGATTTCGATCGGCGAGGTCTGGAGCAGGGCACGGTAGTGCCTGGTCAGCTTTTTGTAGTTGATGCGCTCGCAGTCTTCCTCGGTGCCGAAACGGGAGACGGAGTAATCTTCAAAACAGCACATCTCCTCCAGGCAGCGTGAGATCGCGTAGCCGGTCTTGTCGTTGATTCTGCTGCGGATGAGCTCTGCGAGCTTTTCCTTCTCGCTGTCCACATAGGCGGGCAGCAGCAGCCCGCCGCGCGTGGCCGGGTTGAGCAGCACTTCACACCCTAGAGAGACGACCTCTCCCGCGATGCTTTTCCGCTCCGGCAGAAAAACAGCTTCCGGATAGGAAAGCGCTATACCGATGGCCTGAATCTCGCCGTACTTTTTTACCATGCAGGAAACGGAAGAGCCGTACAGCTCCTCAAAACGGCAGCTGAGTTTGTCAAGCGTGTCGTAATTCCTGCTGCCTCTGCAGAGCACGGAGGGGATCAGCGCGTTCATGGAGGCGGTTTCGCGTTTCAGCTGAGTAAGAACGGTAAAGCTGAGGGAAGCGAGCTTGAATTTGTCTGATTGTACATGATTGAGAAAAATCCCCGGGAGAATTTCTTTTCTGGTCATATAGCTCAGTCCTTTCGGAAATCATGCTAAAACTAAATTATTATAGCACGAACATGCCGAAAAAGGAACAGTTTCTTTCAATGCTTTTATTATGAAGAAAGAAGATGTCAGAGTGTTAAAATAAAATACTTGACAGCCAATCGGCGCTGTGCTATACTCCGACAAGTGAAATTGCTTAACAGAGGTGATCGCCGTTGAAGGATGACAGGCTCATGCAGAGTATGCTGTTTGATTTTTACGGGGAACTGCTGACGGAGAGGCAGCGCGACGCCTGCAACCTCTATTTCAATGAGGACCTTTCTCTGACAGAGATCGGAGAAATGCGGGGCACGAGCCGCCAGGCGGTGTGGGATATGATAAAGCACGCCGATGCCTCCATGAAGCAAATGGAGAAAAAAACAGGGCTGATCGAGCGCTTCCTGAAAACGAAGGGAGAGCTTGAAAGCGTTGTCCGTCTGTTGAAGGAAGCCAAACCGGAAGAAGCGGTATCTGCTGCGGCCAAAAAGCTTGAAGCGCTGATCGGTTCGCTTTGAGGATGAGGGATCTGAAATATGGCATTTGAGAATATATCAGACAAGTTAACTTCCGTTTTCAAGCGCCTGCGCGGCAAGGGAAGGCTGACGGCTGCCGATGTGAAGGAAGCCATGAAGGAAGTCAGGATGGCTCTTCTGGAGGCAGATGTCAGCTATAAAGTTGTCAAAAGCTTTACCGCCCGCGTGACGGAGCGCGCTTCCGGCGCGGACGTTCTGGAAGCTCTTTCGCCGGCTCAGCAGGTGATCAAGATTGTTAATGAAGAGCTCTGCGCGCTCATGGGCGGCGACAATCAGAAGATCAACATCTCTTCCAAACTGCCTAGCGTGGTCATGCTTTGCGGCCTCCAGGGCGCTGGCAAGACGACCAACGGAGCAAAGCTGGCCGCATATCTGCGCAAACAGGGAAAACGCCCTCTGCTCGTCGCGTGTGACGTTTATCGTCCCGCCGCCATCAAACAGCTGGAGACGGTTGGCGCGCAGCTGAACATTCCGGTTTTCCAGCAGGGGCAGGGCGATCCGGTGGAAATTGCAAAGGCAGCGCTCGTGCATGCCGAAAAACACGGCAACGATATCGTCTTTCTGGATACGGCCGGCCGGCTGCATATAGACGAACAGCTGATGGATGAGCTGCGGAATATCAAAGCGGCCGTCAATCCGGCGGAGATCCTTCTGGTGGTCGATGCCATGACAGGTCAGGACGCCGTCAATGCGGCATCCGCCTTTGACGATGCCCTAGGCATCACCGGCGTTATGCTGACGAAGCTGGACGGCGATGCGAGAGGCGGTGCCGCACTCTCCATTGCCTCTGTCACAGGCAAGCCGATCAAATTTATCGGCACCGGTGAGAAGCTGGATATGATCGAGCCCTTCCACCCGGACCGTATGGCTTCCCGTATCCTTGGCATGGGCGATGTGCTCACGCTGATCGAAAAGGCTGAACAGAGTTTTGATCAGAAGAAGGCTCTGGAAGCGGCCGAAAAGCTCCGCCAGAGCCGCTTTACGCTGAATGACTATCTCGACCAGATGGATCAGCTGCGCAATATGGGCGACCTGGGAGACCTCATGTCGATGATCCCGGGCATGGATGCAAAAGCCCTGAAAGGCGCGCAGATTGATGAAAAGGCCCTTGACAGGCAGAAAGCCGTTATCCAGTCCATGACCGTAAAGGAAAGAGAAAATCCGGATATTATCAATGCCTCCCGGAAAAAACGCATTGCTGCCGGCTGCGGCCAGAGCGTTGTAGATGTGAATCGTATTCTGAAGCAGTATGACGCCATGAACCAGATGATGAAGCAGTTTTCCGGCAAAAAGATGAAGAAACTGCAGAAAAAGATGGGGCAGATGGGCGGCATGCCCGGCGGCTTGTTCTAAATTTTAAATTGTTTATTATTTTATTTTAAGGAGATATAGACCCATGGTTAAAATCAGACTTCGCAGAATGGGCGCAAAAAAGGCCCCCTATTATCGTATTGTTGTTGCCGATTCCCGTTCCCCGCGTGACGGCCGCTGCATTGAAGAGCTCGGAACCTATGATCCGTCCGCTGACGGCGCACAGAAGCTCACAGTTGATCTCGAGCGTGTAAAATACTGGGTTTCCAACGGCGCACAGCCGACCGATACTGTCCGCGGTCTGCTGAAAAAGGTTGAGGCGTAATTCTTAAGGAGTTCTTTATTTAATGAAGGAATTATTGACCTATATCGTGCAGAACTTGGTCGACAAACCGGATGAGGTTTCTGTGACTGAGCGCAAATCGTCTTCCGGCGAAATCGTCTATGAAGTTCGCGTCGGAGAAGGAGATATGGGCAAAGTCATCGGCAGACAGGGAAAAATCGTCAAACAGATTCGCATTCTGATGCGCGCTGTTGCGCAGAGAAAAGGTAAAAGAGTCTCTGTCGACATTCTGGACTGATGCCATAATTCAAAACCGGAGTTTGGCCTGCAAATTGCCAAACTCTTGTTTTATTTCTGTTGCACAGGAGGAAAACCGTGGCCAGAAAAAAATCTGAACCTGAAAAGAAAACGTTCGACAATCCGAAGGTAGTCGGCCTGCACTCGGAGGTGCTTGAACAGCCGATTACGGAGACGCTGGAGACGAACTTCATGCCCTATGCCATGAGCGTGATTGTATCCCGCGCCATCCCGGACATTGACGGCTTCAAGCCTGCACATAGAAAGCTGCTCTATACCATGTATAAAATGGGCCTTCTGAACGGCCCGCGGCAGAAAAGCGCAAACATCGTCGGCCAGACCATGAAGCTCAACCCGCACGGCGATGCCGCCATCTACGACACGATGGTAAGGCTTTCCGCCGGGCATGAAGCGCTTCTTACGCCGTTTGTGGAGTCCAAGGGCAACTTCGGTAAAGTATATTCCCGCGATATGAGTTACGCTGCCTCCCGTTATACGGAGGCACGGCTTGCTCCGATCTGCAATGAGATTTTCCGCGATATCGAAAAGGATACGGTGGATTTTGACGACAGCTACGACGGGACTCAGAAGGAGCCGCGCCTGCTGCCGACGGCTTTCCCCAATGTGCTGGTGTCGGCTAACCTCGGTATCGCTGTCGGTATGGCGAGCCAGATCTGCGGCTTTAACCTCAATGAGGTGTGCAGCACGGCCATTGCCTATTTACGCGATCCGGAATGCGATTTGTTTGAAACGCTTCCTGCACCGGACTTCCCGACCGGCGGTGAAATTATCTACGACCGCAGCGAGATGGAAACCGTTTACAAAACCGGCCGCGGAGGCTTCCGGGTAAGGGCAAAGTGGCGCTATGTGCAGAAAGAAAACATCATAGAGATCTATGAGATTCCCTATACGACCACCGTTGAGCTGATCATTGACAAGATCGTGGAGCTGAGCAAGCAGGGGAAAGTGCGCGAAGTCAACGATATCCGCGATGAAACGGATCTGAGTGGCCTGCGCATTGCCATCGATCTCAAGCGCGGCACAGATCCGGAAAAGCTGATGCAGAAACTGTTTAAAATGACGACGCTGCAGGACACTTTTTCCTGCAACTTCAACATTCTGGTGGCCGGCAGCCCGCGCGTGATGGGCGTTCGCGAGATCCTCGATGAGTGGACGGCGTGGCGCATTGAATCCACACGCAGGCGCATCTATTTTGACCTTCAGAAGAAGAAGGAAAAGCTGCATCTCCTGAAAGGCCTTGAGCGCATCCTGCTGGATATCGACAAGGCGATCAGCATCATCCGCAACACGGAGCAGGAAGCCGACGTTGTGCCGAACCTGATGATGGGCTTCGGCATTGACGAGACGCAGGCAAACTACGTCGCCGATATACGCCTTCGCAATATCAACCGGGAATATATCCTGAAGCGCACAGCAGAGATTGCTGATCTTGAAAAAGAGATCGCTGATCTGGAAGCAACGCTCAATAACAGGCGCAGGATCAAAACCGTACTCATCGGCGAGCTGGAGCAGATCAACAAAAAATATGTCACGCCGAGAAAAACGGCGATTGTCTACAGCGCTGACATTCCCGATACCGACGAGGAAGAGCCTGTACCCGACTATGCGGTTACGCTTTTCCTCTCCAACGAGGGCTATTTCAAGAAGATCAATACGCAGTCGCTGCGCATGAGCGGTGAGCAGAAGTATAAGGAAAATGACGCCCTGAAGCTGAAGCTGGAATCCTCCAACGCGCACGATCTGCTTGTGCTGACGGATAAGCAGCAGGTTTACAAGGTGCGCCTCAGCGACTTTGAGGACGGAAAGGCTTCCTCCCTCGGCGTCTACCTGCCGACGAAACTGCAGATGGATGACGGGGAAAAGGTACTGACGGTGCTGGATCCCGACCAGTATCAGAAAGACCTGATCCTGTTCTTTGAAAACGGCAAGGCAGCGAGATTCCCGCTTTCCGCCTATGCCACGAAGACGAACCGCCGCAAGCTGATAAACGCCTATTCTGATAAGAGCCCGCTCGTCCGGGCCGTTATCCTTCCGGAGGAGACAAACCTTTACTGCAAGTCATCCGACGGCAGAATACTTGTTTTCCATTCGTCTCTTCTCCAGCAGAAATCCAGCAAATCTACGCAGGGTGTTGCGGTTATGGCGCTGAAGAAGCAGAAGACACTCGCGGATGCAGGACTGATGAGCGAACTGGAACTCAAAAATCTTTCCCGCTACCGCGTAAAAACCATCCCGGCAGCTGGCGCGATCTCAAAGCCGGAGGATCTCGGGCTGGAGCAGCTCAGTATCTTATAAGAATTCAGTACAAAAAACAGCCCGCCATATGGCGGGTTGTTTTGGTATGTCTGGTTTTATTCGGTTCTGAGTGCTTCAACGGGGTCTTTCCTCGCTGCCATGCCGGAGGGGATCAGCCCGGCCAGGAAGGTCAGCGCCATGCTGACAGCGATCAGAAATACAGCGCCCGTAACAGGCAGCTCGGCTTTCAGCACCATGATGCCGGTCAGATCGTGGACGATGGCCGTGATGGGAATATTCGCCAGAATCGTCAGGACAACGCCGATGACGCCGGCGCTTAGGCCGATGATGACGGTTTCCGCGTTGAATACGCGGGATACGTCTCGCTTGGAGGCGCCGATTGCGCGCAGGATACCGATTTCTTTTGTGCGCTCCAGAACACTGATGTAGGTGATGATGCCGATCATGATGGAGGAAACCACAAGCGAGATGGCAACAAAGGCGATCAGGACATAGGTGATCACGTTGATAATGTTGGTGATGGAACTCATCAGCGTGGCCACAAGGTCGGTATATTCTATCTTGTCGGCGTCCGTTGCGAGATCGTTATAATGCTCGATGGCTTTTGCGATGCTGTCTTTATCCTCAAAAGAGGAGGCGTAGATGACTATTTCATTGGGATCATCAAGATCAACGAATCCGAGCTTGCGGTAGTTGTCCTTCAGCTTGTTCTCGGAATAAACCGGCGGGATGGCGTTGTCATAGATCCAGAGATAGTCGTCATCATCCAGCGCCAGGAGATGGAAGTCAGCCACAAGTTCGCTGTCGTCCAGCTTCTCGTAAAGCTCTCTCATCTGTTCACCGTAGGCTTCGGTGATGTTCTGCACCATCATCTCATTGATAAAGGAGAAGAGCATATCGTCGTCCAGCTGCGAGATCATCCCGCTGTATCCCGGGTTGGCGGAGAGGATCATGCTCTCGATATCTTCCCTGGAAGTATCCGCCATCTGCTCATCGATCACCTCGTCGAGATAACCCTCAGGGGGCACGCACATAAAGGCAATATAGACGTCCGCGATCTCTTCCTCGCTCGCGTGGGCAATGTATTCCTTCGCTGCTTTGACCTTTTTGCTGTTGGTAAGCGCCTCGTCGCCCTCCAGATACGGCAGCCCGCTGAAGACGTCAATGGTCTCATCCGCAAGCTGCTTTTTCACGAGATCCTTTGTTTTTGCCTCTTCCACGACATGCTCAATCAGCGCGTGGGTATAATACACTGCACCGGAGATCCCCGCGTTGGAGTCGGCATCCGGACGGATAATGCCCACGATCCTGACTTCAAGCCCGTTCCGGTAGAGATTGGCAAGAGACAGCTCCTCGTCTCCGATATAGACATATTCTTCCTTTTCCCCGTCATAGCGGTACATGTCCGCCGGGAAAATATATCGGAAAGACATCTTGCAGACGTCGTCATAACTCCAGGCTTCCAGTTCCGTACGCAGGTCCTTCTCAGAGAGAAAGATCTGCATATCGTCGGAAAGCGTGGCGGTGGATTTCAAACCGATCGCGTAAAGCACCAGGTCGGAAACCTCGTTGTTCTGATCAACCATCAGCACGGCCTCGTCATAGTTCTGCGGCCAGTGGCCGTAGAGCAGATCATAACTGTCGATGATCTGCGGATCGACCAGTTCGCCTCCGGTTCCCGGGCGGATCTCGCTCCATGCGTCCATGACAGAGTAGAGCTGGCTGTAGCTGCTGTTGAAGAAGGCACTGTAATCACCGCCGAAAGTGGCGCTCATGGCATTTTGCATCAGCTGCGCGGTATCCGTTTTGGAGATCTTGCCGTCGGCATCCTTCGCGTACAGATTCATGTCCAGATCGTAGGAATACTGGATAGCGCTGATATACTGGCTGATTTCGCTTTCCGGGTTGTCTATCCATGCCTTGAAAGGCCGGAGATTGTTGGTCTTGGTATCGGAATTGACAATGGAGTTCATCAGGGAATACAGAACCGTGCTGGAGTATACCGCATCTTTTTCGTGCTGATTTTCCTCCTTGGCGGCCTGGGAGCCCATCAGCGAGGACACAAGCGTGGACATGTCCATCGATTCTGCATAGATCTGAAGCGGATAGCTGGAAAGCGTATCCTTCTGTATAAAGTCAATGTAATTCTGGATGCCGTTGGACAGCGACATGATCAGCGCAATGCCGATAATGCCGATGCTGCCGGCAAATGCTGTAAGCAGTGTACGGGTTTTCTTTGTCAGAAGGTTGTTGGTTGAAAGTCCCAGCGCCGTGAAGAAGGACATGGAAGTCTTCCGCATGCGCTTTCCCCGGCCGGAGGAGGCTTCCTCCCCGTGATAAGGAGATGTATCACTGATGACTTCTCCGTCTCTCAACCGGATAATCCGCGTAGCATACTGGTTGGCGAGATCTGGATTGTGCGTCACCATAATGATCAGCTTGTCGTTGGAAATCTCCTTGAGCAGATCCATGATCTGTACGGAGGTCTGCGTATCCAGAGCGCCCGTCGGCTCGTCTGCGAGAAGAATATCAGGGTTGTTGACCAGCGCGCGGGCGATGGCCACACGCTGCATCTGCCCGCCAGACATCTGATTGGGCTTCTTGTAGATCTGATCCCCGAGGCCTACCTTTTCCAGCGCGTCAATGGCGCGCCGCTTGCGTTCTGCGGGGGAGACGCCTGACAGGGTGAGCGCAAGCTCCACATTGCTGAGGACCGACTGGTGAGGAATCAGATTGTAGGACTGAAATACAAATCCTATGGAGTGATTGCGGTAGGAATCCCAGTCGCCGTCGGTAAAATGTTTAGTGGATTTGCCGTTGATAATCAGATCACCCGAAGTGTACTGATCAAGCCCGCCGATTATGTTCAGGAGCGAGCTTTTGCCGCAGCCGGAAACACCTTCTATGGCGACGAACTCACTCTCGCGGAATTCGAGTGTAATTCCTTTCAGAGCGTGAACGGCGTTGTCTCCGGAAAGATAGTCTTTTTTGATGTCTACCAGTTTCAGCATTTTTATTTTCCTTTATTGACAGACGGAAGATTCTGGGTTAAAATAACCAGGCTTTAAAAATCTGCCCACGTAGCTCAGCAGGATAGAGCGACCGCCTCCTAAGCGGTAGGTCGGAGGTTCGAATCCCCTCGTGGGTGCCAAAGTACCGGTTTTGCGTTTTCAGACAAATTCGGTACTTTTTTATTATGTCATACAAGCGGAACGTCAGGCTTTCCGCGGCACGTATGACGGTATTGCCTATCGAAATATATTATCATATGCAGAGTCCTGAAAAAAGAATAAAATTATGGAATTTGTGTGAACAAATAGGATTTCACGTAAATTAAAAAATAGAGAAAGATATGAGCACGATTGATCTGGCCGTCGGCTGCCAGGTATTTTCACCTTCAGGGATTACACAGAATTATCAGCAAGATTAACAAAAAAATTATAAAAAAAGCCTTCCGCATAGTTGTATTTTTACTATGATTTGTGTATAATAAATTAGTTTTGCTATGTGGGGTTTTTATCAATGATTCGTGTTGCACCGTCTATACTGTCTGCCGACTTTACGGAGCTGGGCAGCGAGATTCAAAGTATAAGGAATGCCGGGGGAGACTGGGTCCATTTTGACGTGATGGACGGGTCGTTCGTCCCCAATATTACAGTCGGTATTCCCGTTTTGGAATCTGTACGGAAGCATACGGATCTTTTTATTGATGTCCACCTGATGATTGTGGAACCGCAGAAGCTGGCAGCTGAATTCTGCCGGGCGGGAGCGGATCTTGTAACGGTTCACTTTGAAGCTGCGTCGGAAGAGAATATTCTTGCCGCGATCGGAATCATCAGAGGCTGCGGGAAGAAAGTCGGAATTTCCGTCAGACCGGGTACACCGGCTGAAGTGCTTGAAAAATTTATCCCGCTGGTTGATCTGGTACTGGTTATGACAGTAGAACCCGGCTTTGGCGGGCAGGGATTCCTGTATGATATGCTGGATAAAATATCTGCTGTCCGGGAAATGATTGACAGGCAACATGCTGAATGCTTCCTTGAGGTCGACGGCGGCATCAATGGAGATACCGCCAAACTTGTCAGGGAGCACGGCGCGGATGTATTCGTCGCCGGCAGCTACTTTTTCAAGGCTGCTGACCGGGCAGGCGCTGTGCTTGAACTTCGTAACGCGTGAGGGTTTTATGGCTTTTTTTCCTGTATCACTAGAAAATCTGATTGATAAATTTGCATCTCTTCCCGGCGTTGGAAAAAAGAGCGCGCAAAGGCTGGCCTTTCATGTGCTCTCCCTGCCGGTTGAGGAGGCGGACGCTTTTGCGGATGCTGTCAGAGCGGCAAGGCATTCTCTTCGATTCTGTGAAGTCTGCCAGAATATCACGGAGGATAGCGTCTGCGGGATCTGCGCAAGCGACAGGCGTGATCATTCCACGATCTGTGTCGTGTCGGAACCGCGTGATGTGCTGAGCATTGAGCGCGGCAGGGAATATAACGGCACCTATCATGTGCTGCACGGTGTGCTTTCTCCGATGTCTCATGTCGGCCCCGATGACATCCGCATCAAGGAGCTCTTGACGAGAGTTGCCAAAGGGGATGTGGAGGAAGTTATCATGGCGACAAATCCCGATACGGAAGGGGAGGCCACTGCGCTGTATATCGCCAGGCTTCTCAGACCTTTCAATATCAGGGTTTCACGCCTTGCCTATGGAATTCCCGTGGGTTCCAATCTCGAATTTGCCGATGATGCCACGCTGAACCGCGCAATCGAAGGCAGAACTGAAATGTAAACAGGGAGAAATCCCTTCAGCTGTTAATTATTATAGAAGAAACGGAGGAAAAATGGTTCCAAAAATAAAAATTATTCCCCTCGGCGGCCTCGGCGAAATCGGGAAAAATATGACTGTCGTGGAATATATGAACGATATCATTATCATTGACGCAGGCATGGGATTCCCGGACGAGAGCATGTATGGGGTGGATGTGGTATATCCGGATATATCCTATCTGAAAGCTAACGCGAGCAAGGTACGCGGCCTGATCCTGACGCACGGCCATGAAGACCATATCGGCGCTGTGCCGTATCTGCTCAAACAGATAGACTGCCCCGTTTATACCATGGCGCTGACGGCGGCTCTTCTCGAGCTGAAACTTGAAGAGCATGACATGCTGTATACAACACAGATCTTTACAAAAAAGGCGGGAAGTGTCTTCCGCCTCGGATGCTTTACGATAGAATTTATCAACGTCAACCACAGCATACCGGATACCGTGGCACTTGCCATTACCACACCGCTGGGTGTTATCGTCCATACGGCAGACTTTAAGTTCGACGTTACGCCGGTTGCCGGTCAGCGTATTGATATCGCAAGGTTCGGCGAGCTCGGCAAGGAGGGGGTTCTTCTCCTGATGAGCGATTCCACGAATGTGGAAAAGCCGGGCCATTCCGACCCGGAAATGAAAGTCGGTGAGAGCTTCGATAAGCTCTTCACCGGATGCAGCAAACGCATCATTATTACAACATTCGCCTCGAATGTGCACCGCCTGCAGCAGATTATCAATGTGGCGGCCGAGCATGGGAGAAAAGTTGCCGTCACAGGGCGCAGCATGGAAAATATCATGCGTGTGTGCTCGGTCATCGGCTATATGGATCTGCCCGAGGGCGTTCTGATGGGCATTGACGAGATCAGCTCGCTTCCGAAAAATAAGCAGGTCATCATTTCGACCGGCAGCCAGGGTGAGTCCATGTCCGCTCTGCACCGTATGGCATTTTCAGAGCACAAGCAGATCCAGATCGATTCCGGAGACAGAATCATCATCTCCGCATCTGCCATTCCCGGAAACGAAAATATGATTACCCGTGTGATAGATGCCCTTTACCGGCAGGGGGCGGAAGTGATTTACGACCGCCATACCGATCTCCATGTTTCCGGCCATGCCCCGCAGGAAGACCTGAAGATGATGCTTGCTCTTGTGAGACCGAAGTTCTTTGTACCGGTGCACGGAGAGTACAGAATGCTTGTCAAGCACGCGGAGCTTGCAAAACAGATGGGGGTGTCTCCGAACAACATCCTTATAGCCGATATCGGTGATGTCATTGAAATCAACAAGAAAGATATCTGGACTGAACAGAAAGTACAGGCCGGAGAAGTGCTGCTTGACGGAGGCTTTGGTGAAGTCGGCACTGTTGTGCTGAATGACAGGCACCGCCTGGCAACTGATGGCATGCTCGTCATCGTAATGCCTCTCATCGCGGAATCCCATGATTATCTCGGTGATCCCGAAATTGTCACACGCGGCTTTATCTATGTAAAGGATTCCGAGAAACTGATAGAGGAGATGAAGCAGGTAGCCGTCGCTGCGGTTGAAACCTGCAAAGAGCAGGAGATCAGTGATCTTTCCGCAATCAAATCGAAGGTCAAGAGCTCTGTCGCAACCTTCCTGTTCAAGAAAACAAAATGCAGCCCGATTGTGCTGCCTGTGATTTTTGAAGTATGAACATTCAGATTTTCGGCAAATCTAAGTGCTTTGATACAAAAAAAGCCGAACGATATTTTAAGGAACGCAGAATCAAATATCAGTTTATTGATCTTATCCGCTACGGGATGAGCAGGGGAGAGCTGAATTCCGTGATTTCTGCTGTCGGCCTTGACAATCTAGTTGATCCGAATGACATGGATTATGAGCTTTTTACCCGTCTGGCATATCGGGAGGATAAAATTGAAAGGCTTTTTGAAGTTCCGGAAATGCTGCGCACTCCAATTGTCAGAAACGGAAAGCAGGCAACAGTCGGATATTGTCCTGAAGTTTGGAAAACCTGGCAATAACTGCGCCTTTTATACAGGATTGGCAAATTATATTAAATAAGAAAGCGGATTTTCGTTGAATTTTCACGAATTTCATAAGAATCAACAATTTACTCTTTCCTGTTGGAATGATATAATTTTTACACTGGTTAATATTATTGTAATATTACTATTTTTACTTCTCTGGAGGTCTGTATGAAGAAACAAAAAGTCGGTTTTACCGAGACTGCCCTTCGCGACGCTAGCCAGAGCCTGATTGCCACCAGGCTCAGTTATGACAAAATGGAGCCGATCCTTGAAACGATGGATCAGGCAGGCTTTTATTCCTGTGAAGTCTGGGGCGGTGCCACCTTTGATGTATGTCTTCGCTTCCTGAATGAGGATCCGTGGGAACGTCTCCGCAAAATCCGCGAGCATATGCCCAACACCAAGCTGCAGATGCTGCTCCGCGGTCAGAATATTCTTGGCTACAAGCACTATCCCGATGATATTGTTCGCCGTTTCGTCCGTGCATCCGTACGCAACGGTATTGACATTATCCGTATTTTCGATGCTCTGAACGACGTGAACAACCTGAAGGTTGCCATCGAGGAGACTGTTAAGTCCGGTGCTATGGCTTCCGGCGCTATCTCCTATACTACCAGCCCTGTACATACGCTGGAAAACTATGTCAAGCTTGTAAATGAAATGGCATCAATGGGCGTAGGTTCCATCTGCATTAAGGATATGGCCGGTATCTGCACACCGCAGAGCATGTATGATCTCGTTTCCGCCATTAAGGATGCTCAGCCTGACCTGCCTCTCGTTATGCATACGCACTGCACGACCGGTATGGCGTATATGACCTATCTGAAGGGCATTGAAGCCGGCGCAGATGTCATTGATACGGCGATCTCTCCATTCTCCGGCGGTACCTCTCAGCCCGCAACCGAGACGATCTTCTGCGCACTGCGCGAGATGGGTTATCCGGTTGACCTCAACGAAAAGGTCCTTTACAAAATGGCTGACTACTTCAAGCCTATCCGCAACGACTATCTGAAGGACGGCACGCTGAATCCGATTTCGATGGGAACCGATACCCAGTGCCTGAATTACCAGATCCCCGGCGGCATGCTTTCCAACCTGCTCAGCCAGCTCAAGATGATGAACGCGCTTGACAGATTTGACGAAGCCCTGAAGGAGACTCCGCTTGTCCGCAAGGATCTCGGTTATCCTCCGCTCGTTACTCCGACCAGCCAGCTCGTCGGCACACAGGCTGTTCAGAATGTTCTCGCCGGCGAGAGATATAAGAATGTCGGCGCTGAAATCAAAGCCTACTGCCGCGGTGAGTACGGCAGGACTCCTGCTCCCATTGATGCAGATATCCAGAAGAAGATTCTGAACGGGGAGGAGCCTCTGAAAGTCCGTTATGCCGATACACTGCCCACAGACACTTTCCAGAAGACGGAAGAAAAGCTGGGTGATACGGCAAGATGCGAAGAAGACGTACTGAGCTACATTGCCTTCCCGCAGGTGGCTGAGAACTTCTTTGAGAAGCGTCGTGAACAGGAAGAAAAGAAAGTCCGTTACTCCATCACGGAGATCACGGAGGATTAATCCATGAAAACTGATCTTGTAAATCTCAGCATAGGTCAGGGAGCAGTTATAGCAGTGCTTGGCTACGCGGTAGTATTTCTTGGCCTTGTGCTTCTGATGCTGGTTGTGCTTGCTATGGCAAGCTACTTTATCAGTAAGGCTAAAAAAGAAGCCGCCGCTGTCGCTGCAGCCCCTGCAGAGGCTGCACCTGCTGTTGAAGCTGCTCCTGTGAAAAAATCCCTGCCTTCCGCTCCCGGTTCTGCAGGCGAGCTGAAACTGTACGATACCGATCCGCGTGATGCAGCTATGATTATGGCAATTGTTGCCGACACGCTTGGCAAACCGCTGAATGAGCTTCGTTTCAAATCTATCAGAGAGGTAAAATAAGATGAAATATAAAGTAACGCTGAAGAACAAGGTATATGAAGTGGAAGTGGAACAGGGAGAAGCGATGCTCGTTGACGAGTACGATGCCATTGCTCCGGTTCCTGTGGCAGCACCGGTCGCAGTTGCACCTGCAGCCGCAGCACCCGCTGCAGCTCCTGCTCCCGCAGCAGCGCCCGCACCAACGGCAGTGGCAGCCGGTGATGCAGTAAAGTCCCCGATGCCCGGCAATATCCTGAAGATTCTTGTTTCTCAGGGCCAGCAGGTGAAGGAAGGCGATGTGCTGATCGTCCTCGAAGCCATGAAGATGGAAAATGAGATTG
>JAEEGL012452546.1_pt1 | contig 21915 bp, 19 predicted proteins | sample 9134231 | NCBI WGS metagenome assembly JAEEGL01 (sample SAMN16246548, study PRJNA631951) | gut metagenome | biome: gut microbiome; feature: rumen; material: fiber-attached | host: Bos | place: Iran: Karaj | collected 2018-10 | reverse complement strand
GTTGATTGAGGGCAGTAGCGAGGAACGCCGTCACTTGTTGGACATCGTCATTTCGCAATACGACCGAGCGTATATCGACGCCCTGACGCGTTACAATAATGCGCACCAACAGCGTAACACGTTGCTGAAAATGGAAGATGCAGAGCCTGACCCCCTGCTGATGGACTTGTGGGAGGAACAGATGGCAGAAGCCGGCGAACAGCTCTATCAGAAGCGCAATGCCTTTGTCGAGGAACTGATACCTGTATTTCAGACGTATTACCAGCAGATTTCCGAAGGGCGCGAGGAGGTCGGACTGCAGTATGTGTCTCATTGTCAGCGCGGTCCGTTGTTAGAGGTCATCCGTCGTGACCGCATGAAGGATCGGGCTGTCGGCTATTCACTGCACGGCGTCCATCGCGACGATTTGGTGTTTACGCTGGGTGGTCATCCTATGCGCCGCGAGGGTTCGCAGGGGCAGAACAAGACGTATGTCATTGCCTTGAAGCTGGCTCAGTTTGAATTCCTGAAGCGTACGGCATCGCAAACAACGCCCCTGCTGTTGTTGGACGACATCTTTGATAAACTGGACTCGCATCGTGTAGAGCAAATCGTTCGCTTGGTGTCGAGCGACAACTTCGGACAGATTTTCATTACCGATACCAATCGTGACCATCTGGATCAGATACTGAGCACGTCAGCGCTTGATTATAAGATATTCCACGTAGAAGGAGGAATAATAAATTGTAAATCGTAAATAGTAAAATTGTAAATTTAAAAGGTGTTTAAGAGAAAGGTTGAATCCGTTAAGGATATTATTCTGCAAGCCCTGAGGGAACAGGGATTGGAGACGCCACTTCACCAAAAGCGATTGGTGGAAGCATGGCCAGAGGTGGCTGGACCCGTCATTGCCCGCTATACGCTGAACACCTACATATACAACCAGACACTGTATGTTCGTCTGTCGAGTCCTGCCCTGCGTGCCGACTTAAGCATGCGCAGACAAGAACTGACACAAAAGTTAAACGCTTTTGTGGGTGAACAGGTCATCGTGGATATCAAATTCGGATAACCCCTTTTCTTGTTTTATTTAGATACGCGCGAAGGGAAAGCCTTCTTTTCGCGGAACACTTTCAGCGTCTCTGTGATGGCAGGGTCGTCACTGTTCAGATACTTCATCCATGCCTCTTCGCTCATCATGTTGTAAATGATGCGACTATTGATGAAACGCTCCAGCAGCTTGTGCGACTTCTGTATCATCAGGTTGCGGCGCTTTAGTCCGTTCTTGTCGGCATAGGTCGCAAACTTATCTACCATATTCTGCTTCTGCAAGTATCTGTTCATCTCTTCGACCGAGTCCAATCCCTTCAGCGTCTGACGATTGGCATCAGTGTACTCGTAAGCATATTGGATTATCAGTCCCGTCATCGATGCCTGCTTGTAATACGAGGTCACGTCGGTGGTGTCCTCTGCAATGAAGATGTCGGGTGTGATGCCGCCGCCGCCGTATACGGGACGACCGTTAGCGGTGTGATACTCCTTACCCTCGTGTTTGATGCTGTCCTGCGAGAAGAACTCACCATGTTCGTAGCGTGCAAGGATGTCTTCCTCGTAGTTCTTGTTATCGCCCGACGTGTAGGGCTTCTGAATGCAGCGTCCTGACGGCGAATAGTAGCGGGCAATGGTCAGGCGAATCATCGAGCGGTCGTTAAACTCAATGGGCTGCTGTACCAGTCCCTTGCCAAACGAACGACGTCCGATGATGGTACCGCGGTCGTTGTCCTGAATGGCACCAGCCAGGATTTCCGATGCAGAAGCCGAACCTTCGTCAATGAGTACGACGAGTGGAATATTCTGGTACGAACCGCGTCCGTCGCTGCGATATTCCTGACGTGGCGACTTGCGGCCCTGCGTATAGACAATGAGGCGGTTCTTGGGCAGGAATTCGTTGGCAATCTGAACAGCCGACTGCAGATAGCCGCCCGTATTGCCGCGCAGGTCGATGGTCAGGTTCTGGAAGTCCTCTTGCGACAACTTCGCCAGTGCTATCAACAGCTCAGGATAGGTGTTCTCGCCAAAGTTCTTGATGCGGATATATCCAGTCTCGTTGTTGAGCATGTAGGCAGCGGTGACGCTCTTGGTAGGTATCTCACCACGTGTCACCACGATGTCGCGAACCTTCTTCTCGCCATAGCGAAGGACACCCAGCTTCACCTTTGTGTCCTTCGGACCTTTCAGCTTGTGCATGGCCACCTCGTTGGTCAGCGTCTTACCCGTGAAGTTTTCGTCATCGACCTTCACAATCTTGTCACCGGCTATCACGCCTGCACGCTCAGCAGGTCCGTTGCCAATGACTTGCTGAACGCGAAGAGTGTCCTGACGGATGGTGAATTCGATGCCGACGCCCGAGAACGAACCGCGCAGGTCGTCGTTGGCCATCTGAACGTCTTTGGCTGAGATATACACGCTGTGAGGATCAAGTTCGGACAGAATCTGAGGTACGGCTTTCTCCACCAAGTCGTTCACGTTGACCGTGTCCACATACTGGTCGTCAATAATGTGCAGCAGGTTGTTCAGCTTGTTGCTGCTGCTATTGATGATGCTCAGGCGGTTGCCCGAGAAGTGGTTGGCATAGAAAGTTCCTATCAGGATGCCTACGACCACGCAGACCGCCATGATGATGGGCATGAACCTGTTTTTATTGTTTGCCATTTTTCGTTATTTCGTTTTTTTCGTTATTCCGTTATTCCGACATTCCGTCATTCCCCGAGGTAAACGACCTCGATGCCGGCGCGCTCCAATAGGTCGACACCGTCTGTCAAGCGGTACTTTTCGCCATAGACAACACGCTTGATACCCGACTGGATGATGAGTTTGGCACATTCGATGCAGGGCGATGCGGTGATATAGATGGTGGCGCCTTCGCTGTTGTTGTTCGAACGAGCCAGCTTGGTAATCGCGTTGGCCTCGGCATGCAACACGTAGGGTTTCGTTACGTTGTTGTCGTCCTCGCAGATGTTCTCGAATCCGCTGGGCGTACCGTTATAGCCGTCACTGATAATCATGCCGTCTTTCACAACCAATGCACCTACCTGGCGACGTTGGCAGTATGAGTTCTGAGCCCAGATGCGGGCCATTTCCAGATAGCGTTGGTCGAATCGTAATTGCTTCTCTTCGTTCATAACTACTTAATTTTTATCTCACTTTCTCACTTTCTCTTAATTCCGTTGCGCTTGAGCAAGGCATCAATCGTGGGCTCGCTGCCCTTGAAGTTTTTGTATAGCGTCATGGGATGCTCGGTGCCTCCCTTGCTCAGTATGCAGTCACGGAAACGCTGGGCTATCTCCTGATTAAAAATTCCGTGTTTCTTGAATACCGCAAAAGCATCGGCATCCAGCACTTCTGCCCATTTGTAGCTGTAGTACCCAGCCGCATAGCCACCCGCCATGATATGCGAGAACTGCACCGTCATACACGTATAGGGCAGCTGCTCACCAAGGATGGCTTTCTTCCAGGCTTTCTTCTCGAAGGAAATGATATCGTCCTTGAATTCGTCCTTCTTTGTATAATACGCCATATCCAGCAGACCGAGTGACACTTGGCGCAGACAGGCCGTTGCCGCCATGAAGTTACGGCTTTTCACGATACGGCTGATGAGTTCGTCGGGTAGGGGTTCACCTGTTTGATAGTGGAAGGCAAAGGTCCGCAAAAAGTCTTTCTCGATGGCGAAATTCTCCATAAACTGTGATGGTAGTTCCACGAAGTCCCACCAGACGTTGGTGCCGCTGAGGCTCTCGAAGCGTGTGTTGGCAAACATGCCGTGCAGCGAATGACCAAACTCATGCAGGAAGGTCTCTACCTCGCCCAATGTCAGCAATGCGGGCTTGTCCTCCGTCGGCTTCGTCAGGTTCATTACCACGCTGACGTGCGGACGGATATTTTTAATCTTTAATTTTTCATCTTTATTCTTTAATCTTTCATCTTTCAACTCCCAGTGCTGTCCTTGATATTCCGTCATCCATGCACCACCTTGCTTGCCCTTGCGAGGATGGAAGTCGGCATAGAAGACAGCGAGGAATGAACCGTCTTTGTCGAACACCTCGTAGGCTTTCACGTCAGGATGATAGACAGGGATGTCTTTGTTCTCCTTGAACGTGATGCCATATAGCTTATTGGCCAGTCCGAACACACCGTCAATCACTTTCGACAGTTCGAAGTAGGGACGCAGCATCTCGGCATCAATGTTGTATTTCTTCATCTGCAGCTTGTGCGAATAGAACCCTGCGTCCCACGGCTTCATTTTATCTTGCAGCGAACGACAGCGGATTTTCTCGGACTGTCCGTTTATGTCCGCTGTTGTCCGTTGCTTATTAAATAACTTGCGCAGTTCGTCGCGTTCCTTGACGGCTGTGGGCTTGTAGGCGTCGATGAGGTCGTTGAGCAGACGATATACACCACGAGTGTTGCTTGCCATTCGACGCTTCAACACGTAGTCGGCGTAGGTCTTGTAGCCCAGCAGTTGGGCTATCTCGCGACGCAGATTGACGAGTCGCTTACAGATTTCGAGGTTGTTTTCCGCGTTGTTATGCGTACAGATGGTGTTACGCGCCATATATAGCTGCTTGCGCAACTCCCTTTGTGTCGAGTAGGTCATAAAGGGCGAGAACGAGGGATAGTCCAGCGTAAACGTCCACCCTTGTGGCGCATCATCATTCTCGTTCCTCGATTCTTCGTTCCTCGTTCCTCGTTCCTCCTTCCTCGATAAGAACTCCTCTCTTGCAGCTTCGCGGGCCGTCTCGGGCAGTCCGTCGAGTTGTGCCTCGTCAGTAATGTCCAACGTAAAGGCTTTTTGTTCCTTCAGCAGGTTCTGCGAGAATTGCAACGACAGTATCGAGGCCTCCTCTGTCAGTTGGCGCAGACGCTCCTTGCCAGCTTCGTCGAGCAATGCACCTGAGCGTACGAACCCCTCGTAGCAGTTGTCGAGCAGCATCTTTTCTTCTGCCGTCAGCTTGCGATGATGCAGATGGACATAGCGAATACGTTCGAACAGACGTGGATTCAGACGGACGTCGTTGGCATGTTGTGTCAGTATGGGTTGTATCTTCTGCGCCAACGCATCCATATCGTCGTTCGTCTCGGCACTCAGCAGGTTGAAGAACACCGTCGAAACCCTTGACAGCAGGTCGTAGTAGCCCTCGTCCTCCTCCGTGTTGATGATAGTATTGTCGAAGGTGGGCTTCTCGGGGTTGTTGATGATTTTCTCTATCTGCTCATTGTCGCGGCGGATACCTTCCATGAAGGCTTCCTCATAATGTTCCAGACGGATACGGTCAAAGGGCACCGTGTCATGCGGTGTCCCGTAAGGTTCAAAAAACGGGTTCTCTGACCTGAAGGTCTGAGTGTTGCACGCAATTTTATTGTCGCTCATACTAACGCTTTCTCTATTTGGCCTGCAAAGTTAGTGCAAATCGTGTGAAATGCAAAATTAATTTAGTAATTTTATTTCTTATTAGTCTACTTTTTTGCAGATAATGTCGAAAAACCATTGCCGTTTCAGAATTATTCCTTATATTTGCACCCAGAATCACTAACGAGTAATACTTTATCAATTATGAAGATCAGAAACCTTTTCTTTTCCCTGTTGCTCAGCATCGTAGCTTACGGCTGGGCACAACAACCGCAGTTATCACCGTCGGTTACGTGTCATGCGGATGGCACGGTGACGTTCAAGTACAAGAACGAGAAGGCTAAAGAGGTGCTGGTAGACGTGCAGTTTGCCGGACGACAGCCGATGACGCGACAGGCAGACGGAACTTGGACGGCGACGCTGGGCCCTGTTGCCAAAGATATGTATCCCTATTGCTTCATCGTCGACGGTGTGAGCATCATGGATCCAGAAAACCCCTTGTACTTCCCTAACGAGGGCTTTAAGAACAGTCTTTTGGAAATTGCCGGTAATGGCACTTTGCCGCACGATATCCGTAACGTTCCTCATGGTTCGGTGGAGTATGTCCGCTACTACTCGAAGGCCATCGGTACGACGAACAATGCAGTGGTCTATCTGCCACCCGGCTATCATCAGGACTTCCAGAAGAAGTATCCTGTGTTCTACCTGATCAGCGGTACAACAGATACGGAAGAAACCTATTTCAAGGTGGGGCGTGTGAACTATATCCTCGATAATCTGTTGGCTGACGGCAATGCCAAAGAGATGATCGTTGTCATGCCATATGGCAATCCGATGAAACTGAAACAACAGGGCGCACCCACGACGGTGCAAGGTGCTACAACAAAGGAACGCTCGGAGGCGCTAGCATCGCAAATGCGATTTGGCGGCGATCCGTTCAGCCGTGACTTGGTAGGTGACCTGATGCCATATATTGAGAAAAACTACCGCACCATTAACAATGCCGACCATCGTGCTATAGGCGGTTTCTCGCGTGGCGGAAATCAGGCGCTCTATAATGGTCTGACCAATCTCGACAAGTTTGCTTACCTCTGCTCGTACAGCTCGTTTACATCGACGGACATTCCTAATGTTTACGACAATGCTGCCGAGACGAATAAGAAAATCCGACTGTTCTGGCTTGGTGTGGGTACAGACGATTTCCTATACGGAAACGCCCGTGACTACATGGAATTCTTGGATTCCAAGGGTATCAAGTCGGTCAAGGAACTGACGCACGACAAGTTCGGCCATACGTGGATGAACGCCAAGTATTTCCTGGCTTGCACGTTGCCGCTGCTGTTCAACAAGAAGGCTTCGTCGCTGGCCATGCAGAATGCACAGCCCGCACCCGCAAAGACTGGCGAGGAGAAGCAGTTTACGCCCGGCGTCATGGCCCGTATGTTCCCCAAACCCATTATCTCGCCTGAGTATTCTGCTGACTCTGTGGTGTTCCGCTTCAAGGCTCCAGAGGCCAAGGAAGTGGTGCTGGCGTGCGAGATTCTGCCTGACTTCCTGCCGATGAAGAAGGATGCTGACGGCGTTTGGACCGTCACCATGAATGACTATGCTACTGAGACTTTCAAGTACTGCTTCTTGGTTGATGGCATGCCTGTAGCTGACCCTAACAATATGCTGATTCATGACGTGCCAGGATTCAAGGCCAGCATTGCCGACAACCCGTATGGCCCGTTCAGCTATGCGGGAATGGGGGATATAGCGCATGGCAGGGTGAGCTTCGACATGAATCGTGGCGAAGCATGGTATGTCAGCCCGATGGCACAGCCCACGATGCCGCAGATGGTTCAGTTGGTGCCAGGTTCTGGTGATTCTGCTGAAAGCTGGTTTACGTTGGGCGGTGCGGCAGCTATTGCTGACAGACTGCTTGCCGATGGTGCCATTAAGCCCGTCATCCTGACAACCAGTAAGCTGGACTTCGTGCCGCAAGGCGGCGCCCAGCCTCAATTTGCGCCGAAAGTATTACGCGCCGACGATATGCCAACCTGGTCACAACGTCGACGCGCATTGATACGTTTGCTAGTAGGACTATAAGAAACGGTTTAAGCCTCTTGGCTCCGGCGCAGTTCTTCTACGAATTCGCTAATCTTATGTAGTTCGCGCGGAATGCGGATACTCTGCGGGCAGTGTGGTTCACATTGCCCGCAGCCTATGCAGTGGTCAGCCTGACGCAGGCGGGGTACAGCGCGATCGAGGCCTATCAGATAGTTGCGGCGTAGTTTGGCATACTCCTTGTCTACATTCTCACGCGGTAGTGTTCCTTCATTCTTACATTTATTATAATGTACGAAGATGGCGGGGATGTCGATGCCATAGGGACACGGCATGCAGTATTTACAATCATTACAGGGTATATTCTCCAAACCAACAATACGGTCGGCAACGCTCTTGTGCAGGTATTCCTGCTCCTGTTGGGTCAGTGGCGTCAGCGGACAATAAGACAGCAGATTGTCTTTCAGGTGTTCCATATACGTCATACCTGAAAGTACCGTCAATACGCCCTCCGGAGTACCGGCATAGCGGAAAGCCCATGAGGCCACGCTGCGCTCTGGCGCATGGCTCTTTAACTCGGCAGCCAGATAATTCGGCAGATTAGCCAGTCGACCGCCTAACAGTGGTTCCATGATGACTGCGGGGATGCCCTTCTTCTGTAGCTCGGCATACAGGTAGCTGGCATCGACATTGCTCTTGCTGATTTCGTCAGCATAGTCCCAGTCCAGATAGTTCAGCTCAATCTGTACGAAATCCCAGTGATATTGGTCGTGAAGCGCCAAAACCTCGTCGAACACCTCCTTCTTGCCGTGGAACGAGAATCCGAGGTTGCGGATGCGTCCAGCCTCACGTTCTTTCATGAGGTAATCCATCATGCCGTTGTCAACATAGCGTGCGTTGAATTCGACCATGCTGCCGCCGACAGCATGCAGCAGATAGTAGTCAATGTAGTCGGTCTGCAACTGCTTCAGTGAGTTCTTATACATCGCCACACTGGCTTCATGGCTCTGTGTCGCTGGGTTGAAGTTTGACAGTTTCGTGGCAATGAACACTTTTTTGCGGTCGTGTTTCTTCAGGGCGATACCCGTGCAAGCCTCCGACTTTCCCTGACAGTAGACGGGGCTTGTGTCGAAGTAATTGACGCCGTGTTCGATGGCATAGTCAAGCTGACGGTTAATCATGTCCTGATCGAAGTCGTCCTTGTTCTCAGTCTTCGAGGGCAGACGCATCATACCGTAACCTAACAGCGACACCTTGTCCTGATTGTTGGGATTTGTTCGATAGGTCATCTTGCCAACGGGTGGTTCTACTTGTTGCTTATATTCCTCGACGGCCTTTGTTGCCGCTTTCGGCTTGCAGCCTGTCATCACGGCAGCGGTCGCAACTGCACCACCACCCAACAGCTTGAGAAAATTTCGTCTTGTTATATCTTTCTTCATTTTCTTTTTTGTTATGTCGTTATAACGTTATTACGTTATTACGAAAATTAAACCTCTTTGTGAACTTCGTGTCCTTCTACGTATATCGCTGAATGCGGACGGGCCGGACATAGATTCTCGCAGGCGCCGCAACCAATGCAGCGGGCCTCGTTGACAGCAGGAATATAAGCCGACTCTTCGTCGTTCGGGTCGCTTGGCACCATCTCGATAGCACCTGTCGGACAGTGGCGTGCGCAGTTTCCACACTCTACGTCGTCGCGTAGTACTACGCAGTTTTTCTTGATAAAGACAGCATGACCAATCTGCGTTGAGGCTTTGTCTTCAGTACTGATAGGTTTGATAGCTCCTGCCGGACAAACCTGTGAACAGCGGTTGCACTCCGGACGACAATAGCCACGCTCGTACGACATCACGGGCATCATTAAGTGCCACAGGTCACTGCTGGGGCGTAGCACCTCATTGGGACACTCTGAGATACATAGCTGACAGCCCGTACAGTGCTGTTCGAAGTTTGCCCTCGAACGCGACCCCGGTGGTGTCAGTGGCGTCTGTCGCTCTGGTGCCACCTTGTCTGCTATCTCCGCCAATCCACCATCCATCATCTTATCCTTTTTCTGTGCCAGTGCTGCCGTGGTCACCAGCGCCGAGGACAGCAGAAAGGCACGACGGCCTTCACTTTCAGAACTAGTCTCTCTAGTCTCTCTAGAATCTCTAGAATTTCTAGATTTTCTAGAATAACTCAGTGCCCCGAACTTGCAACTCTCGATGCAGTCGCCACAGACCACGCAGCGGCTGTAGTCAACGGTGTGGGTCTTGAAGTCGATACATGAGGCCTTGCAGTTTTTGGTGCACAGCGAACAGTTACGACATTTACTCTCGTCGAAGTGAATCTTTAGCCATGAGAAACGGCTGAAGAAACTGAGGAATGTGCCCACCGGACAAATGGTGTTACAATATGTACGTCCGTAATTCCATGCAAGTCCGGCCAATATGCTCCAAGTCAAAACGGCAATAATGGTAATCAGATAGTAATTGGGAATTTCCTTGCTGACATGATAGAACGCATAGCTGTCATAGTGTTCCGCAATACTTGCCAGTACATTATTGCCTGCTACCCATACGGGTTGCAACAGGTAAGTAACAATGCGTCCGTAGGCGGAGTAGGGGGCTAGGAGTTGGAACAGCGTGCCGAAGCCTGCCACGAGGGCAATGATGAACAGCACGAGCACAGGGTAGCGCAACCACTTCATTTCCTTGGAGTAGGTGTAGCGGTTCTTTTTTTGCTTCTTGCCAAGCCATCCGAAGAGGTCTTGCATGATGCCCAATGGACAGATGACTGAGCAGTAGATACGTCCGAAGACTAGCGTCAGCAGCGTCAATCCGATGATGACTGCTACGTTTAGCGCCAGTACAGCTTCTAGGAACTGCAGTTTCGGCATCCACGAGAACCAGTGACGTGCCGTTCCTGTGAAGTCTACAAAAAGCCACGTGATACCTATTAGCATCACCGCAGCCAGTACAATTCTAATATTCCTTAGCATAAAATCTCTATTTGTTTAGTTTAGTAAATTTGACAATTTGTATGCTGAGCTCATAGAGCAGATAGATGGGCAGTGCCACGACGAACAGCGTAAAGACGTCAGTGGTCGGCGTAATGATGGCCGCTACGACGAGGATGGCAACGATGGCGTGTCGGCGGTATTCGCTCATCATGTGGCTGGTAATCAGTCCCATACTCCCTAATAGTCCGCAAACCACGGGTAGTTCGAACACCACACCCATCACCAGACTCATGCCAATTAGCGTGTCGACATACGACTGCAATGTTAGCATGTTGGCAACGTCTGGGCTGACCTGATACGTGCCGAGGAAGCGAACCGTCAGCGGAAACACCACGAAGTAGTTCGTGAGTGTGCCGACAATGAACATCACATACGCCGCTCCCACTATCCAAACGGCATAGCGCCGCTCGTTTTGGTAGAGGCCTGGCGACACGAAGCGGAACAGCTCATATAATATATAAGGTGAAGCCACCAGCAGTCCTACGTATATCGCCGTGCGGACGTGAATCATGAACTGCTCTGTCAGTCCCGTATTCATCAGGTGAAGTGCGAAGGGTTCTACACCCAACAGCCTGTACGTCACGAAGTCACTACTCCGCGGAGCCAGTACGACATTGAACAACGCATCTTTCAGACAGAATGCTGCCACTGCGAATACGACGATGGCCACACCCATTCGTATGAGCGACGCGCGCAATACGTCCAAGTGGTCCCAGAAGGTCAACGGCTCACTTTTCACTCCTCACTTCTTCATTGTTTCACTTTTCACTTTTTCATTTTTCACTAGACGACTTGTCGTCGCTCTTGTCGCTCTTGTCGTCGTCAATTTCCTTCATGCCGTCCTTGAAACTCTTGACACCCTTGCCCAAGCCCTTCATCAGCTCGGGAATCTTCTTGCCACCGAACAGCAACAGAACAATGAGTGCGATGACGATAATCTCTTGCATGCCTAATCCGAACATTTTTTTCTCGTTTTTGTTTATAACTCTTGCAAAGATACGGAAAAAATATTATCTTTGCAGGCAAAATAACAACATTTAACTATGGAGTACGAATTAATTCTACGAATTTTTGTTGCCGCCTTGCTTGGTGGACTCATCGGACTGGAGCGCGAATACCGTGCCAAGGAGGCCGGTTTCCGTACGCATTTCCTTGTCGCTTTGGGTTCGGCCTTGTTTATGATTGTGTCGGCTTATGGCTTCAACGATTTGCACATGAACGATATGACGTCGCGTTGGGACGTATCGCGTATCGCTGCTCAGGTAGTCAGCGGCATCGGTTTCATCGGTGCTGGTACCATTATCTTCCGTAAGCAAGAGAACATGGTCAGCGGTCTCACCACTGCGGCCGGCCTCTGGGTCGTCGCTGCCATTGGTCTTGCCTGCGGTGTTGGCATGTATGTCCTAGCCACAGCTTGTACCGTTTTAGTGCTCGCCGGTCTCGAAGCTTTCAACTTCTTCCTTCGTAAGCTTGACAAACATCGTAAGGAGTAGTCCGCGAATACTCCGATAGTAATTGCAAATACTTTTGGAGTAATTTTAAATACTTTTGGAGTAATTTTAAATACTTTTGGAGTAATTTTAAATACTCCGAGAGTATTTCACATGGTTTACCGCTTGTAGTTCAGCGCAGCTCCGATGGCTGTGCAGAACTCTGCGTATTTTGGAATGTGGAAGTGGACGCCGTAAAGCTTTTCCAACATGGGATAAATCTCCTTGCATTGAGGTAGGAGCGTAAGGTTGCCAATGAGCACGAAGTCTTTAATGCCGGAATTGAGTGCCGACAGGATGGCAGCAGAACCGATAGTCTGCAGAACCATTACAATGATACCCAAGGCCAAATCCTCTTTTGGTGCATCATATTGGGCTTTCGAGAACAGCGAGGCGGTAGCGTTCATGGGCAGTCCGGGAAGCGGATGTGTCGAAATATCACCAATCAGCAGATTAATGTGACTGATGTCGCCCTGCATGGCCAGACTCTGAATCTGCTTGGGGTCGCGTGTGTTCAGCATCACTCGGCTCAGTCCTTGCAGCGTTCCGCCGCCGATGCCCAGTCCACCGATATGCTTGATGTTGTCACCGTCACATTGTACGAAGCTCGTACCAGTGCCCATTGAGACAACGATGGCTTTAGTCAGTCCGCTCTCGAAACGGGCACCTAAGCCATCGGCCACAAACTCGTCGACCTTCTGTGTCGGAATGCCATACAACTGTTCGTCGACAAAGCCGGCACCTACACCTGTCAGCATGACTTGCTCGACATCCTTCAGCTCTATCTTGTTGTCGTGCAGATACTTGCCAAAGGCACCATAGAGTGATGTCACCTGATCGGCAGCCGTGATGCGGATGGGGGAGAGTACCCGTCCCTCACGCAGTCCTACAATCTTCGTGGTCGATATGCCCACATCTATTCCAATAACTATTCCCATTGCTCCTTATTTTGGTTTTCGTGTGCAAAGGTACTACTTTTTTACGAATAGAGTACACATAAACCTGAAATTTTTTACTACATGCAGAGTTATTGAACCCCGTCATGGTGCTACAGGAACTTGTTTTAGTCCGTCTCGACAGACTACGAGTCCGAAGCCTGCGGACTGTGAGTTCGAAGCCGTCGGACTGAGAGTTCGAGGCCGTCGGACTAAACGCGACTATTCAATGAAATATTTGCGAAAAATCGAGGAACATCGAAATGTCCCTCCCTTGGTCCCTTCGCCCCCTTCAAACCCTTATGTACAGGGCGTTTGAGGCACGGGAGGGAGAATGAATGTCCCTCACGTTACCCTCCCTTTTTGGGTCCCATCCACTCACCTTGAAAAAACTGGTAAATGATTTTATTCCTAAATTGGTTGACAGTTCAATCAAAAAATGACGTGAGTGCTCAAAAGCAAAAACGGGAGGGAGACGGGAGTGAGAACGAATGTCACTCCCGTGCCTTCAGCCCTTTGTACATCGGCCTTTGAGACCTATGAAGGGAGTAAGGGAGGGTAAAAATGAAATTCATAGAAAAAATGCATGATGGCTATGTCGAGGACTACGATTGTAACAATCTATAGTTTTATTAAATAATGTGTATTTTTCACCATGAATATATTATATATCGCAAAGATTTAGTAACTTTGTAGCCATAGAATGATAAGTACTAACGATATATGAAGAAAAGAAGCCCCATACATGCCTATAAACGACTGCTAGCTAATGACCATGATTGGGATTATGCCTATCTCATAGCCCTAGAGAAGAAGAAACTCCAAAGAATGCACGACTGCATCAAGCGAGAGAATCATTTGGAAAACAATGCGATTGTGGTGCGTGACATAGCCATTTGTATCCGTCTCATTGACATTTTCATGGAGGATGATGCCGTTTATAACACATGGCTTCACCAATCTTTCTCTGGTGATATGAAATTCCTCAAACGTGAGAATGGCCTGTATGAACTTGACGATACGGACAGAAAGCCCATAGCCGACTATCCTGTATATGTGAACGTGAGGAATGAACGACGTTTCTTCCGTGCTACTCCTATCAAAGATGCTCAGTCAGAGGGCGACAGAAACAAGGCTATTTTCTCAATAGTAAGCCTACGCCAACAGAAAGCTCTCCATCTTTACCACCTAATCAGAGAGTATAATCTACTGACGTGGTGGGACTAACCCCTTCTTTGGCTAAAAATTATAAAACCTGGAGAGGCGAAGGTCCAAAACCATTTATGGGTGATGCCAAGGTAACTTTTTCTGTTGACTGTGTCAGCTTCTTAGTTGTTGAAAGCGAACAAGAAATTCCTGCTTTCATTAAGAAGTTGGGAGAATTAACAAACCTCTGCGAAGAACCATTGACACAAGAACAAAAAAGTTTGCTCTTTTCAAAAGTCATAAGCTTCGAATGTATCAAGAAAGACTTCTAAGGAGCATAATTTAAGACGCTTTCTTTTGCCATCCCTGTGAGGGGCACTTGTATAACAAACTACTCCTTTGCGCAACCCCGCATGGACAAGTAAATTGTGGATCATCAGAACCGTCCCCGTAATCCATTTTGGTGGTCCAACGTAACCTATGTTCATAGGCTCACGAACATCACCTCATCCTTTACCTCTGGCAGGCTAAGCGGATATTATTCCTCTAAATTATTCCTGTCAGTCTCTGTAGGTTGTTCTATGCCATACTTCACTACACAGTTCCAGTAATCGCGCCCCTCTGCTTGGAGCGAGATGCCTACTTCACCTGGTTCCTTAGGCATAAAAGTTATAGAATAGACGCTGTCGCCTTCATTTTTCCATGCTGCTGCCTTGCTGAAGTTTCTATTGTTCCAAATAGAAAAGTCACGTTCAGACTTCATCTTGATGCGGAAAGTATATAACTGCCCTACACGTAGTGTCTTGCTATGAGGAAAGTCAATCAGTTCTATATCTCCCTCACATCCAGGGAATACTTGTGGAAGCGCCAAATTATGTGCTCTGGCCATCTGGTACAGTTCCCTGCCGTCCAATCCAAAGTCTAACCAAAGCTCACTGACAGGTGGCATCAAGCGGAATTCCTTCCTCGAAACGGGCTTGGACAGGAATTGATAGGCTTTATCATCTGGGTAGTGACTCAAAATCATCCATTCGGGGGTAACATCAAACCACTGCCAGCAATTCTTACTACGAACGAACTTACCATTCTGCACATTTCCAGCTCCCCAAGTAGGATCAAGCAAGATGCCATGCTCGGAATCGGTATAGGCATATAGCCATGTATGCCCGAGTTTTCCGATTCTACCATTGTAGCCTTTTGCTTTTCCTGTGATAATATCAACCTGCACGTCGACAGCCTTGGCCAGATGATAGAAGAGTTCACAGTAAGCCTGACAAACCCCTCGGCCTTTCTCGATACACTGGTCAGCATCAAAAATGTTATACGACGTATCGTAATCTATATTTTCACAAATCCACTGATAAATGGCCTTAATCTTCTCATAGTTACCATTGGTACCTTCCGTAATTATTTTTGCAAAGTTCGAGAAGTCATACTTCGTTTTATGGATAATGACCCCATTGTCGCTCGTTGGACGCTGAAAAGAGAAATAATACCTGGCTTGGGCATTAACCTGGCTGACACAGAAGCAAAGTCCTGTTGCAACAATGAGAAATGCAAAATACTTTTTCATCTATATATTGTTCCTTATTTGAGTACTTCATTATCTCCTTTTTTATCTTAATTCATTTGCATCCTATTTGACGAGACGTTTCACTCATTTTTTATATAGAACAGAACTACATCATTGAGGTCACCTTGTGAATCAAATTTATTCGTTACGCCCATTCCGGTGGCAATTATTCTATTTGCACTAATATAACAGCGTTGCACAAGTAACTTCTTGACAGCTTTTGCACGTGCCTCGGATAGTTTTTGGCTCCGTTCTTTGGAGAGTCCCATCCTTGTGTAGCCTTTTATAATGAAGGTGTCTTTAGGATGCTTTAGTATATAGTTAGCCACCCTTTTAACAGATGGATACTCCGATTTGTTGACAGTGCTTTTGTCCTGTTCAAAAACAACCATGGCTCTCAATCGGAAATCTTTAGTTACCATTGCTTCTTCTGTCCCACCAGCCAATCTAAAAGTAACAGGTAAGGTGTATTCTATTTTAACTGGTACACCATCTTTTTTTCCAGGAATCCATTTCGGCATGCTTTTTACCACACGAACAGCTTCCTCGTCCAGAGAAGGATCAACGGATTTCTTTACCTTAATGTCAGTAAGCATACCATCCACATCAACCACAAAACCTACGATTACACGTCCCTGTTTTCCACTTTTTTCTGCTGAAACAGGATACTTGATTGTTTTTGATAGAAATTTGAACAATGCAGTATGTCCGCCAGGGAAAGACGGCATGGATTCTAAAGTAGAGTCTTGTAAAGCCACTTGTTCATCATCCTGTGCCATCATCGTCACTGATGATAACAGCATTAAAGCCAGTAATAATAAATGTCTCATACCAGTTATTGTCTTTAAAGTTTTAAATCCATAATACTTATACTGTTTAAGCAGTATCCACCTCACTATCTCACTACGACCTTTCGTTTGCCGCTGATATAAACACCCTTTCTCTTAGGTTGTTCTCGCACCTTACGACCATCAAGCAAATACCAGTTCTCTATACGCTGCGCATTGCCCTCAACGGCATCTATCCCCGTTGTTCCACCAATATCCATAATGGGTAAGAAGTGTGGAGCAGGACTATTGCTCTTATGTACGATATAGGCTTCGAACGGACGGACATCACGATAGCCACGCTCAAAAACGCTACCCTCCAAATACTGACCACGCATCTCCCCGACATTAATGGCCCAGACCTCCGATGACTTTCTTATACGCTGGAAGGCTGGAACCATCATCAAGGAACTGTCTTCTGTCGCCAATATTACAGGTTCTGTTACTGGAACGGTCACATTCTTTGCTGAGAAAGTTACTTTACCCGCTTGGTTGTATTCTGCCGGATACGCCTCGCTATTGTTAGGCATCGAAATGATGTAAGGCACGTTCGCCTCAATCCTCGTGGCTTGAGTCAGTCCGCTGCTGCCCAGTTTACGTAGCCAGAATGGCTTGCCGTTGCCTTCTGCACCAAACGGCTTCAGAGTTGCGTTCATTTCATGCGTGATGGCTTGCACGGTAAATGGAAGGGCTATGGTTTCCCAGCCTCGTGTCACTCCCACCTGCGTCTGCTGACTGAACTCGCGCGTATAGCTAACCATTTCGGCCGTAAAGGCTTGCGGACAATAGAAGTTACAATTACCAGTTCCTGTTTCCGTCAACTTGATATGGTGTGCCTGTCCGTTGACTATGACATTGTCCCTATCAGTTGAAGCCAGCGTTGCATCAGTAACATAAATCAGCAGGTTGGGATTCGTAATGCCTTGCAACGACTCTTCTGTCAGCGGTGTATTCACGTCCCATATAATGGCACAAAGAGTCTCTGACGCTTCGTTACCCAGTTTGTTCAACACAGGAAACACCTTTCCTTCGCCACTGACACGTAACGTATTTCCATCAAAATCATATTCTGCTATCGCCTCCGTATAGACAAAGTGTACTGTGTCGGAGTTTTCGTAACCATCCTTCATGGCATAGGCATCCACCGTACAGCTGTATGGCATGTGCAATGCATATCCGTTGGGCACCGGCTCCACAGGTGTTTGCGTGACCTGACTCTCCGTATAGGTCATGGAGTAGAATATGGTAGCCCCTTGTGTTGGGGTAATCATGGTCAGATACTCACCATTCTGTTCAAACTGAATGGTTTTGACCTTGAACCAGTCAACTACCAATGAGTCTATATCCGACGGATAGTAGTTCTCACGCATGGCAATAGCCTTAATCGTGCAGTTACGGGTAATCTCAAAGGCTCCGTCATAGACAATGCTCGATGAATCGGGTTCTGTCCCATCCACCGTATAATAGATGGTGGCCTGTGGCGTAGATATGCTTATGCTAATGCGATTTCCCTCATGGCTTATGACAGGTGTTGCAACAGTTTCGAGTTCGTCAACATTAAACTCCATACCGTTTTCAAGGCCCCAAGCACCTTTAGAGTCCTGTAATCGGTAGTTTAGGTAATGAACACCCGGAAACAATTGATTGATGCCAATGTTTAACTCTACGATTTCTTCATTTGTAACCACTCTCCTTGCATGAGCCGTGTCATCATCCAACCAGTATTCAACGGCTTGCAGTTTTAAATCACTCTGCTCTGGAATAAAGAGAATATAACGATAGATGGAAGACCACTCGCCAAGTTCATTCTGACTACGCACGTTATAATAATGGATACCTGCCTCCAAACCACTAATGTCAATGGCTTGACTGATGACTTCCTCAACATGACTGGTCTGAGTGCGGTGTGCATAGTCGTTATCTAACCAACTCTCATAGCGAGTCATGTCTCCACCTTCCTTTGCAGGGATGAAGAATAGATAGCGGTAGAGTGTCGACCATTCGCCCAGTGCATTCTGGCTACGCACATTATAATAATGAATACCAGCCTCCAAATTACTGATTTCAATGGCCTGACTGATGACTTCCTCTGCATGACTGGCCTGTGTGCGATGTACATAGTCGTTGTCCAGCCAACTCTCATAGCGAGCCATATCACCGCCTTCCTTCGCAGGGATGAAGAATAAGTAACGGTAGAGTGTCGCCCATTCGTTATCGCTGTTACGTCCCCTGAAATTCAGGTAGTGAATGCCTGGAGACAAGTCACTAAGACTGATGCTCAGCGAAATATCCTCTGAGCTACCCGTACCCGTTTGTCGTGCACCGTAGTCGGAATCCAGCCAGTACTCATAGTCGGCAAGACTGGCCTGAGCGGCAGCAACGACAGAGACGAGCACGAACAGCAGTAAATGTAGTGTTCGTCTTAACATAAGCATAGGTTTATTAGTTGGCTTTCACCTTTAGGGTTACATTCAGTTGCTTCTTCTCTGGGTCAACCTTCAGTTGGCTTTCAGTTACAGCAATGCTGGATGGAACCAGTGAGAAAGGTGTGAGACCGCCTTCTGCGCCGACCACTGTCCCGTCTGTACCGAGAAAGCCAGCTGCCTCTAACTGTTCTTTCGTAACAGAAAGGGTTTGCATTCCTTCGTTATTGCTCATGGTGAACTCTCCAACATAGCAATTCTCTGTAGTGTTTATATTGTCGGCATCTGTTTCTGAGACATCATTTTGAATATCAGAAGTGTAGAGGCTGTTGATGAAAGCAGAACTGCGTATATAGGAACCCTGATAAATAATACTATTAATGTAGGAACCTTTCTCAGAATAACGCCATTCATTTCTCAAAACATAAATCGTGCAGTTAATATAAACTATTTCAGAGTTGGTGTTTGAGTATTGGTAAGAAAGCCAGTAAATATGGCTATTCATAATATTGATACTCTTTATGGCATAATGTATATTAAAATAATTGATAACGCATCTGTCAATAAGAGCATTGTATAGAACGCCACTGGGATTAAATTCTCCTGTTACCCAACATTTTCTCATTTTGAAGCCGGAAAGATTATTGCCAATAGCTACATTTCCTCTGATCTTGAGAGCATCGAACATGGTGGCAGAAACGGACGGTCTTTCAGTTACTTGGTTGCCCAATTCATCTTGACTAACAACCACATTTGGAATGGATACGTCAATGTTGCCCTTAATTTCTGTACCCTGTCCCTCACCAATTATACTCACACCTTTGTTGATTGAAAGGGTAGTGGAAAGTGTAAATGCTCCTTTGCTCAGGAGTATGGTATCACCGCTTTCTGCTGCATTGACAGCGTCCTGCAACTGCGTAAACTCAAACGTTGTTCCATTGCCATTGTGAAGCAATAGGATGGCTACACGTGTGTCTGCCATTGACTGTAGCGTTGCTATTATGACGCACACTACTGATAAAATAATCCTTTTCATAGTCTTTCTTTTTAGTTATACCTTATTAATATTATAGTTCGTTTAGCCACATAGCAGAAGCGCGGGACTGTCTTTGCCAGTTCCGGAACGAAGGTCGTGAGAAAACCTGATAACAAGAATGGAGATACAGCCCCACGCATTAATGCGCGGAAGCCGTTCTGCTCTCCTGCTGTCATCAGCCTTGCATTGAAAATTTCTCACGTTTTCGTTCCGCAAGTTCAGAGCATTACGCTTCTTCTGCCAGAGTGGGTCCTTCCCACTCCGATTGCAAAGATAGGAATTATTTCTGAAACGACAAAGAAAAGGGTGGATAAATTTGGAAAAAAACTATTCTCTCATTTCTTTTATATATATTTTTCTTAAAAAGGGTGACACGCTGACACAACTCCGATAAATAAAGGGTGTGCAACGTTTAAAGGGTGACACACGTTGACACAAGGGTGACACAGGGGCTTCCCTGAAAATACTCGGTTGTTATTTGAAAATACTCGGTACTTATTTTTCAATACTCGGTTGTTATTCGTTGAATTCTCAAGAAAATTGCTCGTTGCCTCACTCGCTTATCGCTTGAAGGTCGCTTGCTTATCGCACGCGCCTCATCTGCTTATCGCTCAAGGCCTTCGAGCTTACTCCTCGTGGGCCGTCCGCTTATTTCTCGTGAGCCGTCCGCTTACCTCACGTGACCTGCTTGCTTATCGCACAAAATTTTTAATTTTGAAAAATTGCTGCCACACTGCCACACACCTCTTGAAAGTCCTTTATTTAAAGGGGATGGCGTGCTGTGGCAGCTAATGAAAGTGTGGCAGCAAAAGGGTGTTTTAGCCCAAAATGCAGCAGAAGAGAGGCTGTTTTTGATGAAAATCGTGCGTTATTTTGATGACAATCGATGTTTTTCGTAAGTATTATCACTTTCGGGTCGCTCCGATGATAGTTTCGAGTCGTTCCGACGTCATCTACGAGGTGTTTCGATGATACTTTAGGGGTGTAAAGTATCATTGGAACGGTCGCAAAGTGACTCACCTTTGGGTTGAAGATGACGTCGTAACGACTCAAAACCAATATACCTTCGTAGCCCTGACTTGTTTCGTTTGTACAAGTGAGCCACTTAGATGTTTGGCGTGTTCCAAATCTTGGTTTCACGACATGCGGTTGGCACTGTCAGGCGGCCAACACGAAGCAGGAAGTCGCCTTCTTCGAGTGTCCAGCGTCCGTCAGCACCTACGAAAGCGAGGTTCTTGGCAGGCAAAAAGCGACTGTGACCGCTATGCAAAGCCTTGGTAGAGGGACAGAATGTGTCTCTTTCCTTTTTGATAAAAAACGCTCTAGCCAGCTCCTTGGCTGCTCCTTGGCTGCTCCCTGCCATACTCAAAAGGCTGGGTAGAGTGAGGCTGCAAGGGTAAAAGAGGGGAAGAAAGCTGCCTGTAGCAGGATAGAATATGGGAAATCTCAAAAAAACACAGATTATTATCTATAATCTTAAAAAATCTTTGTACCTTTGCACAATAAATTGTATTAACAAAAAAAATAAGAATATGGGAATTATCGGTTCAATTATCATTGGATGTCTCGCTGGCTTTGTTGCTGGCAAGTTGATTAAAGGCGGAGGTTTCGGCTTCATTATGAACCTCGTACTCGGACTCTTTGGCGGTGCGCTGGGAGGCTGGCTGTTTGAACAGTTAGGTATCCAGTGGGGCGGACTCCTTGGTCAGTTAGGTACAGCGACCATCGGTGCTGTTGCCATTCTGTGGGTTGCCTCACTTATTAAAAAGTAGCGTTTCTTTGGAAGAGTGAGTGGAATCTAATTGTGGTTGGCAATTTTTTTGCCTCCGACAATAAAAATGAAAAACCCCTGCTAGAGAAATCTCTGAGACAGGGGTTCATAATGAAAGGAGGAAAAGTGGTACCTCCAGGAATCCCGTATCTATTGATCCTCAATCATGTAGGGGCAAAATGTGCCTACTTTGGGCCTACTTTTGGCGCTCCATAAGGATTTTTATGGTACGCTCCTTTTCTTCCAGGAGGGCCTTTAAATGGGCTATGTCCTTCGCC
>JAEEGL017399151.1_pt1 | contig 21916 bp, 22 predicted proteins | sample 9134231 | NCBI WGS metagenome assembly JAEEGL01 (sample SAMN16246548, study PRJNA631951) | gut metagenome | biome: gut microbiome; feature: rumen; material: fiber-attached | host: Bos | place: Iran: Karaj | collected 2018-10 | reverse complement strand
CCCTCTGCTTGTAAGGCAGATGCTCTCCCAGCTGAGCTAAGATCCCATGGCTTTCGTAAGGCACTCGCATATATTACCAAGAAGTTAAAGGTTTGTCAAGAAGTAAATTAAGAAAAATCCGCTGTATTATTTTTGATTTTTTTGTTCTTTTGAAAGAAATTTACACCGCTTTTATTGTTTTTTTTTGAATTCTCGGGTAAAATCTAGAGATAGCATATGAATTTACGGAGGTAAGGTATGTCTGATAACAAAACATTACTTTCACAGGGCGAAATAGATGCGTTGGTGGCATTTCTGACAAACAGCGAAGCGGCTCCCATCGGTACCGTTCTTGACCAGACCAGTATCGACAAGCTGATCGATCTCGTAAAGTACAACAACAAGCGCGGCCTTTTTATCGGCGAAGGGGCCGATAACTACACCGATGCTGTTGTTCTTGACAAGAGCCTCGATCTTGAAGCTCAGAAGCAGGACTATGAACTTATATGCAAAAAGAATGCAAGAGACTACATTGAGATCCTTTGCGTCAGCAAATCCGGCGGAGAGACCTATAAGCTTACTCCTTCCTGCCTCTTGCAGAACAAGAGAGTGGAGAACGACAAGGCAGAGTGGGGACATGCCATTTCACCTCTTCATTTCAACAATCTTGCACTTTTGTTTGGTATCAGGTACTCCTCGGAGACTTTCAGATTTGTCTGCGAGAACTTCGCAAAAGTAATGTATGGATATGAAGACGCCGAGATCTCCAACCTTTATTATCCTCCGGATGATGTGGCTGTTGAAGAGTAAAACTGTTGTTTTATAAGTTTAAAATGTGCTATGATAGTGTGTGCGGGCAGTTCCCACATATGCTATCATAGTTTTTTCTTTATTTTTGCGGTGTGGACAAATATTGTTCCGTGTTGTAAAATACATTTACTGTTTTGCCGACATCGGCGTGCGGTAACATTTTTAGAGGTAATGAACTAATGAGGATCGGACAAGGATACGATGTACATAAACTGGTAGAGGGCAGAGCGCTGGTTCTGGGCGGAGTTGCTGTCCCCTATGAAAAAGGTCTGCTGGGACATTCCGACGCGGATGTGCTGACCCATGCCATCATGGACGCACTTCTGGGCGCGGCCTCTCTGGGGGACATCGGAACAAATTTCCCCGACAGCGACGACAAGTACAAGGGCATATCAAGTCTTTCCCTTTTAAACGAAGTGAAAGATATGCTCCTAAGCAATCTTTTTATCGTGGAAAACATAGATGCCACCATAATCGCACAGAAACCCAAGCTTTCGACCTACATCCGTGAGATGAGAGAGAACATAGCAAACACTCTTAAGATCGACATCTCTCAGGTCAGCATCAAAGCTACCACCGAGGAAGGTCTGGGCTTCACGGGCGCGGGTGAGGGCATAGCGGCTCAGGCTGTCTGCCTTTTGGAAAGTGCCAGGAACCTGGACTACGGCGCAGGAAATTCCGGCGTCTATGATTATGAAAGTGCTGACGCCATGAACTCTCAGGGCCTCAGCGGAAAATCCTGTACGGGCTGTCCCGGGTGTTGCAAGAGATAACACGCGAGACAGGATAATAAACAGCAAAAATTATCAGGGAGCAGACGGCTCTTTCACCGGAAAGGAAAACTATCATGGAAAATAAGATTCAACTTTTTAATACACTTACAAGAAAAACAGAAAAATTCATTCCCAACGAGGACGGCAAGGTGGCAATGTACACCTGCGGCCCTACGGTTTATCACTTTGCACACATCGGAAACTTAAGAAGCTACATCATGGAGGACGTGCTTGAAAAGACTCTCCGTTATGCGGGTTACGATGTCAAGCGTGTCATGAACATAACCGACGTGGGACACCTCTCGAGCGATGCGGACACAGGCGAAGACAAGATGCTTAAAGGGGCGAAGCGCGAGCACAAGACCGTTATGGAGATCGCAAAGTTCTACACCGATGCTTTTAAGACGGATTGCGAAAAACTCAACATCAAGTGGCCCGATGTGGTTGAACCTGCCACAAACTGCATCTCTGAGTTCATCCATATGATCGAAGTGCTGCTTGAGAAGGGATATGCCTACAAGGCAGGAGAGAACATCTACTTCGACACTTCAAAACTCAAAGAGTACTATGTTTTCGGTAATCAGAGCGAAGAGGAACTTTTAGTCGGTGTTCGCGATGATGTGGAAGAGGATACCAACAAGAGGAACAAAAACGACTTCGTCCTCTGGTTTACAAAATCCAAGTTCGAGGATCAGGCTTTAAAGTGGGACAGCCCTTGGGGCGTGGGATATCCCGGCTGGCACATCGAGTGCTCCTGCATCAGCATGAAGCATCTGGGAGAGTACATGGACATTCACTGCGGCGGTATTGACAACATGTTCCCTCATCACACCAACGAGATCGCGCAGAGTGAGAGCTATCTCGGACACAAGTGGGTAAATTACTGGTTCCACGTTCATCATCTGAACGACAGGAACGGCAAAATGAGTAAATCCAAGGGTGACATCCTTACGGTGTCCACTCTTGAAGGAAAAGGCATAGAGCCCATGATCTACAGACTTTTCTGCCTCCAGTCTCATTACAGGAAGCCCCTGGAGTTTTCCTATGAAGTTCTTGATAACGTAAAGAACGGATATGACAAACTCACTAAGAAGATCGATTCCCTTAAGAAGGAAGCAGGCCTTGACCACAAGGCTCTTTCGGAGCTTTCTTCAAAGATAGAAAAGGCTCGTAAGACAGCTGAGCGTTACTCGAAGGATATGAACGAGAGCATAGCTAAGGCTGTAAAGGGAACGGAAGTGGATGCGACAGCATATATCGACTTCTCCGATAAATTCCTTGCGGCCGTTGGAAATGACATCAACACTTCTTCAGGGATCACTGTTGTTTACGATGTCCTCGGAAGCAACCTGAATGCTGTTACAAAGCTTGTATTGATTGATGCTTTCGATCAGGTGCTCTCACTGAACCTCACGGTCGACAGACAGGAACCCAAGGCTGCCGTTGATCCGGAACTTGAGGCATTTGTTCTTTCCAAGATCGAGGAACGCAAAGAAGCAAAGAAAAATAAGGATTTTGCCAAGGCAGATGCCATCAGGGAAGAGCTTTTGAATAAGGGAGTTGCCATCAAGGACACACGTGAAGGCACTGTCTGGGAGCTTGTTTAGCTTTGTTAAAGGAACAGAGGACGGAAATTGAACGAAGAATTATATAAAGAATTTAACCTTCCGGATTTTGAGGCGGATCAATACCCGCCTCTGGATCTGGCTTATATCGGCGACTGCGCCTATGAGCTCGTGATCCGCACCTGCCTGCTTTCAGAGGGAGCGACAGCGGTCGATAAGCTGAACAAACGCGCGAGCAATCTTGCGAAGGCTGTGACACAGGCAAAAATGGTCACGGGGATCATGGACCTTCTTACGGATGAAGAGCAGGGCATATACCGCCGCGGCAGAAACGCAAAGAGCTACTCACCGGCGAAAAATGCTACTCTGGGAGAATACCACAAGGCCACGGGCTTTGAAGCGGTCATAGGGTGGCTGTATTTACGGAAAGAATATGCCCGTATGTTCGAGATCATCCATAAGGGCTTTGAAGTTGTTGCGGGAAACGACAAAGAAGAAGCGGTGCAACCTATAAAAGAACAGGACAATGAAAAGATTACAGTCGGAGAAAGTCTGTGATCGGGATCGGAGAAATGAAATGAGTGAAGAACAGACTATCAATGAAACCAAGATCGAAGGCAGGAATGCGGTGCTTGAAGCATTCCGCGCAGGAAAGACCGTAGACAAGCTTTTTGTTCTGGACGGATGCCAGGACGGACCTGTCCGTACCATCGTAAGAGAAGCAAAAAAAGGTGACACGATCCTGAACTTTGTTACAAAGGAAAGGCTGGATCAGCTTTCCGAAACGGGAAAACATCAGGGAGTCATCGCCATCACCGCAGCCTATGATTATGTGGAAGTGGATGACATCCTTGAAGCGGCAAGGGCAAAGGGTGAGGATCCCTTCATTGTTCTGCTTGACGGCATAGAAGATCCTCATAATCTTGGGGCCATCATCAGAACTGCAAACCTTGCGGGAGCCCATGGAGTCATCATTCCCAAGCACAGGGCAGTGGGCCTTACGGCCACCGTAGCAAAGACTTCTGCGGGAGCACTTAACTACACACCCGTTGCCAAGGTCACAAACCTTGTGCAGACCATGAAAGACCTTAAAGACAAGGGACTGTGGTTCGCCTGCGCCGACATGGACGGTGAGATCATGTACAATCTGAACCTTAAAGGACCCATCGGTCTTGTCATCGGAAGCGAAGGCGAAGGTGTCAGCAGACTGGTGAGAGAGAACTGCGATTTCATCGCCTCCATTCCCATGAAGGGACAGATCGATTCATTGAACGCATCCGTTGCAATGGGAATTCTGGCATATGAGATCGTGAGACAGAGAGGGTAAAATAACGCCAACAAGTTTATATGTCAGAATAATGCATTGTGAGAAAATATGAGTAAAAAAAAAGAAGATATTGGTTTTGATTATATGGATTATGCTGGATGTTGCTTCTCTTGCTGCATGGATAATTACTAAGTATGGTTTTTCGTTAGGTATGATCCTTATAGCTTTTACAATGAATGTTATAAATGGTTTTATTAGTATTAAAAACGAAATGATCGTAAGAAAAATCTTGCCATGGGAAATTGGTATTTTTCTGGCTTCAGTTGTGGCGGGCGTTGTCTATAAGGTTGTTACAGGAACAATTTAACAATTGCATTTTGATCTTTAAAAATATGAATTTCTGCTTGACATCTAAGGCAGTCTTGTGGTAGTATATCACCTCGTGAGGCAAGACCTCCTCACAGTAACACAAGCTGCTTTAGCTCAGCTGGTAGAGCGCATCCTTGGTAAGGATGAGGTCAGCAGTCCGAATCTGCCAAGCAGCTTTATATGAATATGGAGAGCACACATGTAAGCATGATATGTTTACCATGTGTGTTTTTTTTTGCGAAAGTGTACATATTTGTCTAGTGCAGGGAATGGTGTGGTCAATTCACAGACTTTACTTCGAAAATGGTATTTATTAATAGAATATACGTGAACTCTGTATCTATGTAATGTATGCTATAAATAGCTAATGAATTTTGTGCATATTATTGATATATTTTCCAGTTGACAGGAATATTTTAAATTGATAAAATTTTTACTTAGGGGTAAGGACCTCAATAAAATATTATAAAAGGAGTAAATGGGTTATGACAAATGTAAATGGTAAAATATAAATGTACATTTATATTTTACCATTTACATTAAGCAAACTATTAAGGAGTCAACATGTTATGAAAATGGAGCAGAGAAAACCTATTGTGATATTTGCAAAGAAACTTTAAAAATAAATGATATCCCAAAGAAAGGTCATACTTTCGGATTATGGAAAACTGTAGTTTATCCTTCATGCAACAGAGAAGGAAAAAAAGAAAGATATTGTTCTGTATGTGGATATTTCGAAACGGACAGTATTTCCAAAACAAATCACTACTATTATTGGGCAGACGAAACAGACGCGACTTGTACAAAGAATGGCACGGTAACATACAGATGTTCAGGATGTGGAGACGAGTATCAAGTTGTTACTGAAAACGCATATGGACACAATTCTTCCTGGTACACAAAAACTAAACCGACCTGTACAAAATCCGGACTACTTGCAGAGGTTTGTGATGTATGTGGAAAGACACTTAGTTCTGAAACCATTCCTCCAACAGGTCACCTTTATTCTGAAGCGACATGTACTTCCCCTGAAAAATGTTATTTTTGTGGAGAAACTAGGGGAAAATCGTTAGGCCATCATTATAGTGGATCTTATACTGATTATGATGATCAATCTCATGCTCTTTGTTGTGAAAACTGTGGTCAAAAAAAATTGTTCGATCATGTATATAGAAATGGGGTATGCAGAATTTGCGGACATGATGACAGAATTGTAAAATACAGTGTGAAAGATCTTACTGCATTAGAAAACGAAGGCATGGAAAGGTAGTGAGGTGTATATGAGCAAAAAACAAAAAATAATCATTTTAGCTATATATTTATTACTGATCATCGCATGTATCGTTTCGGGAGTAACGATCGGGCTTTCGCTCCTACGTGCAGTTTTGCTATTTCAAGGCGTCGGAGTTACGATCTTACTTCTGGTCAGTTTGATAAAAGGAGAGGTTATGAAAAAAACTTGGTTTTGGGGTTGTTTTATAGCATTTATGGTCCTTACGGGATTTGGGATATATAAGGCCTTCCTTACATATTTGTTTTGATGTAAAGTGGATTGCTTGATTAAGCATCCCCCTTTACATCTCCCACAAACTATGTTATAAGTATAACCGAACTTAATATGTTCTTTCTGCGTGCCAAAGTCAGGTCTGAGGTCAAAGAAGAGATAATACAGCAGAGCAGTGGAACTCTGCCCGTTTCTTTTGCTTATTACCGACCTTTTGGCGACGAAAGGTCGGTTTTTTGTATTCTTTGAAAAACAGGAGGAAAAATGGAAACAAGAGTTGCTTTAGTCGGAGTAATAGTTGAAAATCCGGATTCCGTGGAAAAACTGAACGCACTTCTTCATGAATACAGGCAGTACATCATAGGAAGAATGGGAGTCCCTTACAATGTAAAGGAGATCTCCATAATAAGCGTTGCTGTGGATGCACCTCAGGACATAATCAGTGCTCTGTCGGGAAAGCTCGGAAAACTTGAAGGTATCACAGCTAAGACGATCTACTCGAAAAAGTGAGAAACATGAAAGAAATACCAATATCAAAAAGCGAAGAACTTTATAAGATGATAGAGAGGCTTGCAAAAGGTGAGAGGCTTTCGAAAGCGGAATTCATCGACCTCATCGTTAACCGTGAAAAGGTTGACCGCGAAAAGCTCTACGCTCTTGCAAGACGATTTCAGCATGAACATTTCGAAAACCACGTCTTTCTTCGCGGACTCATTGAGTTCAGCAGTTTCTGCAGAAACGACTGCCTCTACTGCGGCATAAGACGCAGCAATTGCAACGCAGAGCGTTACAGACTCACAAAAGAGCAGATCATGAGTGCCTGTGAACTGGGACATGAATTGGGATACAGAACTTTTGTGCTCCAGGGCGGAGAGGATATGCACTACACAGGAGAAGTGCTTGAAGATATCGTGAGAAGCATTAAAAAATCATTTCCTGACTGTGCGATAACTCTTTCAGTGGGAGAACGCAGCACTGAAGATTACAAGCGGTGGTTTGACGCGGGAGCGGACAGATATCTTTTGAGGCACGAGACTGCAAATGAGGAGCACTACAAAAAACTTCACCCCGCAGATATGTCACTTAAACACAGAATGGAGTGTTTGTATGCCCTTAAGGACATAGGTTATCAGGTGGGAGCAGGCTTCATGGTGGGTTCTCCCTTCCAGACCCCCGAGACTCTTGCGGAGGATCTTTTGTTCCTTAAAGAACTGGAACCTCATATGATAGGCATAGGTCCTTTCATTCCCCATCATGATACTCCTTTTGCGGGTGAAGCTGCGGGAACTGTGGAACTCACACTGTTCCTTCTTGCAATCATCAGGATCATGCTGCCGGACGTACTTCTTCCCGCAACCACGGCCCTTGGAACTGTGGCGGCAGACGGACGTGAACAGGGGATTTTGGCAGGGGCAAATGTTCTCATGCCCAACCTTTCACCAAAAGATGTGAGAGGAAAGTATCTGCTCTACGACAATAAGATCTGTACGGGGGAAGAAGCTGCGGAATGCAAAGCCTGTCTCGACAACAGGATAAAAAGGATCGGCTACGAAACGGTGACCGACCGCGGCGACAGCCCCAGAATCAGAAAATAAACCAACCAACAAACCAACAACCAATATTTAGTAAGGAGAAAAACTATGTACAACCCCAAATCCCTTAATGCGGATGAATTTATCGACGATCGGGAGATCCTTGACACCCTTGCATATGCTGATGCGCATTGCAATGATATGAAACTGGTGGACGAGATCCTTGACAAAGCAAGACCCGTTTATGCCAACGGACAGGTGCACTGTGCCGGACTTTCCCACAGAGACGCTTCCGTCCTTCTTGCCTGCAATGACCCTGCGGCAATTCAGAAGATGTACGACCTTGCGGAGGAGATCAAGAAGGCTTTCTACGGCAACAGGATCGTTATCTTTGCACCCCTTTACCTTTCCAACTACTGCGTAAACGGCTGTCTCTACTGCCCTTATCATGCAGTGAACAAGCACATCCCCAGAAAGAAACTGACTCAGGAGGAAGTAAAAGAGCAGGTCATTGCGCTTCAGGACATGGGACACAAGCGTCTTGCAATTGAAGCAGGCGAGGACCCTGTTCACAACCCCATCGAATACATCCTGGACTGCATCAACACCATCTATTCCATAAAGCACAAGAACGGAGCCATCCGCCGTGTTAACGTGAACATAGCGGCTACAACCGTTGAAAACTACAGAAAACTCAAGGAAGCCGGCATAGGAACCTACATTCTTTTCCAGGAGACCTATCACAAGGAAAACTACCTGAAGCTTCATCCAACAGGTCCCAAGCATGATTATAATTATCACACCGAAGCCATGGACAGAGCCATGGAAGGCGGCATAGATGATGTGGGCCTTGGCGTGCTTTTCGGCCTTGACAAGTACAGATATGAATTTGCCGGACTTCTCATGCACGCTGAACACCTTGAAGCTGTTCACGGAGTGGGACCTCACACCATCAGCGTTCCCAGAGTGAGAAAAGCCGATGACATTGACCCCACTGCATTTGACAACGGTATTGATGATGATACCTTTGCAAAGATCTGCGCCCTCATCAGGATCGCAGTTCCCTACACCGGAATGATCGTTTCCACCCGTGAAAGTCAGAAAGTCAGAGAAAAGGTCATCCGTCTGGGTGTTTCCCAGATCTCCGGCGGTTCACGCACATCCGTGGGCGGTTATGAAAAGGAAGAAAGGCCTCACGATACGGAGCAGTTCGATGTCTCCGATCAGAGATCCCTGGACGAAGTCATTAAGTGGCTTATGGAAATGAAGTACATCCCTTCCTTCTGTACAGCGTGCTACCGTGCAGGCAGAACAGGAGACCGCTTCATGAGCCTCTGCAAGACAGGTCAGATCCAGAACTGCTGTCATCCCAACGCTCTCATGACTCTTAAAGAGTACCTTCTGGACTATGCATCTCCCGAGACGAGAGCCATCGGTGAAGAGACCATCCGTAACGAGATACCCACAATCCCCAATGAGAAGATCAGGGCAAAAGTAACGGAGTACCTGGACAAGATCGCAGCAGGTGAAAGAGATTTCAGATTCTAAAAATGATGAAACCGCGTCAACATCAGTGTTGACGCGGTTTTTACGTTATGTTAGACTGTAGGAACGATGCGGTTAAAAAGATGACTGCGTCGAATAAAAATGAGGAGTTCAAAAATGTTACAACACAACACAACACAACACAACACAACACAACACAACACAACACCTACCTGTTAACCCGCTGAAAAAATGCGCAGCATTTTTTCTAATGATTTTTTTATGGCTGGTCATTTCGTCTCCTATGGAGATGTATGCTTCCGGATCCGGAAATGTCAGTCTCCAAGCTATAGGAAATCATACACATTCCATGACTTCAAGGGTAACAAAGGAGGCTACGTGTACATCTAAGGGAGTAAGAACTTTTACCTGCCGGTACATTGACTGCGATTACAGTTATACCCGCGATATTCCCGCAACAGGCCATAACTTTGCGGATGCCACATGTACCGAGGCATCGAAGTGTACAAAATGCGGGGCGAAGACAGGGAGTCCTTTGGGACACAGTTATGGATCCTGGATCACTGATTCTTTTGCAACATGTTCTAAAGAAGGTGTAAAGCACAGAGAGTGTTCAAGATGCGGATATCATGATTCTTTTTTGACACCGTCGACAGGACATAATTATTCTGCTGCAACCTGTACTGAGCCTAGAAAGTGTTCGAAGTGCGGTGGAACATCAGGAAGTGCTTTAGGGCATAGTTACGGATCCTGGACCACTGATTCTTTTGCAACATGCACAAGTGAAGGAACTAAGCACAGAGAGTGCTCAAGATGCGGGCATCACGACTCTTTATTGACACCTGCAACAGGACATAGTTACTCCGCTGCAACGTGTACGGAACCAAGAAGATGTACAAAATGCGGAGACATCTCAGGAAGTTCCCTCGGACATGATTATAGCAAGGCAACATGCTACGCATTAAGTGAATGTTCGAGATGCGGCAGAACTAAAGGAAGTTTTGCAGCTCATTCTTGGGGATCATGGAGAGTAGATACATATGCCTCCTGTACACGTGACGGTTCTAAACACAGGGAATGCTCGGTATGTGGAAAGACTGAATATGAAACGATCTATTCTTCAGGGCATGACTACACGGCAGCTACGTGTACAACAAAGGCTACATGCACAAAATGTGGCGATACAAAAGGAACAACTCTTCCACATTCCTGGGGAGAGTGGACAATAGAATCAGAACCTGATTGCATAACTGAAGGGGCAAAGACAAGAGTTTGCTCAACATGTTCAAAAACAGAACAACAGAGTATTTCCGCCACCGGACATAGCTGGGGAGAATGGGATATCGATCTGGCGGTAACATGCCTGACTGACGGATCAAAGCACAGGATATGTGATAAATGTCTCAGGCTCGAAGAGAAAAGAATACCTGCCGAAGGACATGTGTATGACGCATGGATGACTGTAACCCCTGCTACATGCAATTTAGACGGAAAACGGCAGAGAAAGTGCATGAACTGTTCGGAACGAGAAGTTGAGATCCTTCCTGCGACAGGGCATGCATGGTCCTATGACGAAGAATTAAACAGAACGACCTGTGATGATTGCAAAACATATAGGTGCGACACCGGCACTCATGTATATGACGGGGCGGATCATTGCAAAGAATGCGGTATCTTTATCTGTGATGCGGAAGGGCATGATTTTTCAGGGAAGATACTCTGGAAAGACAGCGTGGGACATAAGATAAAATGTACACGCTGCTCTGCGGATAAATCGGAAGATCACTTGTTTGTAGTCTGGATACCGTGTACTGATGAAATGCTTGGACCTGCGGCATCAATAGGAAACGCTGATTTTTCTGTTGAATCATCACATTTGGCTTATTGCTGCATATGCGAAGAATATGCCATCGAACCCTGTGCTGTTTGGGAAAATAATCTGTGCAAATGTACAAGAGACATGACCCAAAAGCATATCTGCAGCGGGAACATAACTTATACCGAAAATGACAGAATGACCTCAATGTACGGTCATACAGGTCATTGTCAGGATCCGGAATGCCCGGGCGTTCTTGAAAGTCATCATTTCGTTGCGAAAATATCCGGAACGGAGCCGGATGCAGATATCTCGTTCTATGTTCTCGAACTTTCCGAATGGGTTTGGGTGGAGTGTGAAGAATGTAGTTCACAAGACCTTATTTCGAATCAGGATTTTACGGATCTTATGGAAAAAGCGGCACAGTATAGGGCTATGCTTGCCAGGGATCAGTTGTATGCTTTCTTATACCTCGGAACCTGCTATAAGTCCCAACAGTTATCCTATTATGAGATGGAGAAGCAGTACTTTGAACTTTGCGACAGATATAATGTTGAAAGAGGAACAGCTGCTGATCATGCGTTAAGGGATTATTGTGATATACCCATCACTGATGAGGTTGATATGCCGGGGTGGTATAACCCTGATGGATCAAGAAATCCGCCTCCTTTCCCCGGCTCGGTAAAAGGAACAGAGAAAATTGTTACTCTTAAAGCAGGAACTGTGTTGGGAAGGTATGGAGAACCTAATCCCAACAGCGACTTTGTGACCGAAGCAGGGGCGGATGCTTCACGTTTATCAATACCTCCGTGGACTGATACCTCAACCTATATTGAATATATAGTTATACAGGATATAGATGGAGTTATCATGTCAGAAGTTGCTCCATGGGGAGGCTCAACAGGAGGAGGGATCCAGTACGTGTTGCCGCAACCCATTCTTGACCTTATAAATAAGTATTTGGTAAGACGGTAGAAGGGAGAAAATATGCTTTCAACAAGTGAATTACAACGATATATTTATACGAAAATAAATGACAGAATCTCTAACCTGAATTTTTCCAATATATATTTTAAGGTTTTTGATAACTGGTGTTTTAATGATGGTATTTATGTTTTTTCGGATGATGAAAAATATCACTTTTTAGAAATGGAGCGAGGGTACGTCTTGGGAGACGAGACCAGTGGTGAGCCTGATATAATGTTGCTTTATGTTATTAGCATTATATCGGCATGGATAGGAATGAGAGATGCTGTTGGCCATGAGGATTATGGTAAAGCATATAGGGAGAAAAGGGCGGAAATCCTTTCTTTATTTGGAGATATCTATCATGAACATGAGAAGACAATAAATGAGGAAGGACATAAATTCGTAATTGACAGTTTCTCACTCATTAACTCGTAAATGAAGATTTTCTACGACAGCATCAAACTGATACATGTAGATAAAATATCTTTCGTAATCTTCGCGCAGTCGGAGGGCAAGCAGAGCTTGCCCTCCGACACTTTTCTCTAACCCAAACACTGTGTCGGTCTGCTTCACGGATCTCGTATGAGGCTTGCGGCGTGTGAAGGTATAATAAATAAGTGCGCAGCGGCAGGAACGGATGAAAATTCTACGGAGGAGTTTAGCCGGTGTTAGCGCCCGAATGCGTGATGGGCACCATTGTCTGAGCCCTGAATACGCTTAACTTAACATCGTGTAGATGGGCGAGATTGGTGCCCATAGCATTGGGCACTTACAGCGGCTTAACGACGGAGCTCGTGTTTTCATCCGTTTCTGCCGCGAAGCGTATAAAAACAATTCGATCGATATGCCGCAAACGCAAGGAGAGAGCGGTGAAGCAGACCAATACAATGTTTTAATTCTTACCCCCCTCTGCGCGATAACAGTTAGATTAGAAGATGAATATTGGTGCTGAAAAATCACCAGCTCTCACTTATGAGAATAATAAACTTCTCGCCCTTCTTAAGCAGAATGGTATCTCGGAAGAGCAGATAACGGCGTATCTTGAACAGTAAAACTCGGGACATGAAAATATGCCAATACTCTATCTGTAATTGGCTTTTATTGTAAAGTCGTCGGGCAAGCGGAGCTTGTCCGTCGACTTTTTTGTTGTTAATGTTCACACTTTTTTTATCAAGAAACGTCCTCTGTGGCTATTTTTCTTGTACCCGCCACGGGATTGTGATATACTATATTTGGTATGTTTTGCGAAAACAGGAACTAAATCTGCATATGGAGTTTACTTCCTCTCATATATATGATCGGGGGTAAAGGAGACAAAATGAAGAAAAGCAATATTTTAACAACGATAATGTTTGCCGTGGTAACGATCTTACTGATAGCCATTGTGGCGCTGGGTGTTGTTACCGTGGTGAGAAACAATAAGAAAAAGAACGGAGCGGCTGTTCCGGCGGGTACGGTGACCACAACTCCCTTGCCTGCAAATACTCAGCAGCCCACGGTTGCACCCATAGCCTCTTCTACACCTACGCCCGTTCCTACGGCAACAAATACTCCCACCCCTACAACTGTTACGGTCGCAAAGGGCACGGTCTGCCTTGATCCCGGTCATCAGGCAAAGGCAGACACATCCAAGGAAAAGGTTGGACCCGGAGCAGAGACGGAAGTTGAGAAGATGGCCAACAGCGGAGCTACCAACTGCGTGAACGGCGAGAAGGAATATGAGTGGAACCTTAAAGTGGCGAAACTTGTTCAGGCAGAACTTGAGCAACGCGGATACAAGGTTGTCCTCACCCGAACCGAAAATGATGTTAATATTTCCAACCGCGAACGTGCTCTGGTGGCAAACGAGAACAAGGCAGATGTGTTCGTGGGCATACAGACCGATGCATACAGTGACACGTCGGTCAAGGGCGTCTATGCCCAGATAGCCGAGTCCGACAATCCTTATACGGGCTCAAGGGCGACAGAAAACAGAAAACTTGCGGACAGCATACAGAAGGCTGTCGTAAACGCTACAGGAGCCAAGTCCAGAAGCGTTCAGAACGGCAGCAATAAACTGGCGATGCTGAACTGGGCTGATATGCCCGCATGCATAATGCAGCTGGGGTACATGTCCAATGCGGAAGAAGCTGCCAACCTTGCATCGGAGGAATACATAAATAAGATCGTGAAGGCAGTCTGTGACGGTATCGATGCTTATTTTGAAGGAAAGAAACAATGAGAAATATTAAACTTGTAATAGAATACGACGGTTCAAGATACGACGGCTGGGTGGAAGCAAAGACCGGCGGCCGTGGAAAGAACGGTTCCGTTTCCGAGAAGATCGCGGATGTTCTGAAGGAAATGGAGCAGAAGGATGTTGAACTCATAGGGGCCATCCGTACGGAAGCGGGAGTGCACGCCTACAGACAGGTGGCAAGTTTCAAGACTGAGTCAACAAAAACGCCTCTTGAGATCAAGCGTTATTTAAACCGCTACCTTCCCAGGGACATCGCCGTTCTTGAAGCAAGCGACGAGAACGAACGTTTCCATCCCGCTTTCAATGCCAAGAGCTTTACTTTTGAATACAGGATCACGGTGGGAGAGGTTCCTTCCGTGTTTGAGAGAAAATATAATTTCTATTGTTTTAAAAACCCCGATGTGGACAGGATGAAGAAGGCCGCGGCATTGTTCGTGGGAAAACATGACTTTGCGGGCTTTTCGGACAACAAGAGAATGAAAAAGTCCACTGTCAGGGAGATTACCGCTTTTGACATATACAAGAGCGGGAATGAGATATCGTTTACCGTCAGCGGCGATGATTTCTGGCCCAATATGGTGAGGATCATGATCGCACTGCTGATCGATATAGGAACAGGGGAAAAGGAGGCAACGGTGATACCGAAGATACTTGAAACGGGAGATCGCTCTCTGGCCCCCGAGGCAATTGATTCAAAAGGACTTTTTCTTACGGAAGTAAACTATGACTGAAAAAAGAATGATCATCAGAAACGGACACCTCATTGACACTGCAGCGGGCATCGATGGGGTGTATGATCTGTTTGTGACGGACGGAAAGATTGCGGGAGTCACAAAAGGAGAAATGCAGGAAGGCTTCGAGAATGCCGAAGTCATTGATGCTACGGGGCTATGGGTTTTCCCGGGACTCATTGACCTTCATGTGCATTTCAGAGAACCCGGTTTCGAGTACAAAGAGACCATAGAAACAGGGGCAAAGGCTGCTGCTGCGGGAGGGTTCACCACCGTATGCATGATGCCCAATACCAAGCCTGTGACAGATACGCCCGAAAAGATAAGAGCGGCGGTTGAGAAGGCTGCCAAGGTTACAAAGATCAACGTTCTTCCCATAGGCGCCATCACTGTGGGCCAAGAGGGAAAGGAACTCACGGACATTCGTGGAATGAAGCTTGCCGGAGCCTGCGCTGTCAGTGAGGACGGTAAATCTGTAATGGATCCGGAACTCATGAGACGCGCCATGGAGATGGCCGCAAAGGAAGACATTGCGGTGTTCGACCACTGCGAAGATGCCACTCTTGTAAAGGGCGGCGTAATGAACGAAGGCAAACGCTCAAAGGAGCTGGGGCTCCCCGGCATAGCAAACCGTGTGGAAGAGATAATCGAAGAAAGAGACATTTTGATCGCGGAAGAGACGGGAGCGAGACTTCATCTCTGCCATTGTACCACGGCGGGCTCAACTGTCCTTTTAAAGAAAGCAAAAGAAAAATACGATAACATCACGGGAGAGACCTGCCCTCATTACATAGCTCTTACGGAAGAGGATATTCCGGGAGATTTTGGAAATTTCAAGATGAATCCCCCTTTAAGGACCGAGAAGGACAGGCTTGCTCTCAAGGAGGCAGTCACAACGGGAGATATGGATGTGATATCCACGGATCACGCCCCTCATTCAAAAGAGGAAAAGGAGCAGTCATTCCTTAAGGCTCCCTTTGGCATAGTGGGACTGGAGACTTCTTTTGCCGTGTGCTATACGGAACTTGTTAAGAATGGCAGGATGACTTTAAGTGAACTCATAGATCGCATGAGCGCGAAGCCTGCCCGGATCTTAAAAAGGAAAGCCGGAAGTCTGCAGGTGGGTTATCCCGCAGACATTGCCATTGTCGACATCGACGAAGAATATGAGATCGATCCCGGGACATTCAAGTCCAAAGGGGTTAACACTCCGTTTACCGGTAAAAAGGTGTTCGGAAGGATAAAATATACATTTGCCGGAGGTTATAAAGTTTATGATCAAGAAGCTGATCGATGAGATCGTTAAGAAGGATGCACCTATAGTAGTGGGACTCGATCCCATGCTCACATTTGTTCCCGAGTATCTTAAGAAACGTTCCTTTGAAGAATACGGACAGACTCTTGAAGGGGTTTCCGATGCCATATGGCGTTACAATATGCAACTGATCGATGCCGTCTGCGATCTCGTTCCTGCTGTAAAACCCCAGATCGCAATGTACGAGCAGTTTGGTCTTCCGGGACTGGAGACTTACTTAAAGACCGTAAAGTATGCAAAGGAAAAGGGACTCATCGTCATTGCCGACGTTAAGAGAGGCGACATAGGTTCCACATCCGCAGCTTATGCTACGGCTCATCTCGGAAAGATCAAGGTGGAAGATAACGAGTTCGAGCCTTTTGGAAGTGATTTTGCCACCGTCAATCCCTACCTCGGAACCGACGGTGTTAAGCCTTTTGTCGATGCCTGCAACGAGTTCGACAAGGGCATATTCGTTCTGGTGAAGACATCCAATCCTTCATCCGGAGAATTCCAGGACAGAGAGATCGACGGCCGCCCTCTTTACGAGCATGTTGCTGAGAAGGTTGTGGAGTGGGGCTCTGCTTCCATGGACGGCGCTTATTCCAACGTCGGCGCTGTTGTGGGCGCTACCTATCCCGAAATGGGGGCGAAACTCAGAAAACTCATGCCCAACACCTACATCCTTGTTCCGGGCTACGGTGCACAGGGAGGAAAGGGCAAAGATCTTAAGGTCTTCTTCAACAATGACGGTCTCGGAGCCATCGTAAACTCCTCCAGAGGCATCATTGCGGCTTACAAGCAGGAAGACTACAGGAAGTTCGGCGATACAGGCTTTGCGGATGCAGCAAGAGCAGCAGTTCTTGCCATGAAGAAGGATATTAAGGATAACATCTAGGAGCAAAAATGTTTACCGTAATTTTTGATCACACGACCAAGACGGCGGAGTTTCCCTCGTCTGCTTTTGAAAATGACGATATCATATATGTAACGGACGGGGAGATCTTCAACTGTGAGTCCGTGGCTTCTCTGTGGAAAAAGAAAGGCTTTGAGAAGATGGTGTCGTGTCTTAACGGCTCCTTCTCTCTGGTACTTTTTGACAAGAACACGTGTGAGCTTTTCATTGCCAGAGACAGGCTGGGGGCAAAACAGCTTTATTACTCCCTGCAGGGCGACAGGCTCATGATCTCTTCCCATTTCGCACCGGTTTTCGAATTCGCGGGAAAGCAGGTGGATCCCGTTGCGCTGCAGCATTATTTCACTTTCCAGTACGTTCCCGAACCCATGACCATAGGGCTTGGGGTGAAGGCTCTGAGACTTGGGCATTGGGCAAAAGCATCGGACAGGGACTTTGAAGAAGTTGAATTCAACACCTGGAAGCCGTCACCTGTGGAAGGAAAAGACAGGGAGCAGTTTAAAAACGAGATCCGTGAGAAACTCACATCTGCGGTTAAAAAACAGCTGAAGGGTGCCGTAAATCCTGCGGCCTTTCTTTCGGGAGGTCTGGATTCTTCCATCCTTACGGCCATTGCTTCAAAAGATTTCCCCAACATGACTGCCTATACCATAGCTTTTGATATTCCCGGATTTTCGGAAGCGGAGGTGGCTGCGGAGTCTGCGAGAAAATACGGTATAAAGCACGAGATCGTGAGGTTGGGTTCACGGGATTTTAAAGAAGCAGTCCCCTTTGCGATAAAGGCTATGGGTGTTCCGGTGGCAGATCCTTCCGCAACGGCGGTTTCTCTCATAGCAAAAGCTGCTGTGGGGAAAACGGATGTGATCATTTCAGGTGAAGGCTCCGATGAACTTTGGGGCGGATATCATGTGTATAATCCCCGGGGCAGAGTACTGAAGATCATGGCTCTTCCCGGCATATTAAAGAAATTGATATGGTTTTTTGCGAGATTCCTCCCGGACGATATGAGAGGAAAGGATCTGCTGAGAAGAGGCTGTGTCCCCCTCGAGAAACGCTTTGTGGGAAACACTTTCCTCTTTACCGACAGGGAAAAGAAGAAACTCCTGAAGAAATTTGACGGTCATGTACGCTTTACGGACGTTACCGCTCCTTATTACAAAGAGGCAACCGGTCTTTCGGACATGGATAAGATGCAGTACATCGATACCAACATTTGGCTTCCCGGAGACATAGATGTGGTCTGCGGCAAGGGCTGTTCCGAAAGAGGGCTTAAATGCGTAACGCCTTTTATGGACAATGATGTTACGGATCTGGCCGGAACACTTACAAGAGATGAAAAACTTCAGGGAACACAAAACAAGGTGATCCTGAGAGAGGCCTTTGAGGACCTTTTGACGGGTGAGGTCAGAAACGGCGTAAAGAGAGGCTATCCGGTTCCCGTAAGGGTCTGGCTCTCCGGCGAGTTGAACGACTGGGCGAGAGGCATCATAAACAACGCCAATGTTTCGGCTTTTATCGATAAGAGAGAAGCTCTGAAACTTCTGGATAAGTGTCAAAAGAATCCGGACGATCCGGTCTGTTATCGAAAAGCATGGGCAGTGATCGTTTTCTGCCTGTGGTACAGAGAGGTAGCGGAAGCATATGCCTCCAAGGTCTGAAGATGAAATAAAGAAGGTAGAAAAATGAACAATCAGCTTACAAAGTCCGACATTAAAAAAATGGAGGAAGAGATAGAGTACAGAAAGGTTGTAAAAAGATATGAACTCCTGGATGCCGTAAAGGAAGCAAGAGCTCACGGTGACCTTTCGGAAAATTTTGAATATCATGCGGCCAAGCGCGAAAAGAATCAGAATGAAAGCCGCATCCGCTATCTTGAAAGAATGATAAAGACTGCCGAGATCATCGATGATTCTTCAAAAGAGGATGAAGTGGGCATCAACAATACGGTGGAAGTGCTGGTGGAAGAGGACAACGAAGTGGAGACCTACAGGATCGTCACCACGGTCAGGGGAGATGCTCTGAACGGTCTTGTTTCCATCGAATCACCCATCGGAAAAGCACTGCTCGGAAAAAAACAGGGCGATCGAGTTACCATAGAGGTAAACAACAACTATTCCTATGACGTCATCATACAGAAGATCATTAAGACAAATGATGACTCAAAAGACAGGATCATGCAATTTTGATCAACGGGACGCACGAAATGAAAAGAGACAGGAAGAGGAGGCCTCTTAAGAGGCAACTTTACTTTTGGTATTTTACGGCTATGTTGATTCCGGTCCTGGTTTTGGGAACCATTCTTCTGGTGTCCACCTCGAGAAGCAGAAGAACCCACAGCGAGGCTTTGTTAAAGTCGTACAATTCAGGAGTGCGTCAGACTGTATATGATGTTACCACATACATCTACAATGTTTCCGAAAGCATAGTCTACAATGACGATCTGGAGGAATTCCTCACAAGACGATATGACAGCAGGGTTCAGTTTGTTTCGGCCTACAACAAACTGAAGGTGCTGGATACATACATGGCCAAGTTCAGCGGGATAGGGGACATTCTCATCTACACAAAGAATGCCTCCGCCTCGGGCTATGGTATGATGGCATATGCAAGCGATGAGATCTGCGAAGAGGAATGGTACAAAAAGGCCAACAATCAATTCAGTCCTTTCTGGACATCCTGCCACTATAAAGATTCTTACGGCAACAACGTGACGGAACTTGCTTTAGTCCGAAAAATGCCTTTTGTTGAAAACAACGGATCGGCGATAGTGATGATCCGTGTGAGCAACAACTATCTGAACTCACGACTTGTGAACCGGGGCTACGTCACCTTTCTTTCCGCCAATGAAGATGAACCTTTTTACGGAAGCGAGGCCTATGACGGTAGTCTTATTTCAGAACTGGATTATGACTACGACAGAGTCCACTATACAGACTACGGCACTGTGGACTTTAACGGTTACAAGTCTCTTTATTATGTGGAATCTCTTAAACCCACCCAAAGTTCTTATTCTCAATTGTACATAGTGAGCCTTGATATCGAGGCATTTCCGGAGATCGACCGCAACCTGACGGTAAATGCTCTGGTTCTTTTGATAGCCGCGATCTTGCCTCTCATGATCATTACCCGTCATACAACTCTTTTTACAAAGGAAGTGGGGACTCTTCGCAGCGAAATGCACAGGGCGAGCCTCAGGGAAGAGCAGCAGAAACTTTTTGAAGGCGAAGCTTCAAAACTGTTCACGAGCCTGGAACTCAGCGAAGCCTATGAGGACCTTCTGGTCATGGTAAAAAACATCGAAGAGATGGAAGCGGCCCAGTACGAGGCGGAGATCAAGGAAAACAAGATCCGGAACGATCAGCAGAAGATGGAATTTAAGATGCTTGCCAGTCAGATCAACCCCCACTTTCTGTACAACACCCTTGAAACCATCCGCATGAAGGCACTTACGGCGGGAGACAGGGATGTGGCCACAGCCATAAAGCTTCTGGGGCAGTCCATGAGATATGTGCTTGAAAATACCGGCGTTACCGAGACGACACTTCAAAAAGAACTGGATCACATTGAAAATTATCTCCAGATCCAGCAACTGCGCTTCGGTGACAGAGTGAATTACCAGATAAACATTATGCCCGAGATGATATTGGAAGAATATGCCGTGCTGCCTCTGCTTTTGCAGCCTATCGTTGAAAACGCCATTGTCCACGGGCTTGAGAACAAGGAACAGGACGGAAAGGTGTGGATCGCCATATATATGATGGAGGGCGATGTGAAGATAGATATTTCCGACAATGGTGGCGGCATGGACGATGAAACCATGAAAATGGTCATGAATCGTGTAAAAAATTATGAAAGGGAAAGAAATACCTCCGGCATAGCTTTATATAACATCAACAGGCGAATCAAACTCAGCTACGGAGAGGCTTACGGCCTTGAGATCACTTCCGTGCGCGGAGAGGGCACAAGAGTCAGGATGACTCTTCCGGCAAGAAAGTTAAGCAAATAGTGAACGAGCGTTAATCTTTTGTTGGAGTTTATCTGCTAAAATATCAAAAAAGTCTGATATGGGAAAAGACTTAAGAAAGAAAGGTGATCAGTATGAAAAACATTTCCGTCAGAATCAAACTTCTTTTGTGTACCGTGCCTTCATTGATCGCATTGATCGCTTCCATAATTGTTTTTGCGGTTATGCTGAATCAGACTTATGCCGAAGCTCAGAACGTATACTTTGATACTCTGTATAAAGTAAACAGCCTGCTCTTAAATGCGGACAGAGATTTCTATCAGGCAATGCAGGCTGCCACTTCGCAGCATCATATGGCGAGACCCGGTGAGGCTTTCGATAATTCCAAGAACGAGAGCAACCGCAAGGATTACGAGAACAACGTAAAACAGGTCAGAGATCGTGTGGATCAGGCTCAGGGTATTGCGAAGGACATTGATTCACTCTATCTCGAAACAACGGATGCTAACGGAAAAACCTTTAAAAAGATATATGAGGAATTCAATTCCAAGTTTGACAAATGGTATGCCGGCTTTGATTCCAAGGCTCCCACAAGCGATGATTCCAAGTTCAATAACTTTTCGGGCATCTTTGAAGAAGCGAGAGAAGATCTGAACAGCCTTCAGGAGATCACGGAAACATG
>JAEEGL013951268.1_pt1 | contig 21916 bp, 14 predicted proteins | sample 9134231 | NCBI WGS metagenome assembly JAEEGL01 (sample SAMN16246548, study PRJNA631951) | gut metagenome | biome: gut microbiome; feature: rumen; material: fiber-attached | host: Bos | place: Iran: Karaj | collected 2018-10 | reverse complement strand
GCTATGTCGTTTTTGGAAGTGAAGTTTTTTCGGTCGCCGTGTTGAAATGGGAAGACGGTTCGGTAACAATCGGCAAAGCGCGCGATTATGATGATTCTATCCCAAGTATAATCAGCGATATGATCAATCTTCAAGAGACAATTGAGGTTGGCGGAGAGCGTTATACGATAAAAAACATTTATTGTTTTGACGGAACTTCATCGTTTCAAGGCGCGGTTTTGTACCTTGTAACAGACTCCGGAATATTCGTAAAGTATTATGAAAACGAAAACGCAGAAGGAATGTTGTTCACAGAAGATGATTTCCGGATTAAAGCGTCGGAGTACTATCGTTACATCACGTCGTATGAGTACAATTACAATTGGAAAGGAGAGGCCAAGGGAGGAATGACTTCTTTTGCAGAATATCTCGACCTCGCTCCGACTTTACGTAATCACAGCGTCGACCCGTGGAAAATCATCCTCGCTTCCTGTGCGGCGGCGGTTGTGATCGCTGCTTCGTTTGTCATTGTCAGGGGCCTCGGGAAAAAGAAAACAGGATCGGATTCATAACTGTCACAACGCAGAATAATTCAAAAGGATGCTCTTTTCCGGCACGACGACAGGCAATCCGACCTCTCGAAAATACATTTTTTCGCTCTGTTTTTTATCCTCTTTCGGAGTTTACACAAAAATCGGGATTGAACCGACGCCGGCGGCGGTTGTGATCGCTGCTTCGTTTGTCATAGTCAGAGGCGTCGGGAAAAACGGGGCTATTAAGGAGATCAAACAATATCTGACGGATACAGAGATAACTCTGCGGTTTCCATCTCTTTTGAGAACGGTCTCATTAACAGAATTTCGATCATTTGTTTCAAATCACTGAAAATCAAAAGGACGGGCGATTGCCCGTCCTTTGAATTATAAAACAAATGACGCCCGCTCCGGCGCGCAGAAACCAAGCCATCCGACAGCGAAAAGACCAGAATTATAGCGCCCGACTCATTATAACAGCTGAATACTGAAAACCGGCTCCGCCGAGGCGGGGCCGGTTTGGTTTCCATTCCGATTATTTGATTATTTCACCGTAGCAGAGACCGAAGGCGGCCGCTGCGTTCGATTCGTCGGTGTCGATGTGAGCCGCGGTCGCAAACTTCGGGCTGACTCTTATAACGACGTCGCCGAACACGAGCGAGCGCCCGTCGGAATCGATTTTGAGCGAAACGATATCCTTGTCGGAGACGCCCTCCGCTGCTGCGTCCTCCGGTGTCATATGGATATGGCGCTTTGCGATGATTACGCCGTGATCGAGCTCGAGCTCTCCGCAGGGACCGACGAGTTTGCATCCCGGAGTTCCTTCAAGGTCGCCGCTCTCCCTTACGGGCGCCGTGATGCCGAGCGTCCGGGCGTCGGTAAACGACAGTTCTACCTGAGACTCCCTGCGCGTCGGGCCGAGAATGCTGACGCCGACAATGGGCTTTTTCGGGCCGATTATAGTGAGGCGCTCTTCGCAGGCGAACTGCCCGGGCTGGCTCAGATCTTTTTTCTTTGTGAGGGTAGCGCCTTCTCCGAAGAGGATCGCGACGTGCTCTTCTGTCAGATGGATGTGTCTTGCCGACGTTTCAACTAAAACTTTCATGATGATAAACCTTTCTTTTACGCCTTGACAGGATCGTTTATTGTTACTGTATAATTGCCGTATCCGAGCTCGAATACGGCGCGCTCGCCCTCGCGGCGGAAGCCGCAGAGTTCATCGGCTTCAATATCAGCGCCGTTAAATATCATTTTTCCGTCGGGGCAGATGAGTCCGACGGTCGCCCGGGTATCCTTCGGGACGGTGAATCTGTAAGTAACGTTGTCCCCGTACCTCGTCCATCCGGACGTGATAACTCCCGATGCGGAACGGTAAGTCGCGCAGGCGGAGTTTATCCGGCGCTGTCCTTCCGGTATTTCGGATGCGGTGCGTTCGTCCGGTGTCGGCCTGAGAAGGAATCCGGCAAATCCCGGAGTCTCTTCTGCCGGCGTGATGCCGCAGATCCCGCTGTAGAACCACTCAGCGATCGCACCGTACGAATAATGGTTGAACGAGTTCATTTCGACGTTTCCGAAGCCGCGTTCCCTGGTATAGGAATTCCATCTTTCCCAGACGGTCGTTGCGCCCTGTCGGACGGAATACAGCCAGCTCGGGTCCTTCGTCTGAAGGAGAAGGGAATACAGATATTTGTGTAGACCGCATTCCGAGAGCGTCCTTCCCATCATGCCGGTGCCCAGGAACCCGGTCGAGAGTGTGTAATCGTTCTCCTTGATTTTTTCGGCAAGACGGGTGATAAAGGCGTTTTTCAGTTCACCTTCGACAAGTCCGAAGGCGAGCGCGAGTATATAACCCGTCTGCGTGTCCGCCGAGAGCCGATCACCCTCGACGTATCTCTCTGTCCAGTGCTCTCTGATCTTTCTGAAAAGACCGAGGTAATAAGTTTCTTTTTCGGGCATGCCGAGAAGGCGTGAATATAACGCCATGAGCTTCGCGTCATAGGCGTAATAGCTTACGGATACGAAGCGCTTGTCTGTAACGTCGTAGCAAAGCCAGTCGCCGTAGGCGGTGGCGGCGCCTTCCGTCCCGTATCTTTCAAGAAACTTCATATACCGTTCCATCGACTCGAAATGCTCCGAGATGACGGTTTTGTCGCCGTACATCAGCCAGATGTTGTACGGGACGATTATTCCGGCGTCACCCCACGCCGAGTTTGGTTCTTTTCCGAGCAGTACGCGCGGAGCTACGTCGCCGTAAGCCCCGTCAAACCCTTCCTGAGAATCCCTGAGATCGCCGAGCCACTTGCGCATAAAATCGCGATTGTCACAGAGATACGAGCCGGTGCGACAGAAGATCTGAGTGTCGCCGGTCCATCCGAGGCGCTCGTCCCTTTGCGGGCAGTCCGTTGGGATCGACAGATAATTTCCCTTCATTCCCCATACTATGTTCGAATACAGGGCGTTGACCTCCGGATGGTCACAGCTGAACGTGCCGGATTCACCGAGAAGGGAACCGATCACTTTACCGCGAACGGATATGATCCTTATATCTTTGTCGCATCTGATCTCCGCGTAGCGGAATCCGTGGAAGGTGTGTCTGACCTCGAATTTTTCAAGCCCGCCCGAGGTAACGAACACGTTTCTCGAAAGCGCGGTGCGGTAGTTTTCAATATACATCGAGCCGCCGGGACCGTCGTTTCCACGGGATCTGTCGCCTGAATCATTGAGCATCTCGGCAAAAAACAGCTCGATTCTTGTTCCCGGTTCGGAGATAACGGTAATCTCCGGTCTGCCGACCATATTCTGACCGAAATCGAATATGACGGCCTCGCTTCGGGAAAGGTTTTCGGTCTGACATTCTCCCCCGAATTTTCTGCGGGATACGATAATCTCGCCGAACGTCGTGCCGTTGTCCCTGACTCCGCTGTGCACGGTGGACGATACCGGTTCGAGCTCTCCGGTTACCCCGACCGGCTGCCCTATCATGGGCGTGATTCTGCAACTGTAATCGGTAAACGGGATCGCCTTTCTCCATTCATGGGCTTCGGGAGTGACGGAAGCGTGCGGGATGCGCGCGTCGAAATATTCTCCCTCCCAGATCTCGGCGGTAAGCACAGGTCCGCAGACCGTGCTGTCCCACGTTCCGTCCGTTGCGACGATCTCTTTCGTGCCGTCGGAATAAACGATCTCGATCTCACCGCAGAAAGCGCAGGGCTTGTAGCCGTAAACGCCGAAGCTGATCCTCCCGGACCACCATCCTCCGGAGACTTCGGCGACGAAGAGATTGTTTTCCCTGACAAGCTCGGTTACGTCGTATTCGTTTTCAAATACCCTGCTGTGATAGTCTGTCCATCCGGGCTTCAGCTCGTCGTTTCCTATCTCGGCTCCGTTCAGGTACATAACGTAAACTCCGAGCGCAGTCGAGCGCACAACGGCGCGGACTATTTCACGGTTCCTTGTCCGGAACTCTTTTTTCAGGGTAAGGATACCCGGTCCCGGCTCGAGCGTTAGACCGTAATTGTTTTTGTACGATGAGTCCCAGAAGCTCGATTTGTTCTCCGTCCGGCTTTCTCTGTCTGTGATAAAAATGCCTTTTTCCATCTGAATGAGGTTAAAACCTTTCTGTTTCTGACGCCCGCGAAAGCAAAGGCGTTAATTTCCGCTTTTCCTCAAAGAGGAGGCATCACAGGGTGATGCCTCCCGCACTTTGTTTTGTGACGTCTGTCAAACGGGCTTTTTTGCTCCGCAGTTGGGGCAGAAATTGCCTTCGACGGTCTTTCCGCATTCGGGGCAGACCCACTCGGAAGACGGCTTTTTGGTTCCGCAGTTGGGGCAGAAATTGCCTTCAACGGTTTTGCCGCATTCGGGGCAGACCCAGGCGCCTGCGGGAGCGGGCTTTTTCGCTCCGCAGTTCTGGCAGAAGTTTCCGACCACGGTCTTTCCGCAATCCGGGCAGACCCAGCTGCCGGCGGCGGGCTGAGCGGGCTGCTGCGGAGCCTGCTGATTGTTCTGTCCGTTGAAGAACTGACCGACGGTGTTCATGCCGGTGTTCATAGCCATTCCCATCCCGACGAAACCGTTCATGGCGCCTCCTTCATTGGCAGCGGCGGTCCTCATGGCGTCGGTCATACCGCCGACGATACGGGCGCCTGCCGTGGCGGGATTTATCGTCATCGCGTTTTCTTCCCACTCGGTGATCTTCTTTCTCTGCTCCTCAGGGATCGAGGGAACGCCCATGTTCATCGAATAAACTTCGATACCGCGCTTGCCCCAATCTGATTTCAGTTCCTCATTGAGAGCGTCGCGGAGTTCTTTGGTATGAGCCGGGATCTGATCGTAATAAACCCCGTTTGCCGAAAGAACGGCGAGCGCCGGCTGAAGCGCCTGAACAAGCTCCGCCTTGAGCATCGTGTCGATCTGGGATCTGTCGTATCTGTCCGCGACGTTTCCGCTGACGTTAGTGTAGAACAGAATGGGGTCAACGAGTTTGTAGGAATAAACTCCGTTGCAGCGGAGATCTACCGAGAGCTTGTACCCGAGCTGTTCGTTTATGACGACCTTGAAGGGAACAGGGTTGGTAGTTCCGAACTTGTTACCGGTGATTTCCTTGGTGTTGAAGTAATAGATCCTCTGATCCTTACCCGTGTCGCCCCCGTATGTGAAACGCTTGCCGATCGTTTTGAATGTCTCGATTATGCTCTTGCCGAGACTGCCGGCAAAAATCGAAGGTTCGGACGACGTGTCGTACGTGAACTCTCCGGGTTCCGCGCAGAACTCGACAACCTTGCCCTGATCGACAATAATCATGCACTGACCGTCGGCAACGGCGATTCCGGAGCCGTTTGAGATTATGTTGTCGTTGCCTTTCGTGTTTGAAGAACGACCGGTTATCCTCTTCTGGCCCTTTTGTACGAGAGTTTCCTCATCAAGTGCGTCACAATAGAAGAATTCTTTCCACTGATCTGCGAGAGTGCCCCCGAGGGCACCGGCGATTGCTTTGATAAGTCCCATTTTTATCTCCTTTGTTATGTTTGACCGGGGACGAAGCTCGCCCCGATTTTTTCTGATTTAATTATAATATATCGCGGCGTAAAAATCAAGACGCCGGAAAAAAATAATCGCAGTATCAGTTTAATTATCCTGAAAACCAACGGGTATCTTGCCGCATGCGATTATTGCCGATCTCGCAAGGGATTCCATCGAGTCGGTGAAACGTCGGTCTCCCGAAAGAACGTCCCGCCTCAAAAGCGAAAGTTCCGTGCATCCGAGGACGACGGTATCGCATCCCGAGCGGATAAGTTTTTCGGAAACATCTCTGACGCGGTCCGCGTCGGGAGGAAGATTTTTTTTGATCCTTCCGTAAATCTGCTCGTTAATCTCCGCCCGGTCATTTTCTGACGGCACGACGACTTTGAGCCCGAGCGGCTCGGCTCGCTTTTCGTACGATCCGGAGCTGATCGTCCCTTCGGTGGCGAGCAGTCCGATCGTTTTCATCCCCAGAAACGCGCAGCTCGAAAGAGTTTCGTGTATAATATCAAGCATGGGGACACGCGAGCGCCTTGCAAGCTCGTCATAGAAATAATGCGCGGTATTGCAGGGCATCACGATAATATCAGCGCCGGCTTTTTCGAGCAGCCGAAGCTCCTCAGCCATTACGGGAAGGGGGTTCTCGGAGGATTTTCCGAGAATAAATGCCGTTCTGTCCGGGGTCGTCGCTCTTCCGGAAATAATTACGTCGATGTGGTCCTGATCCCGGTCGGCAGAGGTATGCGTTACGAGCAGTTCGTAGAAATATACCGTTGCCATCGGACCGAGTCCGCCGAGTATGCCGAGCGTCTTATTGACTGAATTATCTTTCTTGTTCATCTGAATAACACCGGATCTCCGTTCTCATCCGACGAGAAAAGCTTTGTCCTGATGATGCCGTATTCGTTCAGTCGGAGCGCCGACGCGACGTATTCCGGGTTGAGGTAAACGTCGGGTCTCGCCGAAAGGACGCAGCGCAGCGACGTTTTCGCGGGCGATATCGTCACGCTTCGTATCATCGGCTTTATATCCGTGTCGACCGTCCCTTTTTTCGTTCTTTTCGGAAGGATTATCTGCTTTTCGAAAATAGGAGCGGGATCAAAAGGCTCGGAAGTTCTGATTTCGTACTCGGCAAATGAAACGGAGGAGAGGGAACTGTCGGGTCTGTAAGTTTCAAGGACTCTCATCTCGGGAGGGAGCGCTTTGTTAAGTTTTTCGGTGATCACGTCCGTCGGGATAAGAGCGCCGTCCGCCGTGTCGAGACGGAAGTCCATAAATTCGGTCAGAGACTCGGCGCCTATTGACAGCGGAGGACCGAACGTGATTTTCGGATGGGGATTGAATCCCTCGGAATAATGGACCGGAAGCCCGGCGCGGACGAGCACCCTCGTCATCGTCCTGTTCAGATCGAGGTGAGAAATGAACTGCAGAGAACCGGTCTTCGTGAATTTTATTCTGTACGGTGTGGACACCATCTGGTCTTTCCTCCGAGATTGTCCGCGCCGCATCCGGAACATTTTTCCGAGCACGGAGGGGTGGTTTTTGATTCGTATGCTTTGTGTCTTTCACGCAGCAGAAATGATTTGCTGACTCCGCAGTCGATGACGTCCCACGGGAGCACCTCGTCCTCACCGAATTCGCGGTTGGCGTAGAACGACGGGTCGATACCGGAGATCTCAAAAGCTCTGAGCCATTTTTCATAGCTGAAATGCTCGTCCCAGCTGTCGAATTTTACGCCAAGCCGGTGCGCCTCGATAAGCGCGGATGAAAGCCGTCGATTCCCGCGCGCAAAGACTGCCTCTATGCGGGATACTTCGGCGTCGTGCCAGCTGTATCTGATGTGTTTTTTTCCGTCAAGTTTTTCGCGGAGGCGCCGCTGTTTCATCATGACCGTGTCGAGGTCGTCCTGGGCGTCCCACTGAAAGGCGGTGAAGGGCTTGGGAATAAATACCGAGACCGATATACTGATCTGCGGGGCGCGGCTCTTGTTCCGGCCCTCCGTGTGAAAATATTCGGTCACGACCTTTGAGGCAAGGTCGGCTATTCCCTCGACGTCCTCGACTGTTTCGGTCGGGAGACCGTCCATAAAATACAGTTTAACCGCATTTTTACCGGTCTCAAATGCAATGCGGCAGGATCTCATGAGATCCTCTTCGGTTACGTTTTTGTTTATGGCGTCTCTCAGGCGCTGCGTCCCGGCTTCCGGCGCGAATGTAATACCGGCGGAACGAACCGAGCTGACCTTTTCCATGAGCTCTTTCGAAAAACTGTCGATCCGCATGGAGGGAAGGGAAAGATTGACCATGGCGGGCTCTGTCCAGCTGAGAAGCCGGTCGGTAAGCTCCGGCAGACGGCTGTAGTCGCTTATGCTGAGAGACGACAGAGAGACCTCGTCGTAACCCGAGTTTTCGTAAACGCATTTTGCCTGTCTGTCGAGAGTCTCCGGAGACTTTTCCCTGACGGGTCGAAAGACCATCCCCGCCTGACAGAAACGGCAGCCGCGTATGCAGCCGCGGTAAACCTCCAGCACGATCCTGTCGTGGACAGTCTCTATGTAAGGAACGACGGGCTTTTCGGGATAATATGACTGATCCATATCCCTGATTATTCGTTTGATGACTTTTTCGGGAACGTCGGGGTATTTCGGCAGACAGGATTTTATGGTTCCGTCTTCTTTGTACAGAACGTCGTAGAGGGAAGGGACGTAAAAGCCCGGAATGTGTGAAAGGCGGCGGAGAAAGTCCTTTTTTGTGTAGGTTCCGTCCTTTTTCATTTCCGAGTAGAGACGCGTCATCTCGGGGAGCGCCTCCTCGCCCTCACCGATTGAAAACGCGTCGAAGAAATCCGCCACCGGCTCGGCGTTATAGGCGCAGGGACCTCCTCCGACGACGACCGGCGCGTCTTCCCCGCGCTCGGAGGCGAGCATCGGGATACCGGCGAGCTCCAGCATGTTCAGCACGTTGGAATAGCAGAGCTCGTACTGCAGAGAAAAAGCGACTATATCGAATTCCGACACGGGGTCCCGGCTCTCGTGAGCGAACAGGGGGATGCCGTTTTTCCGCATCTCCTCTTCCATATCCACCCATGGGGCGTAAACTCTTTCGCACCAGACGCGCGGTTCTTCGTTCAGCACCCCGTACAGTATGCGGACACCGAGATTCGACATTCCGATCTCATATGTGTCCGGAAAGCAGAACGCGACTCTCACGTCGACGTCTTTTTTATCCTTGATTACCTGAGAAAACTCCCCTCCCGTGTATCTTCCTGGTTTGAGGACCTTTTTCAGTACGTTTGTGATGCTTGTTTCCATTTTCTAATTGAAGGGCTGTCCGCCGGCGGCGGACAGCCGATCTTTATTTCATGATAAGAAGTCTTGTAATGATGATCGAAGGGACGATCCAGATGAGCTGGTAAAGCGCCGCAAGCATCGAGTGAATCGACGCGACGCTGCCGAATATTACAACAGCAATCACGGCAAGCAGTCCGATAAGCATTGCGATCGCGCTTACGACGAGACCGGATTTTGTCGCGTGTCTCATTTTGTCGCAGAGTGTGAAGGTGCGGATGAGCGCCTTTGCCGAACGCTTTGAAACGATTCCGCTGTCGATCTTATCGCTTGTCCCGGTTACGTCGTCGAGCGAGCTGTATTTGAGAACTCTTACGGGATACTTGTCGAGCTGGATCCTGCGTCCGAGCATTCCGTCGTCGATATTGGGGTCTATCGTCTTGATGCCGACGCATATGCCCGAGGTGTACATAGCTCTGACGAGCGAGATGAATTCGGGTTCGAGCGCGTATCTCACGTATATCTTTGAATATACGACGTCGTCGAGGACGAGGTACATGATCGATATGCCCTGTTCCTCAAGTTCGTCGTCCTCCTCCGGATCCTCCGGCTGGAAGCCGTGCGATCTTATATAATCAGATTTGCCGAGGAAGATATGTTTTCCTTCGACGATCGCCTCAACTCCGTTCTTGCCGACTGAAAGTATCTCGGTGTTTTCCGAACGGCCGATATCGGCCGTCGCTACGTTAAGAACGTCGGAGAGCGGACCGCCTATTCTTGAATAAATGCTCGCGGTATAGTAAATGACGTTGTCTATGCGCCCGTCGTCGCGGCACATCTTGATCGAGCGGAGCTTGACTCCCGAAGGCGGGAACACCTCTCTGTCGTCAAAGGAAATGCAGGATGCCGCCGTGTAGTCGTCGACAGCCGCCTCGCCGATAAACGCCGAGCCGTCGGAAACGGCGATCTTTTCGCCGCGGTAGGACGGAAGGCAGAAGGACAGGAAAAGCGAGACCGGAAGCGTAAAGCTGAACGCCGTGTATCCCGCGGTGACGCCGGCGGCAAATCCTCCCTTGAAGAGACCTGTGGCAAAGCCGATCACGGCCGCGCCGAGCATTCCGAGGATGAAGAAATCAATAAACCCTTTGGTCGAGGGGTATTTTTGAGTTCTTTTCACAAATCCGTCGACAAAAGACGCCTTTGAAATGCGGAAAATGTCGGGCGAACTCGGCAGATATTCGTTGAACGCCTGGGTTTCGAGCTCGGCAGAGCCGAGATCCAGACTTTCGAGCACGAATTTGTTCTTTTTTGACGCGACAATACCGAAGGACGCGGTTTCGCGCATGAGCTCAAATCTTCTTCCGACGGCAACGCAGAGAATCGCTATGGACGCCGGGAGGAAGTAGATCTTGAATACCGTTCCCGGGACGAAAAACATGGAAATCAGCGCGAAAAGCACGTTCATCACAAAAATAACCGGAAGAATGCTTTCAACGGTCGGCTGTTTCTTTGTCAGGGAGACGAAACCTCTGTAAAGGTACGGAAGTGTGAAGATAAATCCGAAGAACAGAATCTGAAGCCCGACCATCGTGTTGACAGTCGGATAATACTCCGGGTTTACCGCGGTCGGAAGGGAACCTCCCATCGCCATGATGTTCTCGTAGAAAAAGAGGACGATCGTGACAATGATGGAACCGAAGATCGATATCGCGTTTTTGAGATATTTTTTACGGTATCGGGCGGCGAACTCCTTGGTGTCGCCCGGTGACGTATATTCGGACGTCTCCTTCGGCTTCTCGGAGATCATGCGTTCGGCTTCGCTCTCGTTCGCTTCACGCAGTTTGTCCGCCTCGTCGCGGCCGACCGTGCGATCGAGCTCCTCGTCGAGACCGAATGCGAGCATAATGTTTGTATCGGTTTCCGAGACGGGAACGGTCACACCCCCAAGCTCGCTCTCGGCCGTCTGATCCGCACCCTCGGCGTAGCCGGAACCGTCGTGCTCTTCCGCGGGGCTTTCGTCGGCGCTCTTTACGGGATAGGCAACCGTCAGATCCGCGGGAACGTCATTTACGGATTCCTGAACGGTATTTTCCTTTTCATCCTTCCCGGGCTCCTCGGGAATGTTTATCGGTACGATCGGGACCTCACTGAACACGTCGTCAAACTCGGCGTCGGTCATCCCTTTGGCAGAGGATTTCAGGTACTTCCCGAGATCCTCGACCCGTATCGTTTCGTCCCCGTCTGCCGTTACGGTCTTCTTTTCCTCGGCGTCCCCGGAATGCTGTTCCTTAATGCCGAGTTGAGGAACGTCGCAGACCTTCCCGTCGACGTTGAGCTCCGAATAGGTGTCCTGGTCCGGCGCCTGATAGTCCGTTGGCTGAGCAACGACTCCCTCAAGTTCAGCGGAATCGAGCGTTTCGGTTAACGGATCGGTATGTTTTTTTGCGCCCGAAGCGACCTCATAGTCTTCATCGGACAGATACATTCTCATAAGCGCGTCGACGTCGAGCCCTTCGACGTTCGACTTCGGGACAGGGCTTTCGTAAGAATAATCGGACAGGGGCTGCTCTATCGTGTCAGTCTGTTCTTTTTTTGCACGGGTAAATTTGTATTTCTTTGCGGACGTGTCGTTTCCGGTGTCGTCCTCCCCGATATTTTCCTTGAGCCGTCTCAGCAGCTCGTCGGCTGAAAGCCGTTCGTTTTCCTTATCGGCCATTGCTTATGCTCCCGTCAGTTTTTATGTGTCTTTGCCTCGCCGCCTCGCATAAGATCACAGCTCCGGCGGCAGTAACGTTCATTGAATTTATTTTCCCGTACATCGGGATCGAAATCGTGAAATCGCTTTTATCTCTCAGAAGTCGGGAAACCCCGTATCCCTCGCTGCCGAGTATGACAACAGCGGGACAGTTCAGGTCGGAGACGTAAACGTCGTCTCCTCCGGCCTCCGCCGCGAAGATCCACAGTCCCCGTTCCTTAAGTTCTTCGACGGTACGCGCGAGGTTTGCCACCATGGCGACCGGCACGTATTCCACGGCTCCCGCGGACGCCTTTCCGACGGTAAACGTCAGACCCACGGCTCCGTGACGCGGTATTATCACCCCGTGGACCCCCGCGCACTCGGCGGAACGTATGAGAGCCCCCAGATTCTGCGGGTCTTCAACGCCGTCGAGCATAAGAATAAGCGGCTTTTCGCCTCTTTCGGCGGCGAGAGAAAGAATCTCGTCCACCGTTGAATAATTCCTGACAGCCGCGGACGCGATCACTCCCTGATGAGCGGCGCCTCCCGACATTTTGTCGAGCTTTGCGTTTTCCACCTCCGAAAGAGGTATCCTTCTCGACGCGGCCTCGGCAGCTATCACCGAAAGAGAGCCCGTCATCTCACCGCGACGAACGTAGATCTTGTTTACGTCGCGACCGCTTTTCAGCAGTTCTATTACGGCGTTTCTTCCGATAACGAGCGTGTCGCTTTGTTCCTTTTCCGTGCGCTGCGGATAGCCTGCGTACGGTTTTCTGTCGTTTTCTCTGTTAGTCTTTCTGCGATCCATAATCACGGGCGCGTCATCTCCGGGAGAAGACGCCGATTCCTATACTCCCTATTATTATATCACATTTTTTTTCGTTTGTATAGGTTTCCGGAGGCGACCGCAAAAAAGTTTTTAATCATTTTATGGCGCGTTCACGCGCGGAGGTTGACAAAACGCTCATGCGGTGATATAATTTGACCTGCAATTTTCGCGGAGGAAAGGGTTTTATGACTTCTTGCTCGGAAAAACGTAAGAAAAAAGTATCCTTAATGCGTGCGGTCACGGCGACAGTCGCCCTGCTCGCTCTTTTTTCCGTTCTGTTTTTTGCAGTAAGCGCGGACGATCCCGAAGATAATACTTTCCCATGCGGTGAAAATATAACGTGTTCCGCAGAGAACGGAACGCTGTTTCTCTCCGGCTCGGGAGATATGACGCTCCCGGAAGACGGCGCGCCGTGGGCGGAACTGTTCGACGTGATATCTTCGATCGTGATAAACGACGGCATCACCTCGGTCTCTGAAGACGCGTTTCTGAATTTCACGCTGACTGAGATCACTCTTCCGGACAGCGTTTCATCGATCGGCGAGCACGCTTTCGGATACAGTCTCGTTGACGAAATATATACGAAAACCTGCGAACCGACGGTTATCGGAAACGTCGGCTCATACGCCGAAACCTGGGCCGCGGAGCTCGGATTCGAGTTCCCTGCGTCAAAGGTCATTCTCCCGGAAGGGGACGCCGGCGACGTCCACTGGATCGTTTCGGAAGACGGTGTTCTCACCATCAGCGGAAGCGGGGCGGTGCTTTCCTTCAACGAAGGGGGACAGGCTCCCTGGGCGGAATACTATGCCGAAAAAGACGGTTTCAGAATCACCTCTCTTGTGATCGAAAACGGGGTGACGTCGGTAGGCGACCGGGCGTTCGGCGCAGAAAACGGAATAACGACAGTCGAGCTCGGACAGACGGTCTCATCCATAGGCAACGAAGCTTTTTCGGGATGCGTATCGCTGACGGAAATCTCATCTGCCGGAGTGACCTCCGTCGGAGAAAAGGCATTTTCCGGCTGCTCCGCGCTGGAGACCGTCATATTCGGATCTGTTTCGCGCATTGGCGCGTCGGCTTTTGAGGGGACCGCGCTCCGGAACTGCGTATTCGGTGAAAAGCTTGCCGAGATCCCGGACAGGGCGTTTTTCGGCTGCGCGGATCTTGAGACCCTGACCTCCCCGGCTGTTGAAAGAACGGGCGTTTCTGCCTTCGAGGGATGCGTTTCTCTTCAGAAATTTGAGAGCGGCGTCCTTACAGTTGTCGGGAACAGATCGTTTGCCGGATGCCGGTCGATGACTTCCGAAAATATGGTTTCCGGACTGTCGCACATCGGAGATTTCGCTTTTTCCGACTGCGACGGATTCACTTCGGTCGTCCTTTCACCGAAAATCGCGGTGCTTCCCGCCGGAGTGTTCGAGGGCTGCGACTCGCTTTCCTCCGTAACGCTCGGCGACTCTGTCAGGGGAATAAGCGAAAGAGCCCTGTCCTCATGTCCCTCGCTCCGCTCAATAACTCTTTCCAAAAACGTCCGTGAGATAACGGACTATTCTATAGGATACTACTATTTCTCAAATGACGCCTCCGCAGTCGCGTACGCGAAATACCAGGAGTTCGTTATGGAGATCAAGGGTCCGACTCCGTCTGCGGCGAAGAAATACGCCGAACAGAACGGTTTTTCATTCGTTTCGACCGGCGACGTTTCATCTGATGAAGGAACGTTCGGCGACGGACTCAGATGGACGGTCAGACTTCCGGCGGGGCTCCTGACGGTCAGCGGAAACGGCGTATGCCCTGATTACGAGAGCCCGGACGAGACTCCGTGGGCGCTTTACAATGAATACATCAGGACGGTCAGCTTTACGGGTTTAAAGAGCGTCGGCGCCGGCCTTTTTGACGGAATGAAGGACGTTTCGTCGGTAAGTCTCCCGGGATCTGTCAGGACCATCGGTAAAAACTCTTTCAGCGGCACGGGTCTGAGCTCGATCTCTCTTCCGTCCGGGCTTAATGAGATCGGAGACGGAGCGTTTGAAAACTGTCGAGGGATTACCTCGCTCTCAATCCCGGGCTCGCTCAGACAGATAGGCGTAAACGCTTTCAAGGGAACGGGGATCCGTTCGGTATACGTTCCGGGAACAGTTGAATTCATAGGTGACGAAGCGCTCGGCTACAATGCGCTCGGAGCAGTCGTAAACAATTTCCTTATGAAGGGGGTTGTCGATTCCATAGCTCAGAATTACGCCGAGGAGAACGGAATAACCTTCCGCGTTGACGGATACGTCACTTTGACTGACCCGGTCTCCGGCGCGGAGATCGTCATTGTCGGGTCGGAGAACGATTCTTATTCGTTCGGAGTTACGCTCGCTTCAAATACTCTGGAGCCCGACGTGTTCCTTGCTCCCGGAGAATACGGACTTGTTTACACCCCCGCGCTTACACTTGACGGCGCCCCGGTGAGACTTGACGGCAGCGCTGTGATACGGCTTCCTATCCCCGAGGGAGTCAAGCCTCTGACGGCTCATCTTTACAACCGTACCGTTGACGGACTTTTTGAGCAGACAATGTTCGAGATCGAAGAAGGAAGGTTCGTTTATTCCGTTACGTCGATCAATGATCTCATACTCAGCAACACGGATCTCTCGGTTCTTTATCCGATAAACGTGAAGAACTGTTACGAAAACGGGGAAGACGTCGCGGACGAATATACGGTCCACGCGACGAACGGAGCAAAATTCGTTATAAACGCCCTTGCGATCGACGGTTATACCCCCGACAATACGTCTGTTGAGGGAACGATCGACGGCGCCGGAGCCGACGTCCTTTTCGTTTATTTCAAGGAAAAAGTCACGACGCAGGCGGAAACGGATACCCCGGTAACAACGTCCGATCCGCGCGAACAGCCGTCGCATCCGGACGCTCTGCTTATAATCGAGATAATACTCGCCGTGCTGCTCGTCGCGGTTCTCATCCTGCTTGTTGCGCTTCTCATCAGAAGGAAACATATCAACGACGTGGAAGAGGCGTCAAAACGCAGATTCACCGCCGCCGACGCGTTCGGCGACACGATAGTCGTTCCGCACGCAAACGACGGGGGACTTGACATCGCGGCGCTGTTCGCCGAGCTTGAAGGAGAAGCGGATCAGGAATCCGGACCGGAAAAAAACTCCGAAAAAGAAAAGCCCGGTAACGATATCCCGACGACCCGCCCCGTGCCTGAGCCGATATTTACCGAACCGAAAAAGACCGGGAAAGCCGAGCTTTACGGGGCGCAGGTCTCAAAAGTGTCCGCAAGGGTCATAAAGAAACGTTTCCGCGGAAAGATGCGCCCTTCGGCAAGAAAAACTCTCTCGTCACGAAGAGAAGAAAGCGAAACAGTAAACTGATATGAAAAGGATTATATTGTTATGAAAAAGGATTATATTGTAGCGGTCGTCGATTCCCCGGACAAAATGCGACTGAGTCACGTCGCGCGCATAAACAACTATGCATGGAGCGGTTCATACAGACCGAGAGCAAGGGGAAGGCTCATGTACGTCCCGGGGGACGGCTTTTACGCTCGTCTGACCGCTTATGAAAAAGATCCGAGAGCGGTTTATTTCAACAATATGGATCCCGTCTATCGCGACAGCTGTCTTGAGTTCTTCGCGACGTACAGGGAGGGCTTCGGATATATAAACTGCGAGGTCAACGCAAACGGCGCGATCCTGTCGGCTTACGGATTCAACAGGGAAGAGAGGACTCCGCTCAGCGAGATATGCGGAAAATTCCCGGAGGTTTCGGTCTCGAGATATCCGGATCGCTGGACGGCGGTCGTCCGCGTGGGAAACGAGATCCTGAGAGCCGTTTACGGCGACTGTGATTTCGGGCCGGGAAGCGTGATACGCGGCAATTTCTACAAATGCGGAGACGACTGCGTTGAGGCGCATTACGGCGCTTTCTCACCGATGGAGTCGGAGACCCCCAATTTTCATCTCCCGGAACAGTTCGCCGTCATGCGTCTCGTCTGATTTACAATATCTTTTAGCCGCCGGGTTTACCGGCGGCTTTTCAGGTTTATATTTTTGCAGTTGACAATATGACGGGAAAATGTTATACTCATAATGCGATAGTACAAAAAACGGAAGGAAGAAGACGCTATGAAGTGTAAGAAGTTTTTATTGGCATTTGTGAGCGTCCTGCTTGTATTAACAACGACGGCGGGGCTTTTCGGCTGCGCCGTGAGGGTCAGCGCCGAGGACCTTATGGAGGGATTTGTCGGGAAACGACCGGGCGTTACGGAAATACCGGGAGATGGCGCTTCCGGTGTGACGGATTTTGCCGTCAGACTGCTGAAACAATGCGTCGCGGAGGGCAAAAACACTCTCCTCTCGCCGCTTTCGGTACTTGCCGCGCTTTCAATGACGGCAAACGGTGCGGAGAACGGGACAAAAACCGAGATGGAGGACGTACTCGGCTCGGACGTTGACGGTCTAAATGCGTTTTTCAGCGCGTATACGAATTCGCTCGCCGGTGAGGGAAAAAGCGGACTGAGTCTTGCAAATTCAATCTGGTTCAAATCGGAGAACGGCTTTGAAGTAAAAAAAGATTTCTTGCAGAAAAACGCCGATTTTTACGGAGCTGCGGCCTATAAGGCGCCATTTGACGATTCCACTCTTTCAGACATAAACGGCTGGGTCAACAAAAATACAGACGGGATGATACCGAAGATACTGGACGAGATCCCGAAAGACGCCGTTATGTATCTTATAAACGCGCTTTCTTTCGACGCCGAGTGGGAAACGATCTATAAAATGAAAAATCAGATCAGAGAAGGAATTTTTACGCTTGAGGACGGGAAGGAGCAGACCGCCGAGTTTATGTGCTCGAAGGAAAGCAAATATCTCGACGACGGGAAGGCGACAGGTTTTATAAAATACTACAGCGGAAGGAGATTCGCTTTTGCCGCGCTTCTTCCAAACGAGGGTGTGACCGTCGGAGAATACGTCGCCTCGCTTGACGGGGAGACGCTCGGGAAGATGATACGGTCCCCCCTCGAGGAGTCGGTGGAGGTGCTGCTTCCCAAATTTGAAACGGAATATGATGCAGAACTGTCAAAGACTCTGACTGAAATGGGAATGACCTCGGCGTTTGATCCCTCCGGCGCCGATTTCACCGGTATAGGAACGCTTCGCGGAGCGAATCTTTATATCAGCCGGGTGATCCATAAAACGTTTATTTCGGTTGGTGAAAAAGGAACCAGAGCCGGGGCGGCCACCGCCGTTGAAATGTCAAAAAACTCATCGGCGCCCATGGAAAGAACGGTTTTCCTCAACAGACCTTTTGTGTACATGCTCATAGATACCGAGGCGGGCATACCGCTCTTTATCGGGACGATGATGAACGTTGCCGGATAAAATCAGAATAACAAAAGACGCCGGACGATTTCCGGCGTCTTTTAATATAAAAGCCGCCCTGCCGGTTACCGGCAGGGCGGGGAAACGTAACGTTTATTATTTTACGAGACTCGCGATCTCTTCGGCAAAGTTGTCCTCTCTCTTCTGGATTCCTTCGCCTTTTTCATAGCGATAGAACTGTACGAGCCTGATGGGCTTGCCGACCTGCTTCGCGACCGACTCAACGTACTTGCCTACCGTCATGGATTCCTCCTTGACGTACGCCTGCTCCGAGAGGCAGACGAGCGTGTAGAACTTGTTGAGCATTCCCTGGGCCATTTTCTGGATTATGGCGTCGGGCTTGGAAGCGTTTTTCGGATCGTTTTTGATCTTTACAGAGTTGATCTCGGTCTCTTCCTTTATCACTGATTCGGGAACGGAGGGGATATCAACGTACTGGCAGTTCATTGCGGCGACCTGGAGCGCGACGTTCTTTGACATCTCGGCAAACGCCTCGGTGGCTGCGGTCTCGTCGTCGGTGTCGAATTTGACGATAACGCCGGTCTGCCCGTGACCGTGGATGTAGGTGCTGAGCTGACCCTCTGCAACGAGGAAACGGCGGATGGAGATGTTTTCTTTAATGGTGGCGATCATCTGAACGAGAGTCTCGTCGACGGTGTTTTCCGTGCCGTCAAACTTGCTCGCCTTGAGGTCCTCAAGGGTTGCGGGTCTTACCGAAAGAACGGTGCGGAGAAGCCCCTTAACGAAAGCGACGAACGTGTCGTTCTTTGCGACGAAGTCGGTTTCCGCGTTGACCTCGATCATAGCGGCGACCTTGCCGTCTTCGCTTCTCATGATATCGACAACGCCCTCTGCCGCTATGCGGTCGGCCTTTTTAGCCGCTGTGGCGAGCCCCTTTTCACGGAGGATCTTTACCGCCGCGTCAAAATCGCCTTCAGCTTCAACGAGCGCTTTTTTGCATTCCATAAGACCGCATCCGGTCTTTGCGCGGAGATCCGCGACCTGTTTTGCAGTAATCTGTGCCATTTTATTATTCCTCCGCCGAAGCTTCAGGTTCTGTTTCCGCTGCCGGCTCTTCGGCTGCGGGCTCTTCCGTCTGCTCGCCCTGTCTGCCTTCGATCACCGCGTTTGCGATGAGGGAGGTGAGAAGTCTGATCGCACGGATAGCATCGTCGTTTCCGGGGATGATGTAATCCGCGTCGTCGGGATCGCAGTTCGTGTCGACTATTCCGACAACCGGAATACCGAGCTTCTTCGCCTCGGCCACGGCGTTGTGTTCGTTTTTGGTATCCACGACGTATATGGCGTCGGGGAGTTTTTCCATTTTTCTGATTCCGCCGTAGGACTTTTCAAGGTCGTTCATTTCCTTGAGAAGGGCGGCGACTTCTTTTTTGGTGAGAGCGTCAAAAACGCCTTCGTCGCGCATTGCGTAAAGAGCGTTGAGACGTGCAATCGACTTCTTTATGGTCTTGAAGTTTGTGAGCATTCCGCCCGGCCATCTCATGTTAACGTAGAACATGCCGCAGCGATCTGCCTCTTCCTTTATGGCGTCGGCGGCCTGCTTCTTCGTTCCCACGAAGAGGATATTGCCGTTGCCCGAGGAGAGCTCTCTCACGTAATCATACGCCTCGTCAAACTTTTTGACGGTCTTCTGGAGGTCGACGATGTGTATGCCGCCTCTTTCCGTGAAGATGTATTCCGACATTTTCGGGTTCCATCTTCTTGTGTGGTGTCCGAAATGGACGCCTGCTTCAAGCAGCTGCTTGACTGATACAACTGACATTTTTGTCATCCTTTCTTCGGTTTTGCCTCCACGACGGTATTTTTCGTGCACCGAAGCTCCGCCGTGTGCGTATTAAACCAGCGTGTGATTTTACCATATCATGACTCATTTGTCAACGGAACGGACATAATTTACAATTTGTTAATAATTGACGCGATCATCAAGGGTTATTTTTCGCCGTATGATTTCATTTCCCACATATCGAGGGACAGTATTTCAGCGTCGCCTCGTATTGAGGAAAGGCATACTCCCCGGGCGTCCCGTGAAGGATACACGCTCTGAATGAGCGAACGTTTCCCGTTCACGAACACTTCAAGGACGCATTTGTCGATAAAGACGTCAAGCACGACGCTTTCGCCGTCTTTAACGGGAACCAAGCTGATTTCCGGAGGACGGACGGAAAGGGAAGGGTTGTTTTTCCCTCCGACCCGGGAGGCGTCCGCCGTGACGACCGTATATTGCCCGCTTTCAAGGACCTCCGGATCCTTGAGATCCGGGTTCGTGATTCCTCCGTTGCGGAATACCGTAATTCTTGCAAACTCTTCTCCGTCTGGGGTTCGGAGGACGTCGAGCGCGAGCGCCCTTTGATACGGTATTTTCGCTTCCAGGCGGATCTCGGCGCAGTTTCCGGAAAAACCGTCCGGGGAAAAGGTCTGTCCCGCGCGGATTATGCGGGGATCTGATGAAACGTGCCTCCCGCGAAGTGAACGCACCCCTTCTGCAACGTCAAGGTATATCTCGTTGTTACCGGGTCCCGCGAGCTTCATTGTCTGAGGAAGGCTCATTATGGGGAAAGCGCCCTCCGCCGGGGCGTTCATGTTGAATATCACGACCGCTCCGCCTTTCCCGTCGGGACTGCATGAAGGCGCGTGAAGACCCCCTCCCGACCAGTGGCCGCAGCTGAACTTCCCGCCGCCGAGAACGGTGAACTTTTCCCGTTTTGCGTCAAAGTCTCCGACGGCGTAGGCCGATCCCGATATGTGGCTGAAATGGACGTACAGCTTTCTTTCGCGTCCTTTTTCGCCTATATCAACGAAATAAGGACACGATCCGTCGTCGCCAACTCCCCCGTAGCAGTCGTTCTCAATAAAAGGATGACGGTATTCCCAGTTTCGCAGGTCCTCCGATCGGAGAAGATACGTCTGTCTGTGATTGTGCTTCGTTTTCTCATCGTACTCCGCACCGCCGCTCAGGATATAATAGTATTTTCCTTCTTTGAAGATGCAGGGGTCGTAGATCGGAAACTTTGCGGGATTGCCTTTTTCGTCCCTCTCGGGAATTACTGTACCGTATTTTTCCCAGTTCAGAAGAAGCGGGTCGCTCGAAACCGCTACGACGATGCCGGAATACAGTCCGTAATACGCTGCTATAACGCGATCTTCTTCGACGAGAGTCGCTCCGGACCAGCAGGAAATGTCCGGCCCGGGATAGATGGCGTCGGGAAGGTCTTTCCAGCGGATAAGGTCATCGCTGACCGCGTGACCCCAGCAGATGGACGATCCCGAGAGCCCTTCGGCAGAATCCTCGCCGTAAACGTGCTGATAAAACAGATGCCATTTCCCGCGCCAGAAGCAGAGACCGTTCGGGTCATGCAGGTATCCCGCCGGAGCGACTAAGTGATACCTCGGACAGAAAGGGTTTTTTGCGATTTCTTTTATGTTTTCCCGGTAGATCCGGAGAACGTCTGATTCGGCAAGTTTTTCAAGCTGCTCATTTTCGGCAGAGGGAAAAACGGGTTTAGTGTCGTTTGTAAGAAATTTTATCTTTTTCATGGCGGTTCCTTCGGTAATAAACGGGATTTGAAACTAACGTATATTATAATCTTTTCTTTCGGGTTTCAAAAGACGGAACGGACATAATTTACAATTCATTAATATTTGCGTTATTACGGGAGAGCTTAATGCCGCTCATTATCTGCCCGATGGGGGCGTTTATAATAAGGTCGGCGCCTATATCCTGTCCCACGCCGCCTTTGTTAATGACTACGAGCTTTGATCCGCGGTAATATCTCACTAGCCCGGCGGCCGGATATACAGTCAGCGAGGTGCCCCCGATTATCAGCATATCAGCCTGCCTGATAAACCTCACCGCCCTATCAAGAACGTCCCCGTCAAGTCCTTCCTCGTAAAGCACAACGTCGGGCTTTATATCTCCTCCGCAGACGCATTTCGGGACACCGTCCGAGCCCGTTACGGCCTCAACACCGTAAAACCTTCCGCATCTTTCGCAGTGATTGCGCCAGACGCTCCCGTGCAGCTCGAGAACCTCTTTGCTTCCGGCTTTCTGATGAAGGCCGTCTATATTCTGGGTTATGACGGCCCTGAGCTTTCCGGCCTTTTCAAGCTCGGCAAGCT